>TARA_R100001594_G_scaffold56360_2_pt1 | contig 14431 bp, 29 predicted proteins | sample TARA_R100001594 | Tara Oceans TARA_R100001594 (sample SAMEA2622752) | marine metagenome | biome: marine biome (ENVO:00000447); feature: marine epipelagic mixed layer (ENVO:xxxxxxxxx); material: "saline water (ENVO:00002010), including plankton (ENVO:xxxxxxxx)" | depth 150 m | reverse complement strand
TATGAGACAAGAGGGTTTAATGCCTGACAACTCAGCCAGTGCACAAGATATGTTCTTTAAACTTTGGGATGGGTTAGGTGCATTAACAACTAAATCTGATGGTGCAACAAGAAAAGCTGTATATGATGCAGTCTATAAAGACCTTATAAAAAGAGGGTATACAGAAGCACAAGCACAATCAGAAGCAGCCTATCAAGCACTTGAGATAATTAACTTTGGTAGACGTGGACTATCACCAATGTTTAGAACAATTACTGCTGCGATACCATTTTTAAACGCAAGGATTCAAGGTCTTGATGTTCTGTTTAGATCATTTACTGGTAAATATTCTGCTGTAGAAAAACTTCAGGAAGGAGAAACCAGAGAAGATGTTAGAAAAAGAATATTAAAAACAGCAATCACAAGAGGTGGATTCTTGATGGCTCTAACAGCCATATATTACATGATGGTTAGTGATGATGAAGAGTATCGAGGTCTTAGACGTGAAGTTCGTGATGACAACTGGATTATTCCATTAGTAGATGGCATACCTGCTCTCAAGATTCCTATACCATTTGAGGTTGGAATGATCTTTAAAACGTTCCCAGAAAGGTTTATAGACGAGTTTATGGGCAGAGAAATAGAGCCAGAGCCTTTGACATCAGTTAAAAGACAATTAGGAACATCAGCCAAACTACCTTTCTTTGATGCAGGTTTAGGATTCCAATTATTAAAACCATTTGCTGAGGTATATCAGAACAGAAATACTTTTACTAACACAGAGATTGTTCCCTACTATCAACAAAAATTAGAATCAGGACTACAATCTAGGCGTAGCACCAACGAATTACTGAGGGTTATAGGTGAAACATTTAACGTATCACCTGCAAAGCTAGAGCATCTATTTAGAGGTTATACAGGAACACTTGGAGGTTATGTATTAGATGTAGCAGATGTTATTGCTAGAGGTGTTACAGGAACGCCTCTCATACCACCTAATCTTAATTCTATACCAGTGCTTAGAAGATTGCTTCAAGACACAGACAGGTCTGGAGGAGGACTACAGCAACAGTTCTATGAATTAAGAGGTGAAGTAGATACAGCAGTTCAAACTATGAACAAACTTAGAAAAGATGAAAGATTTGATGAATACTCAGCTTATCGTTCCAATATGCAAGGCATCTTAAACATTAAAGGACAGGTCAGAAGTATAGAAAGATACATGGATAACTGGAGAAAACGTAGAGATAGACTTCTCAGAAGAACAGATATTTCGCCAACAGCGAGAGGTGAATTACTGAAACAAATGGAATTAGAAAGAGACAGACGACTAGCAATAGTGCCAGAATTAAGGGATAGAGCAAATATACCAGTGATTAGAGGTATTTAATTAAACAGTCTAGTTACTTTGTTGTAGCCTTTTGACTTGTAATACTCTATTTCTTTCTCTTCTTTCAAAGGTTTTAATTTAAAGAAGTCATTATGTTGTGGATATCTAGCATGAAATAACCTAGCGTAAAAACAAATGTAATCATTGCTGATCTTAAATTCCCCACCTTTGGTTTCAATCTCCTTGTTCCACCTTATGCGATTAACAATCGCCCAATGTGAGTAGTGCTTTCTACCACTGTTAATGGCATCAAACGTATACTCCTCAAACTTTTTCCACACTTTAGGATTGGCTTTATGCCACGCCCACCACTTCTGCTTTCTCTCTTCTAATTGTTTTTCTAATTCTATAATCATCTATCGCCTCCAACTTTATGTTTCCCGAAGGATCATTGACCAGTAAATATTTATTGCATACCATCCCAGGCTGCCGTTCAAACATTGACTGGTAAATATTTTATTTAGCAGCTTCCAGGCTGCGTCATTTTTTTTCATCTAACAACTCTTGAATCCAAGGTGCAAATCTAAAGTTCTCTTTATCTTCTTTAAACAAAGATACAAAGTGTTCTGCATCTACAAGCACCAATGGTTTACTTCTATTTCTTTTAATGACTACAAGTGGTTCATAGCCTTTGCAGTTCTCTTCTGCTTGTGCATACGCTTTCCAAACATTAACTGCTTCTTGATTCTTACATTCTATAGAATAAGGAAACTTCTCCCTTGATTGTTTGCCAAGAATAATATCCTCACCTTGACTTCCCATAGGTCTTGATTCCAAGTCCTCTTCATCAAAACCCAACTTATCTATTAATAGTCTAGCAAACCACTGCTGTAATTTTCGACCTTTCGCTTTGGCACTTGATGTTTTCATTCTTCGTAAACAAAAACCATGATCTCGTTTTCGCCTAGTTTAGCCATTCCAATTATCTCTTGCCCTTTAAACTTCTTTTCTGCTGTAGCAAAAGTTCTTGATTTAACTATAGGAGTATTAATCTTATGTTCTCCATCATCCCCATCCACGATAATCGACTTAATTATATTCATCCATACTCCTTTACTAATTTATTTACTTGATCTAATAATTCTTGTTCAGTTCCATAAGCCTTAATAAATCTACTTTTATAAGGATGCCTACTAATAAAAGGTTCTTCCATACCACCTTGTCTGTGATGTTGAAAGCATAAAGGTAAGACTAGCGTATGTGCGTTTAATTTAGTTTTTCCATAAACATGATGAATTTCAGCAGGTGTATTTAAAAATCCTTTATTACGACACACTATGCATCCCAACTGAACAACTTTATCCATGTGTAGTTTCTCAGCTTTTGTTGGATTTCTTCCTTTTAAGGGCATTTTTTTTCTTCTCCCAAAGTCTTATCATCATTTGATATCTTTTTTTAGCTTTAGGCGATATCCGTTTGCTCATCTTAACTCTGAAATTGGTATTACTTTGTTGAGCCAATTACTATTGTATTTAGGCTCATACCTTTTAATCAAAATCTTTTCCCAATACTTTCTCCTGTTTGTAGGCAATATTCTATAGCCATCAAACACTTTGTCTCTTACATGACTTCCAATCCTAGCATTAGGATTTTTACTTTCACCTATGTAAACTATTTCTTTATCGCAAAATAATAAATACACTCCTGACAAACAAAGATTCATAACTTTACTGCCTTGATAATTTACTACAGGTCTATTGGAATGTTTAACAGCTAGTAAGTTTTCATTTCTATCTTGTTGTGTTTCTCCATATTTATTTTTTACAGGTTTATGCCCTGTATTACCAACAGCAATTCCTGAAGTGCGATTACTTTTATTAAAACTAATAGGTGATGTTGCTGTAACAATATGACCATTAACTGTGCCTATGGTATAACCATTATTGCTTATTGTTAAAGTATGTTCTCTGTAATTTTTTGTCCTTATCTCAGGTATATCACTCATTTTCTTGTTCAAAGTAATCTGCGTTATTGCTAGTTATAGCTTGATACTTGTCTGGTATGGCATCTTCTTCTTCATCTTCATCCCATATAAAACTTACAGTAGTCTTACCAAAAGAATCATACTGAATCTTCCATATCTTAAAAGGACAAGCATTAAGCCAAGCATAAAAGTCTCTAGAGTTCTTGTTCATTTAATAACTCTTTAAAAAGTAAATTTATTAAATCATACATATCACTAAACTCTTCTTGTGCCTCTGCACAATTCCAATCAACATCAATATTAGTTTTACATACCTCTAATAAAGTATTTCTAATTTTCTCAATTTTATTAATACTCATGCACCATACCTCTTGCGTTCTTCTCTAGCTTTTTTGTTCATCTTTCTCTTCTCCTAACCATAATTTAGTTTCTAAAGTATCGCCTATAAACTCCCAAACAAAATCCCAATTACTTCCATAATATTTTTTTAAAAGTTTTTCTAATTCTTTTTCAAATTGTTCGTTCATGCACCATACCTCTTGCGTTCTTCTCTAGCGTTAACCATTTTAGTTCTCCATTCCTCAAAACCAATCTCTAATGCTTTCAACTGCACCTTACAAGAAGATAGGAATCCTTTAGCAACTCCTACCTTTAATCTAGCTTGATACAATTCATCTTGGTTCTCAGCATAAGTCTCTTGTGCAATATTAGTTTTATGACCCATAGACATTGCTTTAGTCTTTAATACAGCAAATATCTTTTTTACATCTGCCTCAGATTTAAACAACTCATACTCAGCTTTTTCTATAACTGGTGCAAGACTTCTAATTTCTTGCATCCAATTTTCTTGTTGCTGTTCATCCATTAGTCTTTATCCCACTTACAATTAATAATATCGTCAAAGACTTTTGGTTTAAACTTTTGCATAAAATAAAAAAATATAAGAGAACCAACATACAAAAATGCCAAAATTAATAAAATATTTATAAAAAACTCAAACATCATAACCTCTCTTTCTAAGTTCAATTATTTGTTTATCAGTCAATTTTTTCTCAGCTGTAATTATTTCTTCCCTATTAGATTCAAACTTATTCCAAGTCATAGTTTCTAATTGATTTTTGTTATTTAAATTACTTTGATAATAGTGAAACACAAGTTTTTTATCTTTTGCCTCTTTCTCTAATTCTAATTTTCTTTTATCAACTAATTTTTTTTTGTCTGGATAAGCCATATTTATACCCCCAATTTTGATTTATAAAACTCTTGTACTTTCTCAGAATTTTTTAATTCCAAGTATTCCATTAATACATCATGCGATCTGTCGCCATAAACTTTTTGCAAATCTCTAAGCAAGTCTGCGTAGGATGACTGGAATTGAAAAAATATATACTCGTCTATATTGTTTTCCAACTCCATGACATCCTCTTTAGTTCCAAGCATACTAGAATGGGATATCATCATCAGTAAATGTAGGCTCTACTTTTGGTTCTTCAGTTTTCTTAGGCATAGGTATATCCATTCTTGCATACTTATAGTCCTTGCCATTCTTAGAAGTCCTATCCCATAAGGCAACTCTTAACTCTGGTGTTGCACCAGACTTTACCTTTTCTACTAACTCTTTTAAGAGTTCTTTAGGCAACTCGATAGTACCAGTCCAATCTGGTTGTTTCTCGTTATCCTTAAAGTCATTGGTGAAAATTGCACCATCACATTGCACTTTGTCCATTTAGCTTTCCTCCTTTTTATCAAGCTGTTTAACAATATCAACAATCTTCTTTTGTAAAGAATCATGCTGTTCCCTATAGTGTTCTTTAATATAAGTAATATCCTCCATGTTTGCCTTATACATAGACCTTATAGCATCCTCATCTTTAAGTCCTTTTGCTACAGTCAACATTCCATTTATTTTAGCAACTGCCCATGCCTCTGATTTATCATCATCAACATTCTTAGGTTCTTCTTTAGGTTCTTCCTTTGGTTTTGCTTTATCTTTTTTAACTGGTTTAGATTCTTTATCATCACTAGGTAAATCTTCACCACCATAGATGTAATGCCCTAGACCAAATAGAGCCAAGCATTTAACAAGACAACGCATTTTAGTATCATTAACGTGTTTTGAGTTAGGATTCTCTACTGCATTATATCTATTATCCATGACTGGTAGCCACATATCCCTTGTAAGAGTTCCTATCTTGACTTGGCATCTTACTTCTGCTGTACCATCTGGCATCTGCACATAAGGAATACCACTATCTTTTTGCTCATAGAATCTAATTTGTGCATCTGGATAATTCTCCATGAGAATACCCCACGCCCATGCCCATGATAAATAAGACAAGTTCATCTTCTTTTCTACATGATCGCTACAATCAATTTTTGATAGCGTATCCCACACATCTTTATAACTAAGTTCTTTAGCCATTGTTTATCTCCTCAATTTTAAATGCTTCATTAACATGATAGAGCAAGTCTGCTATTGCATGACACTCTTGGATATCTATACCACCATACTCAAACAAACTAGTAGCACCTCGTTTAGATTTAAAATAGTTCTTTTTAATCCATTCCAAATGTCTTTCTGGAATTTTGACTGTGATGATATTTTCTTTATCTCCCATTGTTTACCTCCTCTTGGTATTGATTACAAAACTCAGCGACATTACAGTAATTGCCTGTGCAACGCATACACTCTCCCTTAGAATGTTCTATTGACACGCCTGTAAGTTCGCCATCCTTTATATACTTCTCAGCATCATCAAGACTAGGTAAAACCCTAACAGCAGTTTTCCTACCTTTCTTCATTACTCTGTAAGTATCTTCTTTCTTCCACCTTTCCTCGTCAGAACACAAGGGAAGTTCATCATTCAACAAAGCACTTAACTCTGAATCTTGATGTAGTGAAACTCTTTCTTCTATAAACTTTGTTTGTTCTTCGTAAGACCAAACTGGTATTTCAACAACAGTAATTGCACTAACTGGATAATCACCACCACGTCTTTGACGTTCACGTTTGTTCCAGTCTCTAGCTACAGCAATAATATTTAACTGGTCTATAGTTTCTCTTGTGTGTACTTGGTGTAACCATGCATAACAATTTAGTTGTTGTTCCCAATCTGGTTTGCCACCTTTCATTGCAGATATGACAGTCCATACAGAAGTTACCTTATAATCTTTTAAAGTGTTTTCATCTTTTGCCAAGCTATCTGTTTGTCCACTGATAGTCCACCCATGAACATCTGCAAAGTATCTTTGTTCAGTTACAGTATCATCATGGTTTTCATTGGCTCTTTCTAATACAGCATGGATGCCTTGACCTAAGAGTTTCCATACCTCGTCTGAATAATCTACAGTGATTTGTTCTTGATGTTGTTCATTTAACAATCTAATTCTAGGAGGTTGCAATAAACCAGTAACAGATATAACTGATTCCCCCTTGCTGTATTGATCATTCTTTAATGCTCTGATGATCTCTACTGGTACGTTATGTTTATTTGTATATTTCATTTTTTAGTAAATATCCAAAAAGTTATTGCCCACACTAAAATAAATAAAGGTATCAGCAACAGTTCTATCATTTTTTTGGTATTACTTTGTCCTCCATATACCCACGCCATTTGGTCTTTGTGCTACAGTAAAGTTTTTACCAGTGTTTTCAAACTTTTTCTTATATCTTAGAACAAAATTTCTAATGGTTTTTATTTCTGTTTTTATATTGTCTGTTGCTATGGGTACAAGTACCATTTGACCTAACTTTAAATCATCTAGTGGTAAATCATATTTTCTTGGTTTGCCTCTATTCTTAGGAATAGGCACTCCACTTTTAATTTCAAACTCCATTTAAATCTCCTTTTTTACTTTATCAATTAAACTTTTTGCCTTTGCATTAACAGACTTAGCATCTTCTAACATTTCATTTGCACATAAGTTATACAGAAATGCCTTGGTGACATTGTTGTTTTGATTATGATATTTAATAAAATATTGAAGTTGTTTTGCTTTGTTGATGCCAGTGTCTTTATGTATTTCGTCTAAAGTATTCCACAATTGTCCATCAATCCAGATGTTGACGTATGCCATAAACTATCCTCTCTCAATAAATGTTTATAAGATAATGTTAAGATGATGTGTTGCATTTGTCAATAAGATTATTTAGTATAGATAAATATGAATGAATCTACAAAAGAAGAAAAAAAATTAGATAGTTTGGTTTTAAAACAAGCAGTTAGAGATTTAGCTTCTAAGGATGTAGATTTATCCACTGGTGCAGAGGACTTCTTTTATTCAAAAGATTTTAAACAGCTATGTTTAAGGCTAGACATTGATATTGAAATCATGCGTAAAGCCATTAGGGAGTTAGTTGAATATCCAATTATATCTAAAAAGAAAATTGCTAATGATATAGCGAGAATGATAGATAAGAGTTTTATGCACTTAGATAATTATTAGTAGGTACATACTATATATATGTAATTACTAATTTTTTTTATTAGGTAACTACTAAAGTAGTTAATTATATACATAGTAAGGAGGTTAAATATGTATGTCAATCAAAAAGTAGAAAATTCAACAAGTGATTTGCCAATAGGACAACACAAAATTAGTTGTCCAGATTGTCAAGGCACTAGATCAAAAAACAAAAGAGACAAACCTTTATCTGTAAATATAGATTCAGATAGAGTTGTTTTTAATTGTCATCACTGTGGCAGTAACGGAGTTATATCAAAAAAGAGGAGTTTTAAAATGGAGGTCGTAAAAGAACCAGTCAAGAATGTAAAAGTTGTTAAGCCAAAGAAAGAAACAGAGGGAGAATCAGCTAAATGGTTGGCAGAAAGAGGTATATGTTTGCAAACTGCAATCACATCTGGTTGCATCCCAGCTCAAAAGAAATATAAACCAGTCATAGGTTTTTCCTACCTTGACGAGGATGGCAAGGTCATTGCTATGAAGTATCGCAGTGCAAATGGCGACAAGATGTTCTGGTGGGAGGGCAGTGAAAACAGATTGTGGGGTTTGAATCCAAAGAACAAAGCATTAAAAGACATTGAAGATACGATAGTCATTACAGAGGGAGAAATGGATTGTCTTGCTATCAAAACAGCTTTTAAAGACTATGCCAACATAGAGGTTTACTCAGTTCCCAATGGTGCACCAAGCAAAATAAACGATAACAAGATCGACCCAAGTGAAGATAACAAATTCAAATACATATGGGAAGATAGAGCCAAGTTTGAGAAAACCAAAAGAATAATACTAGCAACAGACAATGATTCGGCAGGTGATGTACTGGCACATGAATTAGCTAGAAGATTAAACATAGCAAGATGCTATCGTATTGATTACAAAGGACACAAAGACAGCAATGATGTCTTAATTGTTGAGGGTTCAGATGCATTAAGAAAACAAGTTCTTAATGCGAAACCAATACCTTTGCATGGACTTAACAGCATTGACCACTATCAAGAAGAATTACAAAACCTTTATGAGCAAGGCAAACCTAGAGGTGTAACAACTGGGTTTCCAACAGTGGATGAGCTATTCACTCTGGCTACAGGAAATTTATTTGTTGTAACTGGCTACCCTGGGGATGGCAAGTCAGCGTTTATTGACCAGTTAATAATCAATGTTGGTAGAACCTCTGGTTGGAAAACCTGTTACTGCTCTTTTGAAAAGCCACCAAGTCTCCATGCTGTACAACTCGCACAGGTACTAACTGGCAAACCATTCTTTGAGGGTCAGAATCCACGAATGAATCAAGAAGAGAAAGACTTTGCTGAATCATGGATTAGAGATCACATACTGTTTCAAGACTATCTTGGAGGAGAATTGCCTACAATAGAAGCAATCCTTGAAAAAGGTCAGTCAGCAGTTATGCGTTATGGCATTAGATGTTTAGTCATAGACCCTTACAACTTCATTCATAACGATAAGCACACTGGTCTAGAAACTGATATGGTCAGTGAAATGCTTACCAAAGTACAGCTTTTCGCCAAGCAACATGACGTATTGGTATTTTTTGTAGCACATCCAACAAAACCATTTGTAAGAGACGGAAAAAAGAATGTCTGTACTGGTGTTGATATAGCTAAATCAATGGCATGGTTTAGTAAAGCAGACATGGGAATGACAGTCTATCGAGGTGATGAGGGAGTAGAGATTCATTGTTGGAAATGTCGTTGGGGTTGGAATGGTAGTTTAGGCAGTGTAAACTTAACTTTCAATCCTGTTAATAATCAGTATGAACAAGCAGAAGTTATTGCAGACAACTACGACTGGGATTTCTAATCTACAGTTAAACGAAATAGGTAATGCCTACTTACATAAACGTAATAAAGTAGGCATAGTTCCTATTAAAAAAAGTAGACAAGGTAGAGCCATTGTCTACGATCAACATATCATTGACAGACTGTATATCGACAGTCACATAAACGAACAACAACACAACATACTAAATCAATATCTTTCAGTGATATCAAGGAGTGGTTGTTTTCCATCCTGCTTCCCAGACGCAAATAAAATATTTACTGGTCAATATCCAAATTCGCCTCCAAAAGCAATCATACTCGTTGGTGTACAAAAGCATTTGGCAAAAGAGTTAGGTGTAAAAAATGAATCAAGATTATGGAAAATCTTTGTAGATAACCCAAAGAAATTGGGTAAAAGGGATATTAAATTGGTTAATGCTTTAGCTGAAAGCCTTATGACTTATTGGTTCATTGGTCATCAAAATCCTGTTTCTTTGTTTCAACAAGCCCTGTCAAACCCCATTTAGGCTCAACAGGTGAAGTGTGGACTATCACTTCTTCTTTAGCAACATGGTCATCAACTGTTACATTTTTATCATCAGCTAACGAATGAATCATGTGAATCATTTGTTTATTTAGTGATCTATTTTCTTTTTTTGCTAACGCATGAGCAAGTTTATATGTATCTTCTGAACATCTAATGAATAGACTTTTGTGTGTCATCTTTCAAATCCTCGTAATCAATATTAATCGAACCCTCTACTTTACCTACAGCAACACTCTCTCTTCCAACCTGCCAAAACTTACCCTCTTTCAGAGTTTCTATGGCATGATCTAAATAGTGTTCATTCGCACCCAACAGAGGATGATCTAGTAAAGTAATAGCAAAGGACATTGCATCTACTTCTGTATCAAACAACCAAACTAAATGTTTCCACTCTCCTACAGAGTTATATTTATCTCTTACATCTAATTCAAAGGTATGTCTAATAACAGCAAACATTAAATTATTGTAAGCGAAGTGCTATCAAAATGAAAGTAAATGTTCTACATAGAACACAGTATATAGTGATTTTTTTGAACGGAAAACACAAGATGTTGGGGATCAGGTGCTACGCGTAAAAAGAATATTTACTAGTCTAAGGTTTTTCCAGAAGGATCGAAAATCAAAATATTTTTAAATCAGGAAACTGGGATGGTAAGTTTTACAAATACCAATACAAATAACAATACCAACACAAATACAAATTCTGTCTCAATCAATCGACTGTCTCTCGTTAATTTTTTTTAGACCAAAAAAAAGGGAAGATTTTTACATCTTCCCTTTAGGTGTTAGGTTATTACTAACTTATTAACACAGTAGGAGGTTTTAATTACTATGTTAATCAAACATACTTGGTTTTAATATAGGTCAAAAGATTGCAAAACGCAATAGTTATCCACAATTTATTAACAACTTGTCCACAGGTTGTTTACATCCATATTTTTACCAGTAAATATTTATTTTGAGCTTTCCAAAACACGTTAGCGACTACTATCACCCAACTACCAACAATCAATATATACCAGTAAATATTTATACAATCAGGTGATCGGGCTTCTACCACTTTCTCTTTATTTTTGCCAAAAAAAAAGCGATAGCCACTAATTAAAGTAGCTATCGCCCATGACAATTTCTTTTGTGAGTTTGTCAAACGCACTGCTATTCGTTATTTATACCTGTTATTTATCGTTAGCATTTAATATTTATTTTGCTTGGTACTTGCACTCTAGCAACTGGCAAGTCTAGTTTTTGTTTTCAAGAGCCAAACTAACAGACTCATGCAATTTCAGTTATTTTATTTTATGTCGTATAACTGGACACAACGTTCAAGATCGACATTCACTCAGCTATTCTCTTCCATAAAAGAAGTTCTAGCATCATGATAAAAGGCAACTTGAACACCTTGATAAGTTCTAATATCAGCAACACTATCTAAACCAACTTTTTCTTGGTCAGATAATGTGCTAATAATCACCCAATCTTTATGTCCAAATTCCTCTTCGCAGTGGTCATCTATGATTTCAGTAATATCTCTGCTCATAATTTCAACTCCTCTTCATCAGACACACTGATTAATTCATAGTCTCCACCTTGAGATTTAATTTCCTCCCACTCTTTACTGGCATCATCAGAAAAATCGCCACTTAACATTAAATTAACAGCATCTTCCTCAGATTCAGCGATTACCTCGCATCTCTCAGTAGTAGAAAAATCCATTTCAAATACATATCTTTTTATAGTCATAAAACCTCCTATTTTTTATGTATTTATTTAAGTTTCTGTTTCACCTATTTTTAGGCTCATCAGTGAAAAACACCCATTTTTCAGACAAAAACTCAGATTTCGACCTCTCAGAATCCTCTCTCTTGCATTAAGACGATAAGGGTAAGGGTCTAGCATAGGCTAGATTACCCTACCCTTAAATCGAATCAGACGTTAGTGAAACTCAGAAACGTTGACGTATACGTTCTCCCCAAAAGGAAATTTAGGGTCATACTCATAACCATTATGAGTTATCGCCCAAATTACAGGAACGCTTGGCTCTACTTTTGCATCCACTTCGCCATAAGCATCTGTGAAATAAATAAAGGCACAAACTTCCTCAACATCATCTGAATAGTTATTAAAGAGATTAAAAGGAGGGTCAAAATCTGTTCCTCCTCCACCTCTTACCTCTAGTTCAATATCATCACCCATTGAGAGATCAAATACATCCCACCATTCATCCTCGCTATTTTTTCTTACAGTAGTATCGCAATAGCAAACTCTTACTTTATCAATGTTGCAAGATTCACATATTGCCTGTAATTCCTCAGAAAAAATGTTGAGTTCAAATTGTGAAACTGAACCACTGGTATCAATGGCAACTGCAATTTCCCCACCCTCATTAGAACGTATCTTGCTAGGTAAATTAATACCCCTCCAAGAATGACGTTTATTCAGTCTTGACCATGATTGATCTTTTAAGGTCATTGAAGTTAGTAAATCAGATAACAAGTCTCTCCAGTTAAGAGTTCCACCCTTAACAGCATCAACTCTTCCAGTCATTGAGGAAGTTCCACTCAGACTGGCGATCTTATCAGCGAAAAACACTTGCGATCTGATAGCATTAGACATTTCTTCCTTTTCAGATTCATTAAGAGGTTTACCCTCTTCGTTCACTGCATCCCATACCTCACCTACAAGTTTAGGTATGTTGGAATACTTATCATCACTTGATGATTGTGAATTGCTATCTGAATCATCAGAATTGCCATTTGCACTATTGCACTCATCTATTGCTTGTTGCAAGGCATCATCATTAGTATCAAGTTCTCGATAGACTTGTTCAGCAGTCCACCCACGATACTTATAATTAAATAATCCACCTTGAGGTAAATCCATGCCTAGATCAATTTTGATATAAGCATTGATTACATAATCAGTAGCTACATTCCATAGTTCGTGATTACGTTTTCCTCGTCTAAGTGGATGTTCCCATACAACGTGCATAGATTCATGGATGAGGACACACTCTATTTCCCTATCTGTAATTTCTTTAACAAACTTAGGATTCCAAAGTATCTCTTTTCCATTCGTAGCCATAGTGTCGCACTTATCAGTTTCTACTAATTCAAGATTAAGTAGCATTGATGCAATTCCTACATCATGTTTCATTAATCTTGCTCTTGCTTGTAAAACTCTATCAGTCATCTTTACCACCTAGTTTTTTCATTAATCCACCTTTCAATGGGTCAATGGCTTTATCTAGATCATCAGCAACTTTTTTACGTTTTGCATCTCCAATATCAGTCTCATCTCTAAGAGAATCAATACTGTTAATGGTAGACAAAACAGCTACTAGACTTTGGTGAGCATTAGCTATATCAATGTCATTGCCTAATACGTCTTGATTGACGTTAGGAATAACTTCAACTGCTTTTCGCAATTTATCGAAACTAGAATCTTTAAAGAATCCACCCTTTTTATTAGTAGGGTCATAAGATTTAAGTTTCTCTGATATATGCTCAACTTGTTCTACTAAAGCATCAACAGTAGTCTGAAATATTGTCTTAACATTTTTGCTAAGTCTCTTTTCAGCATCCTGTTCGATACGTTTTCGCAAGTCAGCAGATACGTTTAATCTGATATCGTTGCTATAGCTAGGTATTAAAGAAATCTCAAAATCAAATTTGAATTTATCTTTAATATCATCCACTGGTGGATAATCACCCATATTGAAAGCATGACCTAAAACTTCTTTAGCATCAATAATCATATTAGGATAGTTCTTACAAAACTCATCAACTTCTTTAAAGAAGTCTTGCCTTGCTTGATCTACTGCCTTTTGCAAATTGTCTAATTGACTATTTGGGCATAATCTCCACCCACTTACGACCTTGTTATCATCATCCGAGGAATTATCATCCCAAGGCAAAGTCAGTGGATAGTAGCTATCATTTCGCACTTTGTTAATGATTCGTCTAAAGTATTTATTAGCATTGAATCCAACTAAATGCTTGGCAACGTGCAACAAAGATTCATCACTTGTATTAGTAATATCAGCTAAGTTATTACGAAGTGATTTATCAGTTTTAATGCCACTCCAAAACTTAGTAGTAAGTCTTACCAAAGTAGCATTTTCACTTAACGTATTAGTATTTTCATTTTTCATAAAACCTCCTAGAAAAATATATACTGGTTAATAATATTTCCTATCATTAGGAAACACCTAGACTGGAAAGTGTTTGTCAAAGTAGTACCTTGATATAAGACTATTCATTTATCTCGTTGAGCATTTAATATTTATTTTGCTCGTCTAACGCGGTTGTACTTAAATGGGAAACCCCTTCTCCCATATACCATAGACTTCT
>TARA_R100001594_G_scaffold150499_1_pt1 | contig 14434 bp, 17 predicted proteins | sample TARA_R100001594 | Tara Oceans TARA_R100001594 (sample SAMEA2622752) | marine metagenome | biome: marine biome (ENVO:00000447); feature: marine epipelagic mixed layer (ENVO:xxxxxxxxx); material: "saline water (ENVO:00002010), including plankton (ENVO:xxxxxxxx)" | depth 150 m | reverse complement strand
TGCCATACTTTGCCTAGTTTTATGGTCTCGAAGGCTTAGAAGTGCCTTTAACCACCCTTCTTTGGTGTGTGCAATAAATCCACACTTTGGATCACCCAAAATATGATAATTACTGGGAGTGTTATCTCCTATAACTGGAATTCCTAATTGATGAAATACAAAAGCTCGACCTGCATTGGATTTGTTTTTCATTCTTATAATATAATCTGTGTTGTATAACCCAGATTCAACAGATGTTTCATGTGTTGATAAGTTAAAAGGTATATGTGTAATATTTGGTACAATACCAATGTCGCAACTTAATAAATCTTCTTTAACTGTCGCAATATTCCAATTTTTCATAATAACATTTTTAATATTTGGTCTGCCCAATTGCCAATTAAAAGATGCTGGAGACGTCACAACTAGTAATTCGATATTACACTGTTTTTCCATATCTTCTAAGGCTTCCTTCAGAAACGGGTCGAATTTAGCTAAATGTGTATAGCTTCCGTGATATCCAATTCTCAAGACGTCTTTCTTTTCATGCTTCTTATAATCTTCTTCGGCTTGATACATGTTTTCAATTAATGGAAACATAAAAACATTTTTGTAATGTGCAAGGCTATCTTTTTCTTCTAAAGAGCCAACAATTACAAAATCAATTGGCAAGCCTTTTTTATCAGCTGATAGATTAATAACACCAACTTTTTTATTGGGTATTTTTTGTTTCAAATTAATTGCTGTTTGTACATCATTTTTTGAACATATAATAATATCGTATTCGTTAATATTCATGCCGTTCTTAAATATTTCAGAATGAATTCCAGCATGTTTAAAATATTGATTTAAATCATTAACCCATATACGATAGGATCCAACAGATGTGTCATGAGTGCTGGAAGCAAATAATATTTTCTTCATTATAATTTCCCATATACTATAACTTGATGATTTGGATTACCGCTAGCTGCATTGCCTACTTTATAGATTTTAAATCTTTTTGCGAGTTTGCAAATTTCTTGAATATCATAATAGCATCCAAATCTTGTATCAAAATCGTCGAACACCCATAGAGGGTTTTCAGACTGATGTTTTTTCATATTATCAACGTCTTGCCAAACCATATTTCTCTGATGTGATGCATCAATATAAAATAGATCAATCTTTTCATCAAGAGTTGAAGATAGTTTAGCACTATCACCTAAGCAAAATGTTGTGACATCTTCGTAGCGCTCTTTACACGTTTCGTTTCTTACATCGCGTAAATCACAACTCCAAACATGACCATCATTATTTGAAACATATTCTGCAAACGAATAATATTGTAAACCTTCTGCTGTGCCTACTTCAGCTATATTTTTTACACCAAAATTTTCAGCTAAAGAAACCAAATAATATGGTCGCTTAGATAATTGCTCAAAACACTTCTCTGTTTCTTCTTTGCTCAAATCATAGTTTAGCGCTTTTTGTTTCTGAACTGGCATGCTGATTTCTTTCCACAAAGACAAATATTTTTCTGGTATGTTTATTTCATTAATATTACCAGCTTTCTGATATAATTCTGTTGTCTTGTCATCTACTTCAAGCCAATTTTGCCAATTATCCCAATTCATTAACAACCTCTAAAAATTTTTGAGCATATTTTTCTTGTGTATATTCTATAGCGTATTCATAGCCTTTGTCAACTAATTTCTGCCTTTCTTTTTCGTTTTCTAAATAATATGTTAACTTGTTTATAATTTCTTCATCTGACATGCTCATATCTATTTGAATCATAAACTGTTTAAATTTTTCCTGTTCTTCACCTGGCATATCTGCAGATAGTGCAGCTCCGGACATTGGTATTTCAATATATTTACCAAAACGTGAACGTGGCTTACCACTGCATGTGACACATATTTTTGCTTTATTTAATTCTTGAGCATAAAAGAAACTATTTCTATCAGATGCAGCGTCACCAAGATTTCCGCCTGGATGTTGAAGTACTTTGCATTTATATTTTCGCGACATTATTGGGAGAATTTTTTGTGCTAGACGAATCCTTAGAGGATAATGATCTCCTAACAATGATTTCGTGTAAACGGCTCCTGCCAGAAGGATATCATATTCTTTCGGCATGCCATAATCTCTATAAATTACTTTTTCTGCACAATGAGGAATGTTAACAAATTTAACTGGGTGTTCTTTATAGCTTTGGAACATTTTAATGTATTGCTCCATATCGTTTCTGTGGTGACATATAACCAAATTTGATTTGCTTTCTGTAATTTCTTTTATTGTCCACTCTATATCATACATTTCATTATAGCGTATGCATTTTGTTGGTTTAATGTTAGAAAACTCTTTTAATTCTAATGGTTTATAAGCTATAACAACATCAGGCTGTTGATCACCATAGATTGAATCAATATTCTCTTGAACCGTTTTTGAGCTATCATAATTTTCCCAACCATTACCAGACCATGTTAATTCACACAATTTACCAATTGCACGTATTCCATGAAAGCGGACGCGCGACATTTTAGTTAAATAAGTTTTTCGGTCACAAAGATATAAAATTTTCATCTGGTTTTCTATAATTTTTGAATAATGTTTATTTTTCCATCGACGACACTTCCCCACGTTCTAACATTATTACACAAATATTCTCTTTCTTCTTTGAGCATTAAAGGACATTCAAATTTGCCGATGGCGCGCCAACTAGCCGCGAGATGTGTAATACTTGTTACTCTATGAGGATGTCTGATAAATGATTCAGGTGTTTGATTCTTTTTCGCTTTGTTTTTATGTTCTCCCCAGTGTGCATCTTCAACAATATAAAAGCCTCCTGGTTTAACATGTTTAAATAAAAATCCCAAAGTTATGCGTATATCATCGTTCCAATGAGAACCATCGTCGATAATAATGTCATAATCCGATCCAAAATTGTCGATAACTTTTTGAAGTTCCTCGCGATAATGTTGATCCGCTTGCATAATTTCTATACCTTTCGAACCCATATCTATTTCGATTTCTTTTTTAATTTCTGGTGATATTCTTCCACCGAATAAATCAACTCCATAGATGCGCCCTTTAGAAAAATATTCATTCCACATCTTTAGTGATGAGCCATATAAAACTCCAATTTCAAGTAGTTTAATCTCTTTATCCACTAAGTGTTCAAAAAATTTTTCATAAATTTGTGTATATCCATGACCAAATGTATCGCGCGTTGGGGACTTGTGTATACCTTTATCTGTGTCATATTTAGCTGCTAAATCAGATAAACTTTTTTTAGACATTATATTTCTCCTTCAGTTGTTCATAATAGGAATTAGCAGGATAGTCCGCATCTTTGTCAGCATTACTTCTGCGCCACATTTCATTCCATAAATGAATAGCGTATGTATTATCGTCGAACTGTATACTTTGTTCTGGATTTAGTACTAAGTTCCACATACATCCTGGAATTGGACAAAATGTCTCAGGCGGCTTGACAAAAAAAGACATGTTGTATTTCTCAACCATTTGTTTAACTAATCTAGGTCCGATTTCGCCCCAAACAAGCATTTCTTTCTTTTTTTCCATGCAAGTTTCAAATGAATCCAGCGCAATAGGATTTCCAACTGGCATTTTAATAATGCAAGATCCAACATGTGTATTTCCTTGATTTAGAGGTAACACCTCTTCGGAGCAAAAAACATATGGTGTATCAAAATCAAACTTCTTAAGACAAACGACATCAGTATCGACCCAATATCCCCCTTTTTCAAACAATAATTTATATCTAAAGTAATTTGAAAAAGCTGAGTAGCTTTTATGATCTTTGTACATAAAAATCATATCTTCTGGTAAGATTTTATTGCCATCTTTAATTTTTACACCTTCGGGTATACCTTCGACGTCCGAATAAGTGTATAGATGGACCTCATGTCCATTTTTTACAAAAGAGGAGAGGCTAAGTCTTTCCATAGTCGACAGTTTATTTCCGACCCACATTGTTTGAATAATATCATTAGCCATTTGCCACTCTTTGCCAGAAGCGATTTGGCACTTCCTTCAAGTAGTCTTCTATTTTTGTCACATTCTTGGTTTTAAACCATTTTTCGTTTAAATGTTGAACATTATCATTTGTTTCAAGCTCACAACCCAGCAATTTAGCCTCAATTACCAATCTAGGACAAGTATCTCCTCCGGTCGGTAAAAAACATAATCCCTTGGATTTAGCTAGTGTTTCTAGTGTTTCTTCATAAGATTTACCATGAAGTTTGATAAATTCTTTTTCATTTTCTTTGCACCATTTTTGTGCTTCCTGCGCGCCTTTGACCCAAGATGGAGAAGCTGAAATGACCCATTTATCTTCTTTATTGCCTTCGTATTTTTTTCGTAGGTCTTTAATTTTTTCAAAGAAAGAATCATCAAAAACTGAAGATAATACAACACATTTCTCTTTATCTAGATCTAGGTGTTTTAAATGAATTTCCATTTGTTTTTCAGACATAAAGAAAACATTTGCCGCGGCAGATAGAAACTTATTAGTATTCTTGCCATGTTCTTTCGTTGCGCAATTACATTCTTCTCCTTCAAGAGTTTTGTGTAATTCAAGATTACGATACTGACAAAATTTATAATCAAATTCAACAACATTATAAGATTTAACAGACTCAACAATCTTATCGTGGGCTTCGGCATTGAGTTGTGTATAATTACCAAAAATCCAAGCCTTATCTTTATTGGCTTCAACAAAAGCGTCAGTGACATGTGCACAATTGATTTTATAAACTTCTTTATCAGTTTTATCAATAAGTGCTTGCAGACTAAATTCTGCTCCGCCGGACAATTGATCTGCAAAATAATCACTTACAAAGATATAATCAGCATCCATGGAAGTTTTCATATCTTCTCCAAAGATAGTTGTAACAAATTTCTTGCACATTTTTTCTTCAGAAAAGTTCTCTAAAATCCATTTCTGTAGCTTTTTTGCTTGAGATTTATAACGAGTAGGATCTTTATAAACATCGCTCATTTTGGCTTTTGCAGAGCCTTTTTCTGGTTCCGCCCATTGTGAACCTTCTTGTAAAACACCCTTCCAGACTGCAGATTTAGGAATATCTTTCAATTCATAAGAGACACGTCCGAACATATGTTTGTTTTTTGCGCGACCTTTTTTGTTTTTCTGTGGCATATAAAGAAAATCTACATGACCACTCCAATCTGTTGCAACAACTGGGAGTCCATTATATGCTGCTTCAAACAATGGAAGACCGTAACCCTCTCCATGGGTTAATGAAACTAAAGATTTGATTTTAGGATGTGTATATAATCCATTCATTTCTTCTTCTGACATTGTTCCATGAAGAAGATAAATTTTGCATTTTGCGTCAGCTGGTCGTCTAGATAATAGAAGATCAAGTCGCTGTTTAATGTGGCGACGATCTAAAATACAATTCTTCATTAAATTAGTTTTTACCACCAATCCAACTTCTTCGTTTCGGAATTCTTCCACGAACCATGCAATAGTATTTTCAACATTTTTTCGAGGTCCCCATTGCGCGACCATTAAGAAATTAAAATCATAATCTAGATCAAGCTCTACTGGCTTTACTTCTAATGTTTTAACAGGATAATTAACAACTTCAACAGGAGTTTTACATCTAAAATCTTCAATTTTTTCGCCCGTTGCTTCAACTGTACCACTGTAAGAAGTATTTTCATACACGTCTTTAGAATGTTGAGATGGTACAATGATTTTGTCCATGAGAGCAGCTTTTTGAATCCAACTTGGTGCTACTTTTGTAGTCTCAATACCTGCTGTGACGCCAATATTAACCGGTGCATATCTTTCCCATTCATTAGGAATAGTAACTTGAATTGATATGTCATATGGAGCTTGATTATTGTTTCTCGTCTGATATTCGATAGTTTTTTTAATTAAGCTATCAATCCACCGTCTTTCATCTGAATCTTCATATATCCAATTGGTTTGTCCCCAATTAATAGATAACAAATAAATATCTAATACATCCTCATATCCACGAAGTGCTCTCAATAAATATCTACAATGTTCACCGTAGCCAGATTGTGTTAAAGCTGGTCCTCTTACTAATACTTTTTTCTTCATATTAAACCTCTATTAGCTCCCATGATTTATAATTTTTTCTTGTTTCCCATGAACCGTGCTTGTCCATTAAATACGTGATAACTTGATCCCACTTATCTCCGTATTCTGAGAAATTATAATTTGTGTTAACATGTTTTCTTCCCATTTCTCCTAGCTTATCTCTTTCCTCTTTGCTCATTTCGTAAATCTTAACCATAGCGTCAACGACATCTTTGCCGCTCACTCGGTCTTCATAGATCCATGGAATGTCTTGTGAACCAATAATAGCCTTAGAAGCTGGTTCGATACCAACACCAAACCAATTTTCACCATCAGTTACCTGTTCTTGTAGTCCGCCAGTCATTGTAACAATAATGGGTGTCTCGCACGCTAAAGATTCAAATGTTGCTAATCCAAAACCTTCTGCATCGGCAACATTAATTGTACAGTCAGCCATATTATAAGCGACTGCTAGTTGTTGTGGTGGTACTTTCTCTTCTGAGAACATAACTTCACCATTTGTTAATCCAAGTTCATGAATAATAGCTTCGAGATCCTGTCCGTGCTGATCTCTGACTTCTGTATGCATTAATAAGACTGCTTTATCTCTACCTACTTTATTTAGAAAGTCATTAAACCAAAAAATTAAAGAGCCACTTTGTTTTCTACGAGCATTTCTATTATTCCAGAAAAATACAAACTTATCAGATGCATTCCTAAAATGTTCTTGCTTAAATTCTTTAACAAGCTTTTCATCTAATTTTTTAAAAATATCAGTATTAACTGAATGTGGAAGATAAATTGATTCTGTTTTTGGTGCAACATTTTGCAAGATATCATGTGTTACTTTTGAAATACATACAACCGCGTCGTTTGAAGCATAAAACTTCTCATTGTATGTAGGATAAGGATAATTATCCCAAACATGATAATAGACCATAGGAACATTTGGTCTAATCTCATCCTCAATTTCCCAAAGCCAACCAAAAAATCTTGGATCTGTCATAAACCATAACATATCTGGTTTTTCAGTATGTACAATTGACCTTACTTTATCATGAGTTCCATATCCATCAACTGGATATATTACCCAATCCTCTCCAAAATTGCCAACTTGAGTTGGTGTATAATCATTGTGTTTAACAGCTCCTCCGAAACACACAAAACTATATTTACCTGTGCTTATCAGGGCTTCAATCATATAGCGTGTTTGTGTACCAACACCAGAAGGACTCAAGGGGTGATCACTGATCACAAATATCTTCTTCTTTTCAGTCACATTAACCTCTTCTTATTTACAGCGCGCAGTCTTATAAAATTCACATTGTCGACAATTTAGTCGGTTTTTAATGTGTTTTTTCGCCTTTATATTATACAACGCTTTTGTCAATAAGTTAAGAGCATTTTCTGTTTTCTTCGCTCCGGATGTGACGCGAAAGATTTCTACATGGTCTTTTTTTGCTGTTCTTTTGAGGAGAGCAAAATAAGTTTCAATATTTTTTGGATCAATATTGTGCTTTTTAGCAAAATAATGCTTATAAAATGTAAGCTGATAAGTTGTCATGGGATCTGTCTTTCTTTTAAAATTCCATCCCCAAGAGCACGATTTCCAATCGATTACATGGTATTTCCCATCTTCGGTCTTAATAACCAAATCAATGAAGCCTTTAAAATTAAGATCTTGGTTTTCAATTGGTTCATATAATTTTTCTTCAACAGAAACAACTTCAAACTTATTAAATTGGTCTTTTAATGCTGGAAGGATTAAATCTACTAGAAAATCGCCTTGTCGGCGCATATCAGAAACCATCTTAACATCTAGATTTTCTTTAATATTTTCAGGTAACTCATTGATTTCTTTCGAAAAAGAAAGCTGAAACAGTGATTTTTTATCAGCAACTTCTTTTAAAACAACTTTTTCACATACAGTATGTAAAGCAGAACCAAAAGCAGTATATAAATTACCCTCAAAGCCTTTTAATTTATCAATGTAAACTAGTTTATGATAATAAGCACATTGACTCCAATTTTTGAGTTCTGAAAATGAAATATGTTTATTCATCAGTTTTCTTTGTCGTTTTTCTAGTTGATCTTCCTGAAGGTCTTGTAGATTTTCTAGTTGTACGAGTTGTTTTTGGCACAGGTGCCTCGTCAATTGCCGGTTCTGCAGAAAGTTGATCCACACTTTTTGTGACTTTTACTGGCTTGGCTAACTTCTTTTCAGTTTTCACAACGGGCTTTGGTTTATCTTCTTTTAACAGAAAGACAAATTTTCCTCTATTGTTTGCATTTAATCCTACATTAATAACAGACTTGTCTTCTACACAAGTCGTAATATTGTATCCTTCTTTCTTTAGAAAGTTTTGTGCATCATATAAAGTAAAAAGCACGGTCCTGCCAGATCTCATTTCTTCTGTTGATAGTGAAACATTTAATGTTACTCTGTCTTCTTCTTTTTTAATAGTTTTCTTCATTTTGTAAATCCTCCAATTTTGAATATAATACAGGGCTTATTTCTTTTAAATACCTTCGCTTGCCCAAATAAAAATCTTCGAAACCATCAGCGAAATATTCCCTTAGTGATGTTGCTGCGTATGGAGAAGCAAAAATATGTTGTGTTAATGTACTCAATTTTGCGTATCCAATATCTCTGTATAAGAAATTATCAAATTCTATATTATAATCCACATCATCATAGTATGCCGGATCTGTTTCATAACCTTCATATTTCATCATGCGGCGCATAGCCTCTCTCTTGCGCAGAAATTCATTTTTTATTTTCTCATCTGTATATAAAAAAGCTTGATATCTTTTTTCGACGGCATGCGCGATTTCATGTATAATATCATCGATCATATCTTTCATATCGTCTTGTTCATTTGTAATATATAATGCTCCATCCATAAAAACAGCGTTAACGTTACGATCTTTAAGATGTGCAAATTGACCAACGTAGATAACATCTATCAATGATATAAATCTATTAGGGATTCGTGTTTTTAAAAACACACTAACATCATTGATATCAATATTCTCCGGTAGTGGTTCCGTAACAAATATCTTTGTATCGCCCGTTAAATAATATTCTCCCATCTGTTTAACAGATTTTTTAGAAGAATCTTTAATCATATCTATCATATTTTCACGATTCATGTACTTCTGCTTCGAGTGCTTGTTTATATAAATTTTCACCTTCATCAACATCAACTAATGCCTGTTGATAACCTCGGATCCAGTTTTCTTCAGCCATTGAAAGAACTAATTCCTTAAATTCAGATGCTAAAACACTAATAACCATTTCTAATGTTACTTCATCATTTTCAGGCTGTATTTTATTACCTACATAATCAACAATTAATTCTTTTAAGTCATTATCAACTTTTACTACTTCTTTTAATGTTTCGTTTTCAACGTTCATATTACACTCCTTAATAATATAATTACATTTTTTAGATAGTAAAGGGATTACAGTATTTTAGCTGCTAGCGTGGCAATTTTAGAACGTTCGCCTTTCTGCAATGTTATATGACCTGATATGTCATAAGTCTTAAATTTTTCTATCGCATAAGAAAGACCATTAGTTGTCGAATCTATATAAACATTATCAATTTGCTCTATATCGCCAGTTAGCACAACCTTGCTTCCTTCACCAACTCTTGTAATAATAGTCTTAAGTTCGTGAATTGTTAAGTTTTGAGCTTCATCAATTATAATAAATGCCTTGGAAATCGATCGACCACGAATATATGTTAAAGCTTCAATTTCAATTGTTTTATCCTCAAAAAGGTGTTCCATATTTTCATGTTGTCCATTCATTAAAAATTCTAGATTGTCTTGTATAGGCATTAACCACGGTCTCATTTTTTCTTCCATAGTGCCTGGTAGAAATCCAATATCTTTACCCATTGGTTCAACAGGGCGAGAAACAACCATTTTTTTATAAAGACCAGTTTCGACAACTTGTTCTAATCCAGCTGCAATTGCCATAAGAGATTTACCAGAACCTGCTTTACCAATAATTGTAACAATATTAACATCTTCATCCATCAACATATCTAGCGCGAATTGTTGTTCTTTATTTCGTGGGCGTAAACCCCAGATACCTTGTTTTTGATAATCGTTAACTTTTCTAATTGGTGTATTATGGTCAATAAATTTTGCTAACGCGGTTTTCTTCTCATTTTGGTTAGAAACAAGCATTACAAATTGTTGAGGACTTAATTTAACCTCGTCTTCTTCCAAATAAACGTCTTCACCTCCATAAAATTGGTCCACAGTCTGATCGTCGACCAAATGAAGGGTAAACCCAGTATAGAGTTGTGAAGTGTCTTGAACAACCTTTTCTGAAGAGAAATCCTCACACAATACTCCTAGTGAATCACATTTGACGCGCATATTAATATCTCGCGAAACAACAATGACTTTTCTTTTTGTACCTTCTTTTTCTGTTAAAGCTGTACAAATAATTTGATTATCTGGGTCTTCTCTGTCTAAATCGGGTGGAAAGTGTCTCGAATCAAAGCCTTTTACAGAAATAATTCCAAGTTTTTTTCTTAAACGTATACCTTTATGAAGATTTCCAGTGGCTCTTAAGCCATCTAGAGTTCTAATAATTCCTCTTGCATTTGCTCCGACACCATCGTGTCTTTTCTTGTGTTTATCAATTTCTTCTAAAACTTTTAAAGGAATTATAATATCGTTATTTCCGTATCCGTATATCGATTTGTGGTCTGTTAGGAGTACATTTGTATCGAGTACATACACTCTTTTCATAAAAATTTTGCCTTGTTATTAGTAATTAGTCATTTACTTCATAGTTACTTATATGAATGTTAAGTCAAAGTATTTAATCGCTTTATTCTTATTTTTTGCTTTAATTTTTACTTCTTGTGCACATAATACTACATCTAGTTCAGTTCGTGAAGTAAAAAAGACATTTGTTAAAATGGATGTATCAATTGTGTTACTTAAATGCGTCGATGGTCAGTGTCATGCTCTACGTGGTGGCTCTGTTGCATCGGGTGCAGGGGTGATGTATAATGGCAAACCACATGTGTTAACAGCAGACCATGTTTGTGATTATAGTGATCTTACTGGTCCTGCCATAGCGAATGGCTTTACACCTAAAATTACTATTACGGCGATTGATGCTAGCGGTGCAAGACATAAATTAGAAGTAGTTAAACAAAATTCTGCTGCAGATTTATGTTTATTAAAGGGAAAAGACGAAGACTTAATCTTGCCCACACTTACTCTAAGTCCAACACCACCGAGAAAAGATAATAAATATTATAACTTTGCGGCTCCTGCAGGTGTATTTGGTCCTGGTGTTGTGCCTTTATTTACAGGAAATTATTCTGGTGTTTACTTTGGCGTATATGCTATGTATACGATTCCTGTTTATCCCGGTTCATCGGGATCTCCTATTGTAGACTCAAATGGCGACTTAGTAGGAATGGTTCATTCAGTGCATAAAAATTTTCATCATGTATCTTTTTCAGCTACATATGAACAATTAGAGTTATTTCTCTCTACTGCAAAAAAGAATCCTAAGCTTTTCTCGTTGGAGTAGGATCCGGCTCGGATGAAGTGTTTTCTAGTGTTGCTAAACATTCTCTAGCTTCGGATAGAAGCCTAATTTGTTTTGCCACTTCTTCAATGATTTTTGAGTGGTCAGCGACACCTACGGCATTGTTGACATATATATCAAGTGTCGCGACGGCTTCAGCTTCTTGTGCTATAAATTTCTGTTTAACAGCATTAAATATTGACATTGCGCTCATTTTTTACCCCAATAATAAATTTTTCTTTTCTTTGAGTTGATTATTAAATTCGGTAAGATCAACATTCTCACCTTGCAACTCTTTATAATATAATTCACCCAAATATGGATAGCGCTCAAACACTTGACGCATCGAATTTAGGTTCTCGTTTGACTGTATTTCCTTTACGAGATTTTCCACTTTTTTTGACATTTTTGGTCTCCTCTTTTTTAAGAGCTGGATCTTGTCGATATTTTACAAGAAATACTCCGTTTGCTCTTCTACGGATTTTTGTTTGTAATTCATCACTGTTTATTTTTGCAACTTTCTCTTTTGCTAATTCATAAGTATCAAAGAAACCCGCGTTGGTCCATGGATGTCCTTCGGTAGCTTTTTTTTCTGTCATGGTTTACCTCTTTTGTTTGCTCTTTCCACTATTAAATCAGAATTGCTTTCACTAAGTTGCATTTTAAGTGATTTAACGAGATTTTTTAACATAATAATTTCGTTTCTTAAATCTCGATTTTCTTTTTTTAACTGTTTAAGTAAATCATCCATCCTAATCGTAACTAGTGAATTGATTTATTTCGTTTTTGCTTTAATTGATTCTTCTACATTTTCTGATGTTTCGCTCATCACACCTTCTACAAATGTAGTTTGACATTCGACATACGAATATCCAATGCCTATAACAAAAACAACTAACGATATTATAAAGCCGATTTTTATTAATGTATCTTTTGTTTTATAACTTAACTTCATACGATTTGAAAATCCTTGTCTCCTCGAAATTCGCGAAACCACGAAGGAATTTTACCTTCTGGATATCTCATACGTGGTTTGCTGGCATAATATTTTCTATATGAAAGCACAGGATTATCAGTTTTGTAAATCTCTGGCATTGCCATTTTTATTGGTGTCGGTGTTGCAGTTGGAAAGCGACTAGCATCATATAATTCTACAATTTTCTTAAGAACTGCTTTACATTTATGAGTTTTACCAAAGCGTTCATGATATTCATCGATCATTGATGCACAGTGTTTGACTAAATTTTCAAAGTTATCAGAACTTTCTGCTGCCCACAGACACGATGGGTGTTTTGGATTGAAAGAGCGATAGGGTGCGTCTACTCCCTGCTCATTGAGAACTGTTGAAAGAATTTGACAGCTTTCTAAAATCATTTTAACAACACGATAGTTGTCTTGAGATTTAGCAGAAGCAATCCAATCAATTTCACCAGTATTAATATTACCTTCTATTGCAAATATATTCATGTATAAAGTATATCTACTTTTTTAAGAAAGTCAAGTAAAAAAATTATACACAGCCATTTTGTGAAAATATAAAAGTCAATGCTAGTGCATATATAACATACATAAAAATAAGATGACGATATTCTTTTACAAAAGCAATAGTTCTCTTTAAACGAGGATTATTTTTTCCCATCCAAATACCTTCTTAAATTATTAGCCAACGATTCTGTTACTGGCATTCCTGGTTGCCAGCCATCATCTCTATCATCTGCTGGCTTATGTGGTTCTTCTTCTTGTTCTAAAGGTTTTTCGAGATCTTCTGGTGTTAAATCTTTCCAATATGTATTCATTTCGGCATGATCGCGTTGCAACATGGTAATAATCTTTTTGAACCTTTCTGCATCATTCATTCTCAAAGGATATTGAGTTTCAATACCCGTAAACATTGAAATATATGATTGATCTCCTGGAGATGTTAATTTAGTTAGAACATAATTTGCTCTTTTTAATCCTTGAAGTAATTTTTCACGATAAGTTCTTGGTGACGATATACTTGAGCGGAAGGCTGCGGAGTCTTCATATGAAACTCCACCAGTCTTTTCTTTTACAAATTCAGCTACATCATCAGCCATTTGTACAATATCGTTAATTTGGTTTTGCCCTTCTACTGTTTTGTTGCCATATTGAACATCCAATGTTTGAAGTACATCAGTAATGGCTTTAAACAACTTGTCAATATTCTTATCTAAATAAACAAAGAAAGCAATAATAGGTTCGACTATTTCAAACTCATCTTCATCGTCCAAAGAATAATGCATTTCTTCTACATCAACATATATTGGAGTTTGACCAGGAACTTCAGCTTTCCTTCGTCCATGTCCCGTCATCGGGTGTTTTTGCTGTATTTCACGCAGTTTTAGGACAAATCCGTGCAAGAGGTGGGCTTCTATTGCTTGAGGCGTTATAGAGCTATTTTCTTGCAGGTCTAGCTTCTGTTGATCTGCGTTGGCTTTAACTATTGCGGCAATTTCTGGAGTTAACAGATCTATGACTTGTCTTGTGAATTGTTTCGATTGTACTAATCCATATCGATTGTTGGATGTTGCAGATAGTCCTCTTGCTCCGCCATATGCTTCTCTCATTAATTCTAACAAGCGATTTCTGATAGGACCGACAGTTGTTTTCGGCGCTCTATATGTGTCGACTCTCTTAGGAAAATCAACTCCTGTTTCTATATCTTCATCGTCAACTTTAAGAGTAATATAGTGTCCTTCGTTGTCGTGAGTTAGCTCGAAATGTTTGAATTCTAACTCACCTGCGGCTAATTTATTAGTTAACGTTGTTGCTGCAGTTGGATT
>TARA_R100001594_G_scaffold55465_1_pt1 | contig 14476 bp, 21 predicted proteins | sample TARA_R100001594 | Tara Oceans TARA_R100001594 (sample SAMEA2622752) | marine metagenome | biome: marine biome (ENVO:00000447); feature: marine epipelagic mixed layer (ENVO:xxxxxxxxx); material: "saline water (ENVO:00002010), including plankton (ENVO:xxxxxxxx)" | depth 150 m | reverse complement strand
TTATCCCAACGTTTAGCCCATTCATTTGGAGATATACCCATTCTTGGCTTATCTCCCTTTCCTACTCCATTTGGTCCACTAAACATAATTATTTTTTATCATAATTATTAAATCCACCTAAAGTTTTTAATGCTTCAAGTTCCTCTAAAAAACGTTTAATTAATTCTTCCCCAGAAGCAGGTCCTGTAGGTTTAAACCATTCTCCAGTTTTTGGGTCTTTTTTTAAACCATCTATATTTTCTTTTGCCCAATCACTTCTTTCAGGAATAAAATCTAATTCATTATATTTAGAACCAGTAACTGGGTCTATTTTTCCTGTTAATTTAGGTTTTTCAAGTTCTTCAACTTCTTTTTGAAGTTGTGAAAAGACAGGACCCATTAGTGGAACATCTTTTGGAAAAGAGCCTTTTTGTTGAAAAGGGTTATATAAACCTTTTTCTATTGAAGGGTCAATTTCATCAGCAACTTGACTCTTCTCACCAATATATTCACTATCAGCACTTTTAAATTTAGCAAGTGCAGCTATTCCAGAACCAGTTAATCCATACAGAGCTAAAAGATTTTTTTTATGTTCAGGGGACATTTTTGCCCAATCTTTTCCCATTTTTCCTACAAATGTTAATAATTTAATAATAGGGTTCATCTTATTATTTCAAGTCAGCAGGTACGACTGCTCTTGTTCCTCCTATTTTACTATTTTTCTTTGAGCCAAACTTTCTTAATCCTTTTTCATAGTTCAATAATGATTGTTGTGCAATAGCCATCTTAATTTGTGCTATATTTGGGTCTTTTTCTTTTGCAGCAGCATCCATTAAAGCTTTTCCTTTAACATAATCTATTAATAAAGGTTGTAAGGTGTTGTCTAAATCTATGGTAGCTGATATTCCTGTTCCTGATGAATTATCTATTTTATCTGGTTCAGCATAATATGAGATTACAAAACCATCTGTAATTACATCTAATTCATAAATTAATCCATTATCATCATACTTAGAAACAGTATCTTCATCTGAAGCTGTTGCAGCAGTAGTTCCGTGCCAACCTCTTGTTACAGTTAATGTATTAGTGCTAATAGCTGTAACTCTCATTGCTTCATTATTTACCTTTATTATATCATCAACTGATAAAGAACTAGCATCGTCAACAAGAACACTCGTTGCACCTGTACTACTTATTGCTCCATCTAATGTAGTAAGAGAAGTAACATCTGTTGCGTGTGTACTTGCAGTAGTATTATGATATCCTCTTACAACGGTTAAAGTATTAGTAGAAATACTACTTATTTTCATTATTTCGCTATTAATTTTTATTAAATCATTTGCAGAAAATCCAGCACCATAATCAACAGTTATTGATGTTTCAGTTGCATCTACTGGTTCAGTTACTAAATTAGAAGTGCTTCCGTCTGCTTGATAAGATACACTTGTTCCTAATTGAACTGCTTTATAACTATTCTCACCAGTTTCTCTAGTATTAGCATCTCCTTTTGTAGTAGCGATTGCTATTCTATCGCCTTCAATCCACCATACAAAATTATCTGAGGGGTCTTTATATGTACTGCTTGTAGTTGCCATTATAACTCCGTAAAGGTTGTAGAAACAGATGTGCTCTCAACATCAAAAGTTTTTACTCCTGCTTTTAATAATCTAGGAATAATAACATAATCTCCTTCATCTGTTCTTATTGCACATCTAAATACTTTATTAATACTTACTGCTCTATCATCATCTAAAGTATACCACATTTGATTATCAACCAAATTTGCTTTAGCATGTTCTATTTTTTGAGAATTTTGACCTATATCAATCAATGCCTCATTAATTAAATTTATTATATAGTTTTCTGAAACTCCAGGAACTGCCTGAAGCACTCTACTATATATTTCTTTTACTGTAAATTCTATTGCTGCCATTATGCACTTCCTTGTAATATCTGTATTTCTTCTTTGTATTGACCATCTATCATTTGATATTGTTGAACATACCAAGTATATTTTGCTTGGTCATCTGCTAATCTTGCTTGTATTTCTGCTCCATATCCTTGAGCTTCTGCTAAAGATGCATTTACTTCTTTTATTCTCATATCTCCAATAGAAACCCATTCAGCTAAATGAGCTTGTGCTCTTTGTAATTCTGTTTGCACTATACTTAAAGCTGAAGCAACTAACTCAGTATCTTCATTAGCTTGTGCTCCAAATGCATCAGTTGTTGCAGAAGGTTGGTTTCCATTTACAATATCTGATGCTTGGTCTAATGCATTTTTAACTCTTGTAAGTTGTGAACTTGTAGTTGTAAATGTATCTTCATCTGCCCAAACAGATTCGTCAGCTGCATTCATTTTATCTATAGCTGCTTCTGCTGTTTCTACTGCTGCTTTCATAGCTGTAAGAGCAGTAGGAATATCAGTATTATTCATAACATCAGTCATTAATCTTTGTAAATAATTTCTTGCTGCATATAAAACAACAGCTTTTTCTGCTTCATCTGGAAGGTTTGCTATTGAGCTTGCACTATATGCTACAGTTATATCTGAATCTACAAACAATACTAAACTGTCATTAGATGCAGAGCTACTAGGAAATGTTTGTATTTGATTATCGTGAAGTATATAGGCAGGGTCACTTACAGTAGCTGCTTCCATATAACTTATATCTTCTACTCTACCTAAAGACTTTGTAGTTAATTTTCTGCAAACCATAAGCTTATTACTATTACTAGCATCTTTTCTTAACACTTCCACAATGCGTTTATCTTCAGAGGTAGTTGTATTTGTAAAACTTGCTTCTTCAGTAGTTCTTTCAAGTTTACTTAAAGGTAATATACTTAACACTGTTCTAGCTCCAGCAGTCAACCAATCAGTCATAGCTGTAGTATCAGGAGTATCTTGTGCTCCTGCTATATCTTCTAATTGTACTTGAAATGTTGCCATTATTTTCCTTGTCCTACATATTTCTTTTTATATCTTTTCAAACTTTTTGAAGAAACGAACATATAACTAGTATCTGGAATTTTTCCAAATATAGTTTGTTTGCTTTGACCTTGCCTGGTTTTTTTAGGTCCATTGCTTCTTCTAACTATCTGTTGTTTAAATCCTCTCATAATTTAATCCCATTTTATAAGCGAATTTATCTTCTTATCTCTTTCAATATCATTTTTTTTCTTAGTTTCCTTAATATGTTCTCCCATATCTTTAGTCCCAAAATCTATTTGGTCTTTTCTAATAGCAGTTGCCCAAGGATTATTCTCCCTTACAACAAATTGAGTGCTCCATGCTGGTGGATGAGCTCTTTTACCACAAGAAGAGCAGTTAAATAACCCTTCTGGATTAGGCTTACTACAATGTTGACACTTCTTAGACACTATAAATATAGAATTATCCAAGCAATTCTTGTAGCATCTAGCTTTACACTGTCAGTTGATAAAATTGTATTATCATCTAAAGTTCTTACAAATGTTCTAATATCATTTGCTAAAGAACCACTAACACTATCTGCATCTGAACTTATATCTTGTATTACTACTTTTACATTAGCTGCACCATAATCTGCCATTTTTTTCTCCTATTTTATTTTTTATATACTTTTTCTGCTCCTGCTATCCCAAAAGAGCCTAATGTTACCCAAACGAATGAGTTGTAAACATAATCATTTATAATCAAATCTTTACCCATCAACCCTGTTACGAGGTCTACAAGTCCAAAAACAACCATGATAGCAAAGGAAATAAATCCAATGATTGCTTTTTCGTTATATTCATTTTCATCTTTAAATATTGCCCACATAATTCTCTTATATTTTTAGAGTTTTGGGGCTGCACCTTTATACGAACAACCCCACAGTACTCAAGACTGTTAATCCTCACGGATTAGTTTATGATATAGTAACGTGTGCTACATCGTGACATTGAGCTTTTGCAAAATAGTTTACACCATTACAAAAGATTTCTACAGTATCACCTAATGCTGCACCACTAATAAATACGATTTCATCAACTGCAGATTCTTGTGAGTTACCTGCTGAAGCATCTGCTCCTACAACATGACCAACGATAGTATCTTCGTCAGTATTGTTAGCAATAGTAACTGCATTAGAAGCTACTGTTGATAAAACGAATTTGCAGTGCCAACCTATACCAGCTGTAGCTGCTAAAGGTAAAGTAATCTCATAGGCAGATGCCTGATTAATTCCGAATACTTTTCCTGAATCAGCTGCAGTTAGTGTTTTTGCTGCTGCAATTTCTTCGTATTTTAGTGCTAAGTTACTAACACTACTATTTGGTTCTAAATATGAACTTCTCATCAATATCCCCCTTATACGTTCTCTAGGTTAATTAGATAATGCGATTCTGGTAAACATACTTCTAGTCCAGCTTCGGTAAGAATCATATCTTTTCTCAAGTCCTCATCTGCAGCTTGTACATTTGTTTGAACTTGGGTATCACGATTTACTCCATTACCTACTAATGGTCTATAGTATACTTTACTCATATCAGCTAAACACATCATACCTGATGAATGTCCTCTAAATAACGGCTCTTTAACCATATACACTGTACCGTGAATAGTGTTAAGTTGCATTAATTTGTGACCAAATTCGCCATTTAGTTCAGCCATGTTAAGACGATATTGTGTTCCATTCGTTGAGTTTTCAGAAAAACTCACAGAACCCATCTTGTTGAAATAAGACATCACTGGTAAAGAACACAGAGCTAGTCGTTCGTTAGAACCACCACGAGCTGGGTCAAATACCACTTCAAAGTCAGTTAATAGTCTATCATAAGTAAGTTCAGCTTCAGCCATAGTTCTAAAATATGCTTTGCCTGAAGTATATGATAATGCTGAGTTATCAGATACTACTGTACTATTTTTAATGATGTGACCAATAAGACCTTCTGTATATTGAACATCAGAGATTCTTGCTTTTTGGTTAAAAAGCATAGCTCTTTCAATATCTATCTTATGTTCTCTTAGTTTTTGAGCTAAGACTCTTTCAAACTCATTACTATGTCCACGTAATTGTGTAGCATAAGCAGTGTTTGAAATCTCAGCAGCTGTCTTAAAGATTTGAGTATATCCAAATCCATCATCTAGACTGTCTGAGAATACGTCTGGTGAACCAGTACCTTCGCCATAAGCTGTACCAATTACCTGACATCTTTGTTCATCTAATAATTTATTCATATTAGATGCTGTGCTTGAAACAGAGATTACTTTACCAGTAAAACTAGTATCAGCAGCATTATGAGATGGAGCAGATTCTACACGCACGATAACATTTCCGTACCCTGCAGCACCTGTTGAATCTCCTAATGTTCTAACTGCAAATACCATTCCCTTGATTAACCAATCTACTCTTCCTGTTGAATCACTTGAGCCTTTTGCTGATTCAACGGTAAGTGTATAGTCAGTCCCAGCTGTTACAGCTGAGCTTCCATTCATATTACCGTCTATAAAAAACTCTCTACTTGTATAATTAATTTTTGTTCTATCTTCTAAATAACGGAACAAAGAATCATCAGTAGGAAGTTTAGCAGTTTTACTCAAATAGACGAAAAAAGGACTTTCATCAGGTGCTAATTCAGCAATCCTATCAGAAAAGTTAAATAATCGTCTTTGGTCAGGAGCTACCCCAGTGTTTGATACACCAGTGGCAGTAGTAGAAGCACTAAGGTTTTGGGCTTTTAGTTGTCCACTTGTTATTGCCATTTAATCCTCCCAGATTATTTTTTTGTGACACTTCCACCAATGGAACGAGGGTTTCCAGCTTTCATAATATTACTCCACATAGTGTCATCGTCGGATGCTTTAGGAGGTTGTCCTCCTTGAACTAATCCAGCAGACTTAGGAATTGATTGTGTTTTTTTAACACTCTCTATATTATTATTGCTTTTCATCACTCCATTTTTATTAGCATTCCAAACGCTAAACAAAGTGTCTAGAGGAAGTTTTTCTCTAGGTTGCGTAACAAATCTAACAAATTCCTGAGCATCATCTGCTGACAATTTGTAATCAGATTGAACTCGTGATTGAAGGTTATCTACAGCTCTTTGAGCTTCAAGCCTTCCCATATAATCTCTCATACGGTCACTCACTGCATCATCAATTTCTTGTTGTCTCATTTCATATGACTTAGAACTTGGATTTGTATATGCTTCCCAAGGATTAAATTCCTCTTGGGTTAACTTTACTTTACTTTCTTCTTGTTGTCCGTTACCCCCTGATAAGTGGTTTCTAACTACATCTACCAACTCAGGATTGTCCTGAAATAGCTTAGCTACTGGTCGTAGTTTATCTAACTCAGCTTCAGCTTTATCATACATGGACTGGAATTTACGAGATTCGTCTTCTTGGACTTCTCCTTCGTCTGAACTCCAATCTTCTTGATTAGCTTGCTCACTTATTACATTATTTTCAGAAGTTTCTGAACCTTCTAAAGATTCTTGTACATTTTCTTCTTGTACATTTTCTTGCATTTCACTCATTTGTTTCTCCCATTAGATGTGCCTACCGTATTCACCAATATCACTCAGACAGTAATGAATCTATATCAGCCTGCACCTTCTGTTTTTGTTTCTGTTTTTCTTTCTCAGCATTGATTTTTGTGTCAGATTCTGCTTTAACGACAGCCTTACCTAATTGTGTTTTGAATTTCTCAACTACAACTCGTTTTCTATCGCTAATAGACTCTCTTTGGGCAGTTTGTAAATCGCCACTAAGAACTTTGATTTGGTCTTGTAGTTGTCCTACAAGAGCTTGCAATCTTTGAACTTCTCCAGTTCTTTCCAGAACTCCTTGTTTATCAAAGATTTCTGTTTTCTTTAATGCTTCAACTCTATCAATTAATCCTAATTGATATGCTTCTATATACATTTGATATTCTGCATATTTATTTGAAGGCATTGTTGAACCAGATACAATTCTTACATCAAATTGTCCTGATGTAATATCATTTTTAATTTTTATTAATTCTTGTGTTTTATCATCATACAATCTATTGTTAATACTAAATTCAGTAATATCATTATTAGGTTGAACAATTCTAAAACTTTTCTCAAAAGTATAATGTTCTTTAGACATTTGGTATATAACTTTACCTAATTGCTGTAAAGACATTTCAATATCTCTTAATTTACTTGCTCCTCTTCCTTCTCCCATCTGTGCAAGTAACATTGTTCCTCTAACACTATCAGCTGCACCTGATTTCATTCCTTGCAATAATTCAGGCACTCCAAAGTTTAAATCAATATATTTTTCACATTGATTAATTAATGCATAAAACTCTCCAGATAAAGGCTGAGGTGATGGATAATGAGGTTCTCCATAACTTGGGTCATATTCTATTACTGCATTAGGATTTGCCCAATCTTTTTCTAATTGTTGTAAATCTTCTACACTTCCTTGTGGAACTAATAATTTAAGTCCAGCAGAAGTTTGTGCATGAGCCAATGCAAGAGAAAATAGTTTATTTAATAGTCTTTGCATATCTTTTACTTTATTTACATCTGACTTAGGATATGGAGTATTGGTCCATATATTAGGGATAGGAATAATAGGATATGTATCAGTATCTAAAATATTTTCATAAAGCAATACTTGTCCTAAAGATGCTGTAACTTTTATTCTTGTTTGCATTATTTCAGCATATTCATATCTTCCTAATGTAATCTCTTTATCATTTTGTTCTGCAAATATAAAAAACTGTTCTTGGTTCATAATAACTTCAGAACCCTCTTTATTATCTGCTACTCTATAAAAAGGAACTTTAATCTTTGTAAATCTTTCTAATAATCTATATCTATTAGAGATAGAAGTCTCATAGTCTTTATTTTCTACTTCAGCTGGAGTAAATATTTGTTGAGAATTTTTTTGTTGAGAATCTGGATAATCGTCATACATATCAGACAAATTATGTTTTTCTATATCAGGTAAAAACTCTTCTATATCAGGATATAAATCTAAGACTTGTTCTTTTGTCATGATAGTAGATAGTATAATATTTGCTGCATCATGAAAATATCTATCTCTTGAAGCAGGGTCTACATATACTCGGAATGGATTAATATGAGTAAATAATACCTCTCCTCTACCATAATCTTTTTCAGGGTCTATATATGCATAAAAATATCCCATTCCTGTAGTAGCATAGTCATGAACAGCTTGCTTGAAATGATGTTGTCCATCAGATACATCATAAATATATTCAAGTAATACTTTCCATACATTTGCTAATTTTGTATCTGAATCTTCTCTAGCTGTAACACTAAATTTAACAGGTCTAGAAGTCATTAATGATTTTAATTTATCGATAGCAGCATAAATTCTGTCTATAGTAAAATCTGCCTGTCCTATAGATTGAAGTATATTTGATTCTTCTGTAGAATAATGATTTCCTAATGTAAAATCAATAGCATCTCTTGCTTCAACATCCCAGTCTTTTCTAGAATCGGCATATTTTCTAAATAACTCTCTATTATCTTTTGCTTTTTGGTCTTCTTTAATATTTGACATTAAAATCCTATGTTATATATGGTTCTAAAAACTCGTTATAAAATTCTTTATTTCTTGCTAATTTTCTACGATTTCCATTTTTATCTTTAAATGTTCTTTCATAGTGCTTAAACCCTTCTCTTGTAGGGTCATTCTCTATAGCTCCATCTATATTGTTATTAGCTAAACATTTTGTAGTAGTAGGGAACTTTCTTAAACTTCCTACATTAAAACAATAGTCGGCTAAAGCAAATTTTAATCTATCATCTACTTTATTCCAATCATATCCTTTAGTAATACAATAATTTTTAGCTTTCATCAAAGATATTTCAGCTTCATGCCTTAATGTATTTTCTACTTCAATTTCTGACATTCCACTCTCTTCAAGCTTTTTTTGCTCTTTATCTGTTTTAATCTTATATCCATATCCTATTGTTTTTAATCCTCCTTCTGGAGAATCGTATGGATAAAAAATATCCCCTACTTTATTTTTGTAGCCCTCTACCCTTTTTAAGTAGCTCATAAATTGTACTAATGTATAATTAGATACCATTTCCCTAAAGAATTTACTACCTGTGATTGCTCGAAGTCTCATACTTTTAATCCTGTTACCCAATTAATTTTAGTTCTTACTCTTGGCATCATATCATCTACTGATTGATACTCATCAGTTTTAATAGATTTACTTCGTGGAGGTTTCGCAAAAAAATCAGAATAATATAATCCATCTAATAAGTCATCATTCCTTCCTTTTGGAAATTCAAATAATTCATTAATTAACTCTGTATGTTCTTTTCTTAAAAAAAGCTTCTTGCTATTAACAATACTTCCTAAAGACATTTCTAGTCTATCTTCTTTTTTAATTCCATGTGGAGGTCTTACTCCCATTTTAATACCTGGTAATAATCTTTTTTCACTTCTTGCCATTCTTTCTACCATATCTCTTACCATTTCTTGAGCACCAACTGTTTCTACTGAGCATCTACGAACAGGAGAATACTTTCTAGCCATTTTAATTATTTGTTCAGGCATATCAAATGCTGGAATTTTATCATGATAATAATCAATAACATATCTATTTTTATCGGCATCTATTCCCATTACCATAATAACTTGATAGTCAGAAGTTTTAGTAGCTGTATGTGCTAAGTCAACTCCTAAATAAACATATACAGGAATCATTTCTTCTCCATCTTTTAAATAACAAAATTGACCATCACTAAAAAACTCATAATTATGATATTGTATTTTATCCATCTGGAATGTAGCAGAATCAGAGTCTCTTGCATCATTCATATATTCTTGAGCAAATTTATCTATTTTACCTGCTTCAATAAATTCTTGTTTTTTCTGTTCTAACTTCTTTAAAGAGAATTGTTCTTTCCAAACAGCTTTACCTTCTTCTATAGCTCTAATAAATGTTACATCCCAAGGAAAGTGTTTTTTGCTTTTTTCAGCATCTTGCCATCCGTCATATATATTTTGCAAGAAAGCATCATAGTGAACAATAGTTCCAGATAGCCATATCCATCCTTCTTGTCCAGGAGTTTCTTCTAAAGCAGGATAAACAGTAGAAACAATCCATTGTTTAATTTCATCTCTTCTTTCTGCTGTCTTGGTATTTAATTCTGATTCAAAGTCATCAAGTATAATTCCTGTATATCTTACATCTACCTCAGCACGACCTCTAAGTCTTTGTGAAGTCCCTTTAGCAATAATACGATGCCCTTTATTAGTTACTAGGTCTTTTTCTGTCCATCTTCTTCCTTCATCTGAACCACATAAGTTTCCAAAATAATATCTTATAGCTTGATTATTTTCTAAATGAGAACGAATATACTTTAAATGGTCAATAGATTGTCCTTGCTCTTCTGCAACCCAAGCCATAAACATAGCCTGGTCTTTTGGAGTAAAACAAAGCCTGTGCATAATTGCAGCCTTCATTAATACTGATTTTCCAAAACCACGAGGCAAAACATTACAAATACGAGCTCCTGGTTTTGTACTAATTAATTTTTTACCTAAGTCATGATGAAAGGGAGGAGATGCTGATTTATGTAAAAAATCATTTGGTAAAAATAACTTACCAAACAGTATTAAGTCTTGAGAAGCTTTATAAAGCAATTCTTCTTTATCAGATATATTATGCTTCTCCATATTCCCCTACAAAAGATTTGCTCAATCCTATAAGCTCATAATCCTTATTGTAAATAGATAAACAGGAACAATTAATATTAATATATTGTTCAGTAGGTATACTGTGTATATCTTCAAAAAATATATCAAAAACGGGTATACAAGTTTGTTGTAACTTAATTGTCTTCTGGCATATCAGACACTTCTCTTTGTTGTTCTGCAATTTTTTTGACATTATTCCCCTCTAATAATTTTAATTGTTCATTTGAAAATCCACTAAATAGTGCAATAGATTCTGTTTGTTTTTCTTTTTTATTTAACATTCCAGATAATTCCATAAGTATCTTTATAGAATTTAACTTATCATTATCCTTGACATCTACCTTATCAACTATCTCTTTAGTCTTTTCCAATAAGTATTGAGGAGTTATTTCAACTTTTTCTAATAACTTTTCTATTTCTTTATCAATCAATGTTTGTATCCTTTTTGTTTTTAGTAATAAATTAGCTTGTGCATTAATATACTCTTTAGACTTAGCTTTTGGAAAAGCTTGCTTGTATGCGTCGAAAATCCCTTCTCCTTTAGCTAAATATCTAGCAAATAAAAATTCTTGTTTGGTTGGCTCATCTCTATTTTTAAAATGTTTTTTACTATTTATACCATTAAAATTATAAATATTTTCTCTGGGTTCTCCTTCTATCTTTTGAGAAGGAGCACAAGAAAACATTCCGATAGCTGTTCTTATATATTCTTTATTGTTTAATGTTCCTTTGTCTATAATTTGACAAACCTGCCCATCGTCTGTTAAAGTCCAAGACCATAAGGGAGCATTTCTCCAATTTTGATATATTTTTTTATCTGGCATAACCTGCCTAAGTTCATCGATATTGTCATATATTATGTGCTCCTTATCTTTTATAATTCTTGATTTCATTGTCTATGCACTATATATTCTGGTTCTTTATTACTTAATCTTATTTCTACCCAACCTTTAGTTTGTGGTTCAAACATAGCATATCTTGCATATTCAGCATATCCTATGAAAGAACCTCCTCTTACAAACCATTGTCTTTTTACTTCTTCACTATCTTTCATAATTTCAAAAGAATCTACTGGTTTAGCATATAGCTGGTGATTATGTCCTAAATAATACATATCAGCATCAGGAAATATATTTCTAAGTCTTGTTAGCTCTAAATCTCCATTTTTAGCACCACTTTTTCCGTGACCACTTGCAAAGGTATATACTCCTCCTTTGTAATTAATCACTGAATATCCTGGAAATGGAAAGTAAGGTATTTCTAAATCATCACACATAACACGAATAATATCTATTCCTGCTAGCCTAACTGAACGCAAAGTATCATGATTACCACCTCTAATAAATAAACATTTGTCTTTAATAGGTCTTATCATCTTAACAAATTGTTCATATTGCTCATTATTATCAAATGCTTGGTCTGCTTCTGGTATATGATAGTTTGGTGGAATAAATTCTAACATATCTCCATTTCCAAACCAAAATGCATTTGGGTCTTTTTTAATTTTATCTATTGCTTTTAAGAATAATAACCTATCAAAAGCTTTACTTCCTACATGAACATCTGTAAGGCAATGTAAATTAATTTTTTTCTTATTTAAAGTAGTTTCTTGTACTTTACCTGGAACTATCATCTTTTTCTCCATTTTCTAAGTCATTATGCATATTGTATTCTTGCTCATAACTATAATAACTTAGCAAAATTATACTATAATTTATTAAATCTATCATAGTGTCTTCAAGTTTTTCATCTGAAACAGCACTTTTGCCCTTTCTCTTCAATAAATTAGCAATTCTAGCTATTTTATCGGATATTCTGACCAAAATACCTGTAGATGTATCACATATCTTAAGTGCTTCTACCATTTCAAAGTTAGAAAACGGCTCTTGCACCTGTGCATAGTCGATATTCTTGTTATTACATAACGATTTTGCTTTTTTTACTATAGCATCGTAATTAGGAATCATATTTTCCTCCTGCTTTCTCCCATAAATAGTTACCAAAGCCTAATTGGTATAAACTATTAGAGATTACTTGTACTTGTGTTTCTGACATTTCTAAACTTGTGCCATAAGTTATCCCATGTATCACTTCGTGGCACAATACTTCTAATATTTTAGATTGTTTCATTTCTGCTTCTATAATTATTTCACAGTTTCTCATAGATATAGCACCTAGTATCTCGGTATCATTAGAACCAAAATGTGCTTTAGAACCTGAAATAAAGCGAATAGTATAAATGTGACCATTTATAGCTAGTTTTAGTGGTTTATTCGGTATCTTTAGGATTTTCATCAGCCATCTTTAAGATTTCGTCTTGTAAGAATTTATTAAATTTTTTAGTATCTTTTTTCATTTCTATATATTTATTAATAAGAGATTCAAGTAATATTATTTTTTGGTTTAAATCTATAATCAATCTCTTATTCTCAGCTATATTATATACCAAATCTTTATTTGTTGGCTTTTTCTTCTTTCGAATCATAATAAAGTTTAAAAACATATTTTTATCATAGTCAAGTTTTTTTTAATTTTTTTTTACTAATTATATATGGATAATACTTGACATCATTTAAAAAACTCAGTAAGTTCTAGCTAGAACTAGCTAGCAAACCTCTAGCTAGTATAGTTAGTATAGTTAGCGACCTTTCTAAATCCTTATATATCAACACTTAGAGACACACCAGAACACTAAAAAATTATCCAAGTATGTGTGAAGTTCTTTTTTTTGAGGCAAAACCACCCCCTTTCCAATTCTAGGTTAGAAAAAAGCCGTTGAGCACCGAGGAGAGGTTGAAAAAGTGCTCATGCCCTGGAAGTGCTCAAAATAGTGAATTTGCGAATTTTTGCATGCACTTTTTGCGAAAATGATTGTGCGATTTCTCGTTCGCGAACGATGAAGCATGCTTTTTCCAGGGTTTTCTCCTTCGCATAGAGGCTCTCTTCGCATCTCGCGAACGGAGCACCGAGGAGGATTTACGAATTCGCTTGCATATATATGAGCATTTGCTTAAATTATGGCATTCTCAGTCGGAAACCGAGACACGGCTGAGAGACAACACCGAACAGTCTCGAGATAGCTAGTAAAGGAGCTTAGAATGAAACAAGAGAGAGAAAAAGAGATGAGCATTCACGAAATGAAGGACATTTTCAACGAGCATGTCCTGAATAATCCGAGTAGATACGGAGTAGCAATCCTGGTAACGAAAAAGACCTGGATTGATGCTGGTCAGGATTGGTCCGAGGAAACTCTGATTTTGAAGAGATACAGACAAGAGGTCCTGTCAGAAGGGATAAAAGAGAACATGGGAACGGCTTATGACATGGGAGTGAGCCTATTTAGCAACGAGCCGACGACGAGCTGTCAGATGATAGCTCCTCTACTCTTCAATAAGTGCTCAAAGAAAGGGTATTTTAAGTCAGAGGATGCCTGGAAGGTCATCTCTAAGTGCCTGGAGTTTACGAAAACTCTATTTGAAGAGGAAAACGAGAAGAAGATGAAAGAGTTCAAAGACAAGGCACATTCTGATGCGTATAAGACAACACAAGAGGAGGGCTAAATGATAGTCGATAGCTGGACAAAGCCTATCGAAGAATATTCAGAAGAGGGAGTGCTCGAAGAGAGCACTCCTTCCGAAGAGTTGCCAGAGATAGCACAAGAGGAAGAAATGACACAACAAGAGATAAATTCAGAGGAGGAAAATATGAATTTACGAGATGAAATACTCGAGAAAATCGAGAATGAGATGTTCCAAGTGAGAACAGAGGCTAGACCTCAGCTCAGAGGAATAATAAACGACATGGTCAAAGAAGG
>TARA_R100001594_G_scaffold145441_1_pt1 | contig 14542 bp, 17 predicted proteins | sample TARA_R100001594 | Tara Oceans TARA_R100001594 (sample SAMEA2622752) | marine metagenome | biome: marine biome (ENVO:00000447); feature: marine epipelagic mixed layer (ENVO:xxxxxxxxx); material: "saline water (ENVO:00002010), including plankton (ENVO:xxxxxxxx)" | depth 150 m | reverse complement strand
AATGCAACGAGTGCGAGCTTTGCAAGGATGGCGGTCCAGGCTGCTGCTGCTATGGGAGGGATATTTGCTTTAACTAAAGCTATCGGCGGCTCTGTTAGTGTGTGGAAAGAATTTGGTAAACAGTCCTCTAAAGCTAGGGCGATATTAGGAGAGACAGAGGCACAAATGAAACCGCTAGTAGAACAGGCTAAACTCCTGGGATCTACAACTCGATGGACGGCGAGTCAAATTTCTGAGCTCCAGGTCGAGCTAGCCAAGCTAGGATTTTTAAATAGACAGATCCAAGATATGACCCACGGGATACAGGCTCTGGCCGCTGTAGCGGATACGGATCTGGCTAATGCTGCCTCCGTAGCTGGTGGGGTTATTCGAGCTTTTGGACTGCAAGCCTCAGAGTCTACGATGATCTCAAATTTATTAGCTAAATCCTTTGCATCTACAGCTTTAGATATTACTAAATTCACAGACTCTATTAAATATGTCGGGCCTGTAGCTAACCAGCTGGGGATCTCTGTTAATGATACAACGGCCATGCTGGGACACCTAGCTAATAATATGATAGACGGGTCTATGGCTGGAACATCCCTTAGAAAAATTTTGTTAAATGTTGGTAACTCATCCTCTAAACTGGTTAAAAGGATAGGCTTTATTCCTAAGTCTGGAGCTGATGTTATAAAGGCTTTCAAACAATTAGGAAAAGAGGGTCTTAGTGTTGCAGAAATGGAAGAGCTAGTCGGAGTTAGAGCCGTGTCCGCTTTCTCTTTATTGCTTAAAGGTGGTCCAGTTTTAGAGGAACTTTCTGGCCAGTTTAACGACCTGTCAAACGAGGCCGCCGAAATGCAGACTGTTATGATGGACAACCTGGCTGGAGATACTATTAAACTAACTTCAGCTATGGAGGGCCTGGGTATTAGGATTGGAGAACTTTCAGATAATTTTTTAAGAGATATGACTCAGATGATGACCAAGCTATTTCAATCTATAGATTTAGAACTATTAAAGTCTTTCGGTTTAGCTTTAAAAGTAACGGCAGCGGGCTTGACGGCCTTTGCTGTGGTCTCTGGAGGAGCTACGGCAGCTCTCAAGGCTTTAACTTTAGCTATGCTAGCCAACCCTGTCACGGCTTTAGCTGTTGGGTTGACTGTGGCGACTACGGCCTTAATTAAATTCTCTGGAGCCTTTAAGGAATCCTCTGGCGAGGTGTACGACTCCACTAAAAACTTTAATAATCTTTCTGAGACTCTGGATGGGCTAGGATTAAAAACAGATGGCCAAAATAAAGCAATTAGAGAACAAATTGATCTAATGAGAGAGCAGTCTAAACAGAGCGGAATATTGCTCCAAAGTAGAGAGCAGCTATTAGCCTCTTTAACTGGTATGCAACTAAAAAACAAAGAGGCTGTAAGTCAAGAGATTAACCTGGAGAAATTAAAACAAAGCGAATTATATAAGACAATAGATGCACAGATTAACAGTGTAGAAGATTCTATAACTTTCCAGAATATGGCTGTTAACATGCAAAAAAGTGCAGTTGAAAAAAGAAAAAAAATAGAAAAAGATTTTTTAGATACTGAGTTAAAAATAAAAGCAGCTAGGCAACAAGGGGACGAAAAGCTAGCAAATGCTTTAAAGGCAATAAACAAGGACAGAATTAACGACATAAATGACCTTATTGCTACAGAGGCGACAGCCAGAGGGATTAAAAAAGCTGCTGACGAGCTGCAAATAGAAGAGCAAGAAAAAGCTGAAGATGAGGCTTATACTAACTGGAAAGAAAGATTTGATGCTAAACATGCTACAGAGCTGGAAAAGTTAGAAGCTGACAGAGCCAGAATGATGGAACAGGCCCAGATGGAGATAGACGATGCTCAAAACTTAGCCAATGCAAAGTATTTAATCCAGGAAGAATTTAATAAAAAATTAAAGGCCTTAAAAGATAAAGAAGAAAAAATTAAAAAAGCTGCTAAGGATGCCGAGGAAAAAGAACTTAAACACACACGAGATCTAGCGAGAAAATCCCAAGACCAGCAGCTTGGATTTTTAAGCAAGTTTAAAGGTATGCAGAAAACAGTAGCCAGGATGAGACAGGCTCAAGCTATCTCCGATATGTATGCGGGAGCTAACAAGGCTTTAGCGGATTATTCGATGCCTATGGGGGGGATTGTTGCTGCGGGGATTATAGCTCAAGGTCTTACTAATGTTATGAATATCTCCCAGTCTATTGGAGAGATGCAAAATGCGGCTACTGGTATGGATCAGATAGTAACAGGCCCGACCGCTATTATGACGGGAGAGGCTGGAGCAGAGAGAGTCCAAGTAACTCCACTGATGGGAGAAAACCAGGAAGGCCCACAGGGTGGAGGAGACAATATAAATGTTAGTGTTACAATAAATGCAGCCCAAGCCAATGAGGAGATTGTAGACCTTGTAAGTGAGGCTGTCATGGATGGAATCAGAAAGGGCAAAATCGACATGGGATCCGCATAAATGGGTAAAAAGGATTGGCTATATCAGAATTTAAAATCTGAAGGTTATAACTCTTCTACATTAATAGTAGCTATTGACCTGGGAGATAGTACAGAATATTACACCGATAAAAAGTTTTTTTTTAACAATCCCGAGTATAATAATAATACTCATACAATTTTAAAAAGAGCTCCTAGAGTTACAGAGTCTATTGACATTTTTAAACGAAATCATAAAATTAATTCTGTCAGCTTTTCTCTTTATAACTTAGAAGATGCTACCCGTGTAAGATATACAGACAGGCATGGAAAAACCAATTTTTTCCAGAAGAAGGTAGACATTTATTTAATTACCAGGGATGCAGAAATACCAAATATGTCCGACAAGAACGTCCTAAAAATATATACTGGCTATATTAAAAAATTCGACCATAACGATGAAGAGGTCAAGTTTTCATGTGAGGACCAAACGTCTGTAAGGCTGGAATCAAAAATTCCAGCAGAGTCAACGTCTAACTCTGAAATGTATTTAGAGAGGTCTAGGATGAAGCCCTATCCTATAACATACGGCTGGGTCGACTATGCTAAGACAATAGCAAAAAAAGAAACCACTGTTAACGATGTAGGGATAGAGTCTGGAGTTTTAAGAATATCCATTGACTCAAAAGATATTTTTAATTACTCTGCATATAACACATTAAAAGCTCCTCTGAGTAGATATGAAAATAGCGGGGAAGGTATAAACCATTATTTATTTTTAAAAATTAACGATGAAATGGTCCCAGTAACCAAGCAATATACGAACCATATTCATCCTGGACCTACTGGTTATGCTAGTAATGCCGATACATACTCATCTTATACTCAGAGAGACTATCATTCTGTCCCTGTAGACGATCATTTATGGAACGGGACTTATTGGGGCTCTAAAGAACAGTATAAGACTAACGGCAGATTTATTGAGTTAGTTTATAATCCTTCAACTTACTTACAAGCATACGGGGCCGTCTTGTGTCATAAAGATTTAGGGGCCACCAGTATTAAAGCTCAATATATCGAGTCTCCCTATTTTGGATCTTACAACGTTCAAGATTTAATTATTTATGATTCTAATGGGGAAAATGTTGTCCTTGCAGATACGGAGGGCATGGATTACGACTTTGCAGCTAACGGATACAGTCCCATCTCCTCCGATATATCCAAAAAAATATCTAAAAATAAATTTTATGAAACTCCTGGATTTTTTATAAAATTAAATTCTACAGATGTTTGGCTTAATGAGAATCTTATTGGATACGGAGGGAAAAAAGAATGGTTTCCCTTTACAGATCAAGGCACACCAGACACTCATCATCATTACAGGCTGTGGGATACAACTGCGGGCCAGAATCAAAATAATGCAACGAGCTATGGAGTAGATGGTGCTATAAATAATCATTATTCTGGCTTTCTTAAAATAGCCATAGGGAGAGAGGCCTTTACTTTTGGCGATGTTATATTAAAAGTAGATCAAGGATCGCCCGATGTCCCTTTTAACTCTACAGCTGGTTATAATTCCTGGGTAACTTACAATTATAATTATAAATTTCAACTAAAACATATAAGATGGTGGAACTACACCGCCTCAGAAACAGACTCAGACTCTTATAATTTTAAAGCTCTATTTGTTGGGCCTTATACGGACCACTCAACAGAACAAAAACCTCACGAGTATGGGATGAGATCAGTTTTTAATAAGATTTCGAGTCTTAGACAAGGGGAATGGAGCGATGCTAGCAGGAATACCTTTAAAAATCAGCAAGAGGGAAGGCTTGATAATATGGATTCAAATTTAAACTGGTATCAAACACTTTCGGACTGGGCCGCTGGTATAACTAACGATTACCCTAGATTTGAAAATTCCCCCCATTTTATATCTGCTTTTTATCCAGATTCTGACGGGCTTATTACCTCTCCAGAACAAGTTATAGGGGAGGGACTGCTTATAGGTATGGATCCCAGGTTTAGTAATGGGAATTTTTATGTAAATGCTAACAAGCCTCAGCCACAAATGTGCGACTTACTTTTTAAGTTAGGAGATGCAACTCCTAGAATCCATTTTTATGTTAAAGATTTTTTACAGCATGACTTATACGTTTCGGCACTAGGGAGGAAAGTGGTAAACCCAGTAACGGGAGATATAAGTAACCCTCTATGTCCAGCTAATCAGCTTTACGACTTAATAGTTAACGAGGGCGGAGTTGATAGCTCCGAGGTAGATGCGGAGTCTTTTAAAGCAGCCTCAAATTTTATATATGGAGAAAACAGATTAGTCTATTTTTATGATGGATATAATGCGACAGTTGCAGAGAGCAAAGGATACTCCTTTCAGATCAGTAAAAAAATAAGAGTTAGAAATATAGTTAACTCTTTATGCGGAGAGACACCTTTTTATTCGAAATATGGTATCTCAGACTCTATTTTATACTTAAATCATATCCATGACTACATGGCGGAAAAAAACGGCTCAGATTTTGTATTTGATGATCCAGAAAAATCCACTCTTATAACAAACAGGAATATAAAAAAGATAGTATTTACAAAAACTCCAGATCCAGATAAATTAATCCATAAAGTTAGATTTGAGTATAACTATAATGAGGCCAGTGAAAAATACCAAAATTATTATCCAGAAAATAATGGGACCACTCAAAATTATTTACAGGCAGAAACTGTTTTTTCTGCTAATACAAGCATAGGCGAGGAGGTTATTAATGCTTTAGGCTTAGATGCAGAAGATGCTACATTTAAATCCGATTTTTATGGATCTGGAGATTTTACTCTGGAGGAAAATTTAAACCATATTAAATCCGCCAGAACAGCCTCCGCCTTTGCTGAATGGACGATCCTCATGAAAGCAAATCAAAGGCTGAAAGTTAAATTAGAATTAAATAATATTAAATATGCCTACCTGGAGACAGGGGATTATATATGGTTTAATGAGCTATACAGAAAGCAGACAGCTTTTGGTATTGACTACACTCAAGACTATCAGCTATTCAATGGTCAGCAATTTTTTAAATATTTTATAATAACAAAGACCGCTAAAGATGATAGAAAGGTAGTCATAGAAGCTGTCCAGATGGTTAACACTCAGCTGGGTGGTAATTTAGAAGGCTTTGACGATTGGGGTATAGGCGAAGGAGATGGGATAGTTCCTGGATGCACTGACCCAAATGCTACAAATTATAACCCAGCAGCTACTACTAATGATGGGACCTGTAGTTATCCGTCTAGTTATTATGGTTGTACTAATCCAGATGCTACTAACTATAGCCCTAGTGCTATATTTGACGATAATTCTTGTGTGTTACCAGCCTCTTCCTCTTCATACTTAACACTAGGCCCAGTTACAGAGTATCCCTACTCCTCATTGTTTTATGACTCTCTGGAGGTTGCTTTATACAATAGCTTTACGTCTGATTTAAATAATGAGCTTTTTACTATATTATCGGACATAGTATACCCGCCAGAGTTTGGGTCTCATGTTGGGCTAGATGGAGAGACTCATAATGGGGCTTATGGAACGACTTATGGTACAGATGGAACCTACAAACTATTTAGAAATTATATAATGACACCGCACGACCAGTATGGTATTCCAGCGATCTGGGCCTCTACGGATTACAGCGGACAGGTTAGAACGTCAATAAATTTTAATGCCTTAACTTACGACTCTGAAGGGCAACAAACTTCTGGAGGTTTTACGGATGCGGCTGTTAGGTTTTATATATATAACTTTAACTCCAGCCAATGGGAGCAGTTACAGAAAAACGATTATAACATGGGGGCCGTGGAGGAACCAAGAGGCTATTTTTATGCCGACTGGTTTGATGAGGGGGAAGAAAGTTTAGGCGAAGGATATTTTCATTTCGATCTATTTAATGAGGAGCTGTTTATGGATATTATAAATAATATTGTAAATGAAACAGATCCAGATGAGCAGTCGGAATTAATAGACCATTATAATACAGTTTTTGGGCTATCCAATTTAAACAAATATTTTAAAGAATATAATAACAATCCAAATCAAACAAATCAATGGTTCTGGGATAAGGGTTATATATTTCTGTTTAAATTAGAGTATGAGGTAACTAGTCAAACTTTCGGCAAACAATATTCTATGCAGCCCTTTATAATAAATGCAAAATTTAGAAACTGGATTGGGATAGATTTAAATCAAGGATCTTATGCGGGTAACGAGATTAATTTCAACTATAACAATATATACGGCAATCTTGGAGATGCTAACTTAGACGGGACTGTGAATATACAGGATATAGTTGCTATGACTCAGTATATTTTAAGTAATCAAAGTTTTACCTCTGAGCAGAGTTTCCAGGCGGACATGAATAGCGACAATACAATTAATATTTTAGATTTAACTGCTATAGTGGCTCAACTGCTGGGGCTTGAGTCAACGATTGAAGGAGACTACTGTTTACCTGGTCATTTAAGTTCATGTTTACAGAATTTTTCTGGTGTTATTATGGGAAGATTTGACTCTCCTCATGACTTGCTAAATTTTAATCTGGGCGGCATAGGATCTGAGGCTGGAGCAGCCCATGAGATATTACTTTCAGAAAGAGGGTTTCAATCCAGCAACGTCTGGCCTCAAGATAACGAGGATACTTTTATGCCTGGAATAGAATTAAATTACACAAAGCCCTGGCTTAATACTCCCTGGGTAGAGGGGATGACTAAAGGATTTGAGCTAAGGGCTTACCACTCAAGATATAGGCCCGTAAATAAAAAATGGGCGGACTATAATAGACCTAAGCCCTTCGATATTCCTTTTTTACACTTTGTTATAGATAAGGGGGGATATGTAATGCTTAATGGCTACTGGGGGGCTACTAGCTCAAACGGAACTCCTATGCTATCTATGAAAAATTATCCCGCTTGGAGTGTTGATAATTTCCATACTCCTCCCACAGATGCGGATCCTACGGGACAGTGTTTATTCTGGGATGTAAATGACGACTTTAAGGCTAATTATTCAATTTGTATGATTAGAAGGAGCAAGCTGGTAGCCTGGGGCTCAAACTTGCCCTCTAACTGGGTAACCAACGGAACAGGGGAGGAATGGGTCAATAATTCGCCCGTGTCCTGGAACTGGTATGGTGCGGGAACTCGGATTTTTTCCTGGATATATCCCTATCTGACATACGGCAATTATACTATATGGGAAACTGGAGAGATAAGGATGATAACTTATGACCAAGCTAATGCAGAGGATCCAGAATATTTAGACTCTAATGCTCCCAATAATTTCGGCTTTTATAGGGTCGCTCCTTATATAAACGATCACTCTATGGATCTAACTCAGTTTGGGATGGAGTATCAGTGGTTAAATGAACATTATATCGATGTTGTCTCTTTTAAAAATCTTTTATTTCAAGGTACTAATCAAAGGCAAGATTTACAAATTCCCCAGGGTCCTGGAGGGAACGATAGCAGAGTAACCAGAGGCTACTCTTTTGTTTTAAGGGATAAGCAGAGGATTACAGATGGCTAATAAAATTAAATTAATAAGAAGATATATAAAAGAGGCTATCAAGCGAGGCGATAACAAGCTAGCCAATATCATGAATAATCAAAAAATGGGGACTAAGGCGACAGTAGGCTACGGGAATGGTAATGTCCATATAGATAAAGACGGACACATAGCCGCTTTAGATATTTATTACTCTGGAGATTTTAGCTATGATTCTGGTCCAGAGGGTTGGATTATAGAAAAAAATAATAATAGAATTATATTACTAAATGTGTTCGGAACTGATATAAAAGATTTTATTTTTAAATATGAAGGATCTTTAAAAATTCATAAATGCTTAATAGCGACTTTAGAAGGAAGGCTCATCAATGCTATAATTACCCACCCTCACGATGTGATAGAATATTCTAGCACTTTGATAGAGAACGAGGCCAGAAAGGTCGAAGATGTTAAAATAAATTATAATAATAAAATAAAAAATAATAGAGGGAGTTATTAATGGGGATTTCAACCTTTGCCTCTCAAGATAGAGAGAGAGTAGGAAAAAGCAGATTTTATATAGACATTCCGAGCTTTGCGAGGTCTACGGGTTATATTGAAAAATTCCCGTCTACTATTAACAGTGTTTTAAAATACGGAGATGGCCTATTACATGCTGACCAGCTTTATCTATCTGTCCCAGAATTATTCTTTTTAGATCCGTATCATATAAAAGCTATCAATACACCTCAACTCAATTTATGGAAGGCGAGAGCTTTTAACTCTTTAACAAATGTAGAGTTTGACGGGGAGTCTACAGATGAAATAAATAATTATTCCTCAGAAGGATATGCAGATAATCAGCTTTATAATTTTTATGGAGACACCTCCGCAAACTATCAAAATTTTACAATGGCCTTTAAAGGTAACGACATTTTAAGCCATGTTAATTATTGTGGAGTATTAGGACATAATTTAAATGGCTCTCCAAATAACGACCCGTGGGTTAAAGGTATGTTCGATATGGGGATAGCCAGATCGGTTGTCCATTATAGCGGGGGATCTACTACCACAGAAGAAAAACACAGTTTTTTTAGTAATTCAGATTTCGAGCATAATGGAAACTCTTATGATTATAACACTCATAATAATATGCTACCCAAATCTGCGGGATTTAATTTATTTAGATGGAAAACAGATAGCGACTTGCTTAACGATTTAACTTTATCAGACCAAAATAGATACCATTTTTATTTTGATCTTTACAGCGAGGCCTCCAATCAAATTATAAACAGCTTGACTTTCGGCTGGACTTATACGATGCCTCACTCAGCAGATTTAAAATATAATATGACTATAGAGCAAGGATTTAAACATAGCGAAACGAAGGGCGGTCATTTATTGACCGATCATTTTTATGATGCTCCACGTTGGCCTATAAATATCCAAGCTAAGACTCTATCTGAGCAGCCTAAAGCCTGGACAATACAGGACCAGGAAAAAGTTGCGGCAGTGTTCGGAGGAGCTCCAGGGAGAAGGATCTGGGATCTACAATTTTCTTTTATAGATGAAAGTAATTTTTTCGACTTGAATAGAAATGATAATTTATTTACAGGATCTTTGGATAACAGCGATCACTGGCTATGGGATGGATTAGCAGAGGATACGTTTATTTCTAAAGTATTGTGGCCTATCCAGTGCGGAGTTAATAAGTTTATATTTCAGCCAGATATAGATAACGATAATTTTGCTATATGTTATTTAGATCAAAAATCTTTTAAAATCAAACAGGACAGTCATAGAAAGTATACTGTCAAAATGAAAATTAAAGAAGTAATATCATAATTTAAAATAGGTCTATCGGGTGTAATTAGGGAAAGAAGGCTATATATATTAATAGCTTTTTAAAATTAAAACCTTGTAGACCTATTTTTTTCTCCTCTGCAAACAACAAAAAAAGCAAATAAATCAAAAAAACATTTGGTTTTTAATAAAACTATGATTAGATTTATAACGTTATGAGAGACGAATTAAAAAAAGGAGACGAAATGATGAGCGAGATATTCGATGTAATAGACGAGGAACTTACTAAAAGCCATGCCTATGATGATGATGGATGTGTTGACTGGGAAGATCTGGGCTGCACATTGATGGGTATAAACAACGGCACTCATGCCTGTTTTGGAGGGAGGAAATTCAGTGTTGAGTACAGTATTACTGAGTTACTTGGTGCTTTGGACTTGTGGTTTAAATTAGCAGAAGGAGGCGAGTAGATATGGACTTAAAGAAAGCAGAAAAGCACGTTAAGGCATTAAAAAAGATTTTTCCAGATTCTTTTATAAGCACGACAGACGACTTTTATAACGTAGATCCAAAGGACTCAAAGGTAGTCGGTCTGTGGACTGGATTTTTAGAGGACGGGACTATGGATGAGTGGGGGCATGATAACTCTGGGACTGGTTATTATGTAGATCCTAAGCTGCAAAAGTATTTAAAAAAGCACTCTCTTTACTGGGAGCCTTACGACTCTGGAACTTTAATGATCTACGAGGATCTGTAAAGGGATGGCCACGACAGCCACCAAAAAAAACAAATAAAACAAAAAAGTATTTGTTTTTTAATAAAATTATGTTTAGATTTATTTGTTGTGAGAGATAAAATAAAAACAGGAGGCACGTTATGTTACTAGGGCGACACGAGGGCACAATTTACAGGGTTTTAGTAGACTATGAAATGACAGAGGAAACTGGAGTTATACATCACACTTTAGTCTCTGTTGGTACTGGAGAGGTTGTTCATAGGGCTGTCCACTGGGAAGAGACAGAGTTAATAGGAGAGGCCTAGATGACCACGATTAAAGAACAAATATTAAACGACCAGGACAGCGAGATAATGCAAAGTGATGACGAGTATGTAGCTATTTTAGACATCGCTATTACTATGGACCTGGATGGTAAATTAAACCTCACGGAAACCGCTGCAAATATAGAGGCCGTGCTGGAGTATGAGTTAGGAGAAGATTTTGAGGTAAGTATTAAGAGAGTCGATAAAAACAAAACAGGAGAAGACAATGGATAAAAAGTTACAAATGTTATGGGATTATTTATTAGAAAGTGAAATAGCAACGCAGAACGAAATCAGCCTAGTAACCTCAATCAATGGAACCAATTTAGATAGCTTAGAAAGTATTCTATACAGCAGAACAGGTTATCATACTTTAAGTCAAATTCAAGAAATGGAATGAGGTAAAGAATGGTCCTTATTATTACTAAACATACAAACAGGAGATGAAATACAATGAACACGGAAAAACTAGTAATTTTTAAAGATGAGAGCGGAACTTATTATGATAAAGCCTGGAACTATAAAGGAAAGACCCTTCAGTTTTACAGAAATCTGGCGGTCTTGAAAGGCTTTGGCGGTGGTGTTGAAATATTCGAAACCAGGAGGACAAAATGAAAACAGATGAAAAGCGGGTATATATAGTCCAAGACTCTGAGGATGGACTTTTGGGGGTCTTTAAGAGTATAAAAAAAGCATACGATGCAGCTAAAGAATACTTAACCAAAGACGATGATAGCATAAAAATCGACAGCTATAAAAAAGTAAGTCAAGAGCTGAATCCTAGAGGCTATTATATGAATAAGTATGATATAGAGAGGGACGATCTCTATGCGACACTGACAGCTACAATAACAATGTTTCCATTTAATAAAAGCAAAAAAGATGCAGAGTTTATTATGGCTAACGGAATTTTTACACCATACCAGGAAGGAGGTAGATAATGGCTAAAGCCAGGATAGTTCATTTAATTTGTACGTTTTTAGCGGTGCTAGCTTTTGTAAGTGAGCCAGATTATTTAATATTTGCGATCGTTATAATAATGACATATAACTCATGGAACCTCTACCAGGACAAAAACTATGACGGGTAGTATAAGATTTAATGTCGATATTAAAGACTATTGTAAACCATGCCGAGGATCTGGAGTAGATTATTCCAGGGAGGTTAACTGGGGAAAATCAAAACAAAAAATAGCTGTTGATTGTGTTAAGTGCGGCGGTAAGGGTTACACCTGGACCAGCGAAAAAATTGACACTGAGCAGCTAAAGGAGTTACTAGACCATGAAAGATAAGATAATAAATGTAAAGTGTCCTATAAAAGTCTGGGAAAAGATCGAAAGATCCTATATATCAGAGAAATATGGCGACAGTATTGGAAAGAAATTGACTAAAGGAAAGCACATTATAGATCTAATTGTTAAAGGGATTAAGGCGGATGACAAAGAAATTACAGCCTAAAATAGCCGTTTTAAGGGGAAACGACCAGGTAGGTAGGTATTACTACCAGCAAGACACTAGACACCCAGATAGAGACTATATATACAGCTCTACGACTATTATAAATAATGTCCTAAGCAAGGGAGAGCACTTTATTAAATGGGCTGCTAACTTTCCAGGAGGTTATGCAGCACTCCAGGAGTATGTGAATTTTAGGGCCATGATTGGAACTATGACCCACGATCTAACTGAGCAGCTGCTCCTGGATGGATCTGTCCAGACGACTGGTAAATGGCTGGACACTGAGACAGGAGAGCAGCACGACATCCCCAGGGAGGTAGTAAAGCGACTAATAGGCTTTACTAATTTTTGGAAAGATCATAACTATGAGGTTATAGCTACCGAGATCATGTTATACGATAATTTTAAGGATGAGGGAAAGATCGTTTTTAACTGGGCTGGTACTGCTGATTTTATATTTAGAGATAAGAAGACTAAAAAATTGTGTTTATTTGATCTTAAAACTGGTTCAGAGCATTACGTCCCGCAGTATCTACAGCTATTATCTTATAAAATATTATGGGACTTTATTTATGGGCGAGAACATGGAAAAATTGACGAGATCGGATGTCTATTTATTAAAAATGAAAAATATAAATTAAAAAAATACAATACTGACGAAAGCTCCTTAGATGACTGGACCTCTGTCTTGCCTTTATTTGATCTCCAGGTAAAGAACGGGAGAAAGAAATTACCAGCATTTAAGGATCCAGATTTGGATATATTACCAGAAACTATAACACTAGAGGAGAAATAAGATGGAACTATTTAAAATGGAGAAAGGCGATAAAAAACTTATTACCTTGAAAGAAAAACTCCGAGAGGATAAAACAGATTACAATGGACATGAAACTATTAAATATGTATATAAAATAGAACATGAAGGCCAGGAGATGGAATATATAGCAAGTAAGGCGGTAGAAACTACCTTTATAGCGGCTATAATGCCTTTTAATAGAGAGTTTGTTTTTGAGTGGAGCACATTTAACAACCAGGATGGAGTCCAGATCTCTGTTTATAAAATTAATTCTAAGACTAGGAATGAATGGAATAAGGCCCATGAGAGTGAATTTGCTCACTTAATAGATGATGCAGATAAAAAAGTAGTTGAGGAGGCTAAAGGCGAGCCTCTATCCAAAGTCCTGGACCCAGAGTATCACGATCGAAAGAAGGACACCCAGATTATGCTGGACAAAATTTTAGATCTTGTTGACAGACGGATGAACACTGTAATAATGGATATGAAAGAACAAATTCGGAGGGTATTGGAAGGATAACAGATCGTCTCCTGTTGGGGCCAGTTAACTCCTGTGACTGGCTCCCCTTCCTATTTTATGCTATGGGAGTAGATGTATTTAAAACACAAAAAAACAAAAAAATTAAAAAAGAAGATAGAGCCTGTCTTACTTGTAAAAAAAAGTATAAAGACTATCCAGATGATTTCTATAAAAGACAATTAACTCACTGTAGGCCTTGCTTTAGTAAAAAACAAAAAGCTAAAGCGGCAGCACTTAGAAAAAGAGATATTTTCAACCTAGCCAGGGGAGCAAATGAATCCAAATAATACCAGGAATATATTAAACTATTTAAGAACCAGAACAAAAAATAATCCTATTAAAATGATAGATCTGTCTAATATGTTCGCAATTAGCACCAGGGAGCTGCGGCATGTAATACGATCTTTAAGAGCTGAAAGCCACCAGCCTATCTGTGGAGACAATAGAGGTTATTACTTTGCAAGGACCCGAAAAGAATGGGAGGAGGGAGGATCTAGTAAATTAAGGTCCAGAGCTAAGTCCTTGAATGAGTGTGCTGATGGCGGCGATAAATACTTTACAGATAAAGAGACATCCCAGGAGTCTCTATTTGTTGACCCACTTAAAGAAATAAGTCCATACGATTAATGAAAACAATAACAAAAAATATTGCTATATGTTTAAATCCAGGATGTGGAAAGTTTTTTAATTGTGAATATGTCTGGAACTGGAGATCTTTCTGTCCAAGCTGCTCACTTGAAAGAAATAAGAAAGTAGCTATTAATAAAATGCTAGATCGGAAGGAAAAAGGCTTACCGATTAAATCTTTAAAGACCAGGGCCAGGAAAGCAGTAAGAACTAGAATTATAAATCTATTTATTAAAAAAGAGTTTAAAAAAGGCCATAAAATGCTATTAAATTTAGAAAGACATAGCAAAGCAAGGGCAAACTACATAAAACGTCAA
>TARA_R100001594_G_scaffold88984_1_pt1 | contig 14604 bp, 5 predicted proteins | sample TARA_R100001594 | Tara Oceans TARA_R100001594 (sample SAMEA2622752) | marine metagenome | biome: marine biome (ENVO:00000447); feature: marine epipelagic mixed layer (ENVO:xxxxxxxxx); material: "saline water (ENVO:00002010), including plankton (ENVO:xxxxxxxx)" | depth 150 m | reverse complement strand
TCTACGGGGCGATTGCAAACTACAAAATTAAATTATATGGAAAATAAAAAATCTAAAGGTTTAGGAGATACTATAGAAAAAATTACAAAAGCCACAGGAATAAAAAAAGTCGTAGATAAAATAAGTGAAGTTACAGGTAAAGATTGTGGCTGTGAAGAAAGAAAAGAAGTTTTAAACAACTTTTTCCCATATAAAACAAATAAATCATGGTAAGCATAGATACAGTATATCAAACAGTTTTAGCTTTGGCTAATAAAGAGCAGCGTGGTTATATTACTCCACAAGAGTTTAACTTATATGCTAACACTGCTCAATTTGAAATTATAGAGCAATATTTTTATGATATAAATCAATTTGAAAGAACTGTAAAAAACAGCACTGAGTATTCGCAAGTTATCCATTTGATAAGAGAAAAGCTAGCTGTTTTAGAATATGAAACTACTTATGGTGGAACAAATAGTAAATTTCAAATACCCGCGGATTTATACAAGCTAGGAACTTTAAGCATAACAAGAGCGGCTGATGCAGCAGTTATAGAGGCCGAGTATATAAATCCTAAAGATTTGTATCAAATTAATCAAAGTAATTTAACAAAGCCAACTCTTGATAGGCCTGTTTTTAGAGATTATATTGATAGACAAGATCATGTTTATCAAGTTTACCCTAAATACTCTGGTGAAATCACACTTAATTATATTAAAATTCCTAAAAGACCTAACTGGGGCTTTACTATAGTTGGTGAGCGCGCGCTGCTTAACCCATCAAGAACTCAAGATTTTGAATTACATTACGCTGAATTACCAGAGCTTGTTCATAAAATATTAACGTTAGCTGGTGTTACAATGAATAAGCAAGAAGTTATACAAACTGCTAGTGCGTTACAAAATAATAAAATTCAACAAGAAAAACAATAAATAAATGGCATTAATAAATCAAAGTGCTAGAGCGTATTATAGCTCGTCACAAAATTATGGTAATTATCAATTTACAACATTAGAAAATATAATAAATCAATTTATGGTAGGTTATGTTGGTGATGGTAAAGAAATAAGACATGCTAAAAAAACAGAGGTTGCTTTTCACGCTCAAAGAGCTCTTCAAGAATTTTCTTTTGACACTTTGGTTTCTAGTAAAATTATAGAACTTACTATTCCTAATTCATTAGTGCTTATTATACCTCAAGATTATGTTAGTTATTCTAAAATATCTTGGAGTGATTCTGCTGGTATAGAACATGTAATATACCCTACCTCCAAAACATCAAATCCTATATCTCCAATTCAAACCGATGACAACACTAGTTTTATATTTAATAGTCAAAGCCAGTTAACTTTCGATGATGATTCTTCTACTTGGGATAAATATAAATCTAATATCCCATCTGAAAACAATAGTGACGACTATGAAGATGATACGTATTGGCCATCAGAAGGTAAGCGTTATGGACTAGATCCTCAGCACGCTCAGGTAAATGGTTCTTTTTATATAGACCAAGCTAGAGGAAAAATTCATTTTAGCTCTAATCTTTCGGGAAAAACTGTGATTATACGTTATATAAGTGATGGTTTAGGTACTGATCAAGAAATGATAGTACATAAGTTTGCGGAAGAAGCCATGTATAAAAGTATAGCTTACGCCATATTATCTTCTTCTGTAAATATTAGAAGAGATGTTGTTGAGCGTTATAGAAAAGAAAGATTTGCTTCTATTAGAAAAGCTAAATTACGACTATCAAAAATAAATATAGAAGAAATAGCTCAAATTTTAAGAGGTAAATCAAAACAAATAAAACACTAAAATATGCCTGATATTAAAAGAAATTTTACTAGGGGTAAAATGAATAAAGATCTTGACGAGCGTCTAGTTCCTGACGGTGAATATAGAGACGCAATGAACGTGCAAGTGTCTACTTCAGAAGACTCAGACATTGGTGTTATACAAAACTTATTAGGTAACGAAAAAATAAATGTTGGTGCTTTACAATTGCCTAATAACGCTGTCTGTGTTGGCTCTGTGGTTAATAATTCTGATAATTCTGTTTATTGGTTTGTTGCTAGTAACGACGACAACACGCCGACAAGTATGATATTAGAATATAAAAACAATTTAATATCGCCTGTTTTAGTAACAAAAGGTATACCAGCTATTGACAAAAATGGTTTAGCACCAGCAAATGTTAATGATTTAACAGATGGTAATGACATTATAACTATAAACGATAATTTTTTACAATCTCACGATATTAATCTTGCAGAAATTTATATCACTTCAGGAGGTGTAGGAACTTATCCAGAAACCGGCGCTTTGTTAAGTCTAAACACTTACGATGGCATAGATTTAGTAGAAGGCTTAAATATAAGGGTTAAATTTTTAGGACAAAACACTACTACAACTCCACTAGGTCCTTACAGACTTATGTATCTTACAAATCCAATTCCTCCAAACTTGTTTCCTAATAATGATATATCTATTCTAAAAAATATATCTTTTTTTAACAACACTGTTTTTTCTGATAAAAACGACGTTGTTGTTTTTGATCCTAACACTCACATAACGGGTATTAACATAATTGATGGTATGTTAATATGGACTCAAGGAACAGGTGAACCTAAAAAAATAAATATAGATAGATGTAAACAAGGAACAATTCCAACCGGGTTGTTACCAACAAGACTTGTTAATGATCAAGATTTGTTTTCAACAGATGTAACCTCTCGATTTTCACACGATAACGCGACTGTAATAAAGAAAAGGCCATCAAATGGTCTTTCGTTAATACCAACTTTTTCTAGAGACCCTGACAAAACTTATTCTGGTATTTTTAATATTAGCGCTAATTCTAGCATATCTAATATAGTTTCACCAGCAAACACACAAATCAACAACCTAAGTATTGGTCAAGAATTTACTATAGAAGTAGTACAAGATTCTGATAATAATTCTGATTTTACACTATCTTACAGCATGGGAGATTTAGTTAATATAGCTGCTTACGAAGAAGATGGTCTAGGAAACCAAATACAGCCATCATTACCACTTTCAACATATCAAATATCTGGTACTATAGTTAATTCTATCAACAGTAATTATCAAAATAATTTTTCTGCTAGCACGGGCGCTGTTCCACAGTCTTGCTATATAACTATAAAAGTTGATTATATAGATTCCAACTCTTTAATAACACCAGGTACTAATCTTGAATGGAGTTATATTATAGACAAAAATATTCAAGAATCAAAACTTTTTGACAATAAATTTGTTAGATTCGCTTATAGATACAACTTTTTAGATCAACAAAAATCTGCTTTTTCTAATTTTTCAGAACCAGCTTTTGTGCCAGGTCCTTATAATTTTTCTGTAGAAAAAGGCTATAATTTATCTATGGTCAACACGATTGATAGTGTAAAATTAATTGATTTTAGATCTGCAACAACTCCTAATGATGTTTTTTCTATAGATATTTTGTCAAAAGACGATTTTTCAACAGCTGTTAGGCTTGTAGATACTATTACAAAACCTTTTAGCATATTACCTTCTTCAAGTTTTAATCCTACTTCTTTGGATGTTGATTATACTTTTGGTGCTGATATAACTTATGATCAAGACTATCTAGAATTTACAGGTGGACCTCTTCAAACAGTAACTAGTAATTTACCAACAATGGAAGTAGGTAAAACTTATTCTGTTATGTTTGAAATAACAGATTATATTGTTGGTGAGTTTCGTTTTAATATTGTAGATCAAAATGGACAAATTAGATATGGTAGTTTTGTTAGCGGTAATGGTGAAAAAACTTTTACTTTTGTTTTAGAACCTACTTTACCTAATCAAGCACCACAATCACCTATTAATTCTTTACAGTTAGAAAGTAGCAATACTCCAGAGTTTCAGGGTAGAATACAAAAATTTATTTTAACAGAAGGCAAGAGTAATTGGATTGACAATTCTATAACTATAAGTTCTCAAGGTCAAGGCGCTATACTACCTAGTAATCAACTTTTAAGAGTTTTTGACAATGTACCTACAAATGCAAAATCTCAAGAAATAATTGGTAATAGATTAGTCTATGGTAACTATACAGACGGTATGGATATCGTTGAGCCTATAGGTATAAAATATAAGCCAGAACTAAATGTTTCTTTGGTAAACGAAACTATAAAAACAGTAATGAAATCTGTTAAGTCTTTGAGAGAGTATCAAGTAGGTGTTTCTTTTTTAGACAAACAAAAAAGAGAGTCACCTGTTATTTCTTCTGCTGAAAACGTAAGCAAGTTAGATATAGATAGATCTTCATTGTCTAATAAATTAGCTGTTAGTATTAATAATTATGATGTACCAGAAATAGCTGATTATTTTAAGTTTTATATTAAAGAGACTAGCGATCAATATTACAATTTAATACTTTATAAAATATACAGAGCAGAAGATGTTTATAATAGAGAAGCTCCAAATGTAGCTTGGCTTTCTTTCAACTCTTCGGATAGAAATAAAGTTCAAGAAGAAGATTATTTAGTTTTAAAGAAAGGTGTTAATGACTTTGGAGCCGTAACAAAACCTAATAAATACAAAGTATTAGCCATAGCAAATGAAGCGCCACGTATAGTAAGAACTACAATATCTAAGGTTACAGAAATATTAAACTCTGGACAATCTCTTTTTGGAACTTCTACCGCTGATATACCTATAAAAGGATTTAAGTCTTTTGAGGTAGACTACGAAAAAGTTCACAATACGCCTGCTGGAAATATGCACGAGCAAAATTCTGGTTTGTCTGGAATACGGTACCATTGTTATTTTGAATTTAATGGCGCTGAAACTAATACGTACGAAATAAGCTCTATACATACTACTTGGGACGGATTTGATACTGCTAGTTTGATAGGTAGTAAATATAAAATATCTGTTAAAAAATCATTTGGCCCTGATGTTGATTTTTTACTAAATTCCTCTGATCAAATAAAGGACAATGTTAAAATGCACATTTTTAAACATGAAGAAAGAGGTAAGGAAGAGTTTGATGGTAAATTTTTTGTTAAAGTACAATTAGATGAAATATTTAACGAAAGCTCTAAAGTAGAGGTTCCTGCTGGGCAAGAAGCGTTAAAGGTTGTTGCTTCTAAAAATGTTTATTCTACTCAATATTTTGATAATGGCGTGGGTGTAGAGGGTGAATTAGAGAATATACAAATTTTTAATCCTACAGTATCAATGTCTGGTGTCTTTGGAACAGTGACGTCAAGTCAAGGCCCAGAAAGATGGTCAACTATAGACTTAAGAAAAAAGTTTCTTCACATGTCTTATTTTACTGATTTTTATCCAGTAGACGTTCCTAACACTCAAGCTGCTAGTGGTGTTATTACTAACGTTGGTGCAGTTATAGATGATGGTTTTATAAATGTAGATGCAGCTGGTCAAAATTCAAATCAGAAACCTACAGACCCAAATAAACGTTTACCTTTTAATATAGATTTAGCAGAGTCGCAAGATGAATTAGTAGGTTATATTATGTATAATCCAGATGGTTCTATAGGCGAGGCTCCTGATGAAGGTGTTTGGTATTTAAGAAATTTAGAAAACGTTGTAGATTTAACCGGTTGGAAAGGGACCATGTGGGGAGATCAGCATTTAGGTTGGATGTCTAGCAATGTTTACGATGAAAACTCTTATGAGTTACATGATGGTAAAAACAATGGGCAGCAGCAAAGACCGCCTAAACCGCCAACTGAAACTAATTTTCACAATGTAACCACGTTAGGATTTGGAGGTCTATTTAGTAAAGAGTGGAGTTTTAACGATGGCAACGTTTCTTACGATCCTATACCAGGTTTTTTTGATATAGTAAACGGTGGTAATCCAAACCACCAAGGAGAAAATAATTTTGCTCAAAAAATATATCCTAGTAGTAGATATAGATGGAAAGAAGATTCTCTTGGAACTATTTTTACTATAACTGAAACAACACCATATCAATCAATGATGTACGCCGCGCCAAACCACAGGCGTCACGACTTTTATTTTGTTGGCGACACAACTCCTGGTAATGCTCAGAAAAAAATAATACTTAACAATTGGCCTGGTCATAAAAGAACTTTTGACGCTATAGGTGTTTGGGAAGACAGCCCGTTTGATAGTTCTACAATACCTTATCAAACTGAAAATATAGTTTTAGAAAACATGCCTTTTCAAAAATATTTTAGTCATTTCTTTCAAACTGGTGTTGGAAACATAACTTCAGTTCCCTTTCCTCAAGGTAGTTATATTAAAACTATAAATGGAACTTCTTATAGTTGGCCAGCAGTAGACTGGGGGACAAATCCTGATAATTTTCAGTTTCACGACGATGGTGACCCTAGATTAACAAGTTGGTTAACAGATACTTTTTATACACACCCTGCAAACTGGACTAAAAATTGGTATATAAAATATGATCCATCTATTAACACCTCGTCAAGATTTAACCCTAAACACCCAAGCATAGGTGGTCACCCTAGCCTTGTTGCGGGTGGTTTTACAATGTCTTTAACAGCAACAGGTGGTTTTAATAACTCTGGCTCCGTGGGTGTATTAGACGATTTACATTTAGAAGTTACTAGTATAACAGGCACTAACAGTTTGACAAATGAAAGCCAAGACTTACATGTTGGTATGGCGTTAACGCATATAAATAACGCTCAATTACCAGGACAAATATTAGTTGTAAAAGAAATAGTAGAAGTAAGCCCAACATTATTTAAGATTTATTTAGCTGGTTGGTCAAGCGTTGTTAAATTAACTGATTTAACAACAAACCCTTCCAATGGTCAAGCGTTAAAATTTGGACAACCATTAATGAATGGTATATCTCCGCAAGCAGCTAGAAACTACCAAGCTTTGTTAGGTTATGCTGGTCAAACTAGAATACATCCTGTTAGTTATGTTTTACAATTTATAGATGATGAAGATTTAGATAACGACGAGTTTGTTTATGAAAAAGCTGTTTTAGAAACAGAACCAAAAGAAATACCAGAGGTTGACATATATTATGAAACAGGCCAAAGTTTCCCAATGGTGCTGAATCATTTTAATTATAAAGATATACTACGTTTAGGTGGTAGATGTACACTTCCAAGCTTGTCAGCATTTCAAAACCAAAGAATACAAGCGATAAAAGCGCCAAACATAATATATTTAGGCGGTTCCGTTTCTGCTCAAGCCGCTTACAATACATCTCAAGTTGGAGATAAAATATCTTTTGAAATGGTAGATGGCACTTTAATAGAAACAGTAATAGAAGCAAAAATTTCAGTTGGCAAAGGTATACTTATACCAAAACAATTGTACAAGGCTACTTTTACATTACCTTGGTATAACTGCTGGTCGTTTGGTAACGGTGTGGAATCAAATCGTATAAGAGATAATTTTAACGAACCATTTTTAGCAAATGGCGTTAGAGTAAATGCTGCAAGTGAAAATCTTTTAACTAAGAAAGAGCGTAAAAACACTTTAATATATTCTGGTATATATAATCAAGAAAACAAAATAAATAATTTAAACGAGTTTAATCAAGCAGAAAAAATAACTAAAGAAACAAGTCCCGCTTACGGATCTATACAAAAATTATATTCAAGAGATTCAGATTTAATAGCTTTTTGTGAAGATAAAGTTTTAAAAATTTTAGCTAATAAAGATGCTTTATTTAATGCTGATGGTAATCCTCAACTTATAGCAACGCCAAATGTTTTAGGTCAAGTTGTTCCTTTTGTTGGTGATTATGGTATATCTAAAAACCCAGAATCTTTTGCCGCGGAAGGTTTTAGATCTTATTTTACAGATGCTAATAGAAGTAAAGTTTTAAGATTATCAAGAGATGGTTTAACTCCTATATCAGATGCTGGTATGAAAAGTTGGTTTAATAATAATCTAACAAAAGACACTGTTTCTGCAAAGGGAAGTTATGATATTAAAAAAAGAAACTATAATTTAACTGTTGAAAAACCTGGTTTTTTAAGAACTTTATCTTTTAGTGAAGACGTAAAAGGTTGGACAAGTTTTAAATCTTTTATACCAGAAAGCGGTATAAGTCTTGGTAGTGATTATTACACTTTTAAATATGGTTGCATATATGAGCATGGTAAAAACGAAAATAGAAATACTTTTTATGATGTATACGCGCCTACAACTTTAAAAACTGTAGTTAACGATTTACCTAGTGTAATAAAGTCTTTTAGTACTATAAACTACGAAGGTTCTCAAAGTAAAATTAACGATGTTATTGATTATGACACTGTTATTTTAGGTAATATTGTCACCGGAACTTATTTACAAGGTGATTATTATAATTTACAACCTAAAACAGGTTGGTTTGTTCAATCTGTAAAAACTGATTTAGAAAAAGGTAGTTTAGAAGAGTTTATTAAAAAAGAAGGAAAATGGTATAACTATATTAGAGGTGAAAATATAGTAACAAATAACAGCAACCAAATAGTGTCTGGTTATGATGTTAGTAGTTTTGATGTTCAAGGTATTGGAGTAATTGAAGAAGAACCTATTATAGGAAGCGTTTTTGGTTGTACCGACGACACTATGATTTTACACACGGGTTGGGCTGGTGATGAAGAGTTTAACAAATATGTTAATTATGATCCAACAGCCGCAGTTGATGACGGGTCGTGTATATTGGCTATTGTTGGTTGTATGGATGCGGCTGCTAATAATTTTGATCCAGCTGCTAACACAAATTATGGTTGTCAATATTGGGGCTGTACAGATCCTACGGCTTTTAATTATAATCCAAATGCAAATTATGATGATGGCACGTGTATTCCTATTATATATGGATGTACTGATTCATCTATGTTTGTTGGTCAGTTTTTTGTATATATAAACGTATTGCCTAGTAATCAATACAACCAAACACCTAGCCAGTCAATACCTAAAAATTATTATGTAAAATATAATTATGATCCAACCGCTAACACTGACGATGGTAGTTGTGTAGACACTATTTTAGGTTGTACTAATCCAGCAGCTATAAACTTCATACCATTAGTTAATGATCCAGCTATTGATGTTAACACTGATGATGGTAGTTGTGAAATACCTACATACGAATGTGTTAATACACTTGGGCCACCGCAAACTTCAGGTAATATATATATAGCTTGTAATAGTTGGTTTTATCAAACAAACGGGCAGGGTGGTTTATATCCTTACAATTATCAAACAATGCTTAGTGGCACAATATACAATCAAATAATTGATGATGGCTCGTGTGAATATTGCTCAGATCCAACCGCTGTAAATTATGACGGTGCTGATCCTGTCGAGTGTGCAGCAACGCAAATAGCAGCTGGTAATCCTGGTTACACAGTTGGAACCTCCGCTTGTATTTATTATCCTTGTACTATAAACATGCTTCTTGGTACTACTGGATTTAGAGGTGCTACTTATTTAGGTATTTCAACTACTACGAACAACTGCACGGGTATTAATCAATCAACGGGAACGCAGAACTTAGCCCCTGACTTTTATGAAATAGAATATCAACAACAAGTAACTGCTAATGTCTGGGATAGTTCTAGTGGAGCAATAGCTACTTTTACTTACGATCCAACTGGTGGCCCAGATTTACCACCTAATAGTCCTGGAGATTTTGATATAACCGGTTTGAGTCCTTGTACAGCGTACACAGCAAGAATACGTGGTGTTTCTAATCAATTTGGCGCGACAATATATACCCCTTGGTCCACAGATAGCTCTGTAACCGACTGCTCTGGTCCTGGTTGTACGGACAACACTGGCGCTAGCAATCCTATAGGAGCTTGGCAGGCTTGTAATTATGAATCTTGGGCTACCACCGATGATGGTAGCTGCGAATACACTTCGTGTGCTGGCTGTTCAGACCCTCTTTATTTAGAATTTTGTAACACCTGTTGGGTGCCAGCTTCTGGTGCTAACTTAGGTTATGCTGTTACAGATGGTTCTGGTGGTCCTTGGATAGGAAGCGATCAAACTCAATGTTTAACTTTAGGTATGTATGGATGTACAGATCCTTTAGCATACAATTACGATCCTTTAGCAACGGTAAATCAAATTAGCGCAAGCAACACTAATAGTCCTTGTGAAAAACACAAATACGGTTGTCTTGCTAGCTTTTCAACAGCAGATGATTACACTACGCCTGGTAGTGGTGTCAACAATTATAATATTACAGCTAACACAGCTTGTAGCGACGCTGTTGGTGTTTTTGACTTTGTTTTAAACGCTTATGTACCCGCTCTTCCAACAAGTCCTACAGCTGGACAAGAAGGTTATGAAGCTTTTGATGGTGGAGCTAGCGCAAGTACTACTTTGTTTGGCCCTTCTGGTTCAAACGTAATACATGGTGATTGTTGCGAGTATGGTGACTGCGCGCATTTAAGAGATAATCTTAACATAACTTTTACTGCTACAAGTATGAAAGTAACAGCCGACGTTTCAAAACAAGCGGCTGCGGCACCAGGAACACAAGTAACTTGGGCAACGTATAAAGTAACTGTTGTCGCGCCTGATGGTACAACGCTTTCAGCTCCAATTAGACAAGGGTCTTCTAACCAAATATCATACGTACCAGCTTCTACTGCTGACACCGGAAATACTTCTCATATTCCTTACTTTCAAAACAATAGTGGTGGTCTTCAAACAAATCCTTTTCGTAATATTTTCATAAACATACCGGGCTTGGCTCAAGGTCAAAATCTTACTGGTGATTGGACGGTTAAAATAGATAACGGATACCCTACTTATTCTGATTTTAATTATTACACTTGTGGTGAATTAACATGCCCAACTGTATTTAACTTACCTTATGGATGTACGGATGCTTTAGCGCTTAATTATGACGCAGCCGCTATATTTGATGATGGAAGTTGTAATTACCCTCAGTTTTGTGTAGATTATACTCCAACCAATAGGGGTTATGGTTTAACTACTGGTTGGGGATTTGGACCAGGCGCAGATCTTTTTCCGTCCCTTGCTCAAAAACAAGGTTTAGCTGCAACAAATTTTAGTACTTACCCTGCGCCTACAAGCCCGTTAAATTCAGCCTCGTGCGAGTGGACACCTCCTACAATAGAGCCTTATATTATAAACGGTACGCTTAATGGTACTTACGAGATAGCTAACGTAGTAGATAGAACTGATGGTGTTTATAGACCAGTAATGTTCTTTAAAATTAACGTTTTAGAATCTCCTGCGTGGCCTACTGGTAATTGGTCAGTAACACAAGCTAGAACACAGTTCCGTGTTGGTGGTTCTCAAAGTGGAACTTCAAACCAACCATTTGGTTCTGGCGCATTAACTAGTACAGTGGCAAGTAATTTATATAGTTTAGTGCAAATTGGATCTTCTTCTAATTATATATTTCACACCAACTCACCACAAATTACTAACAGTACTAATTATCCTTTAGAGCTAGTAGATACTTCTACCGCTACTTTAGACCCTTATGAAAACGTTTACATATATGTTAAATTAAGAATTGAACATACTGGTGATCCTGATAATAATGTATGGGAAATTGAATATGAGAACCAAAGTTTAAATTTATACAGCAACTCAACAACGTTAACAAAAATTGGCTGTACCGATGTCGATGCACCTGGTTACGATAGCGCGGCTGGTTTACCACAAAACGATGCTGTTTATGGTGCTGATGAAGATGCTTTTACAGCGTGTAATTATAATGGTTCGCGTGGTTGTACTAGTTATTGGTCCCTTAATAAAATTTCTAGTTCTTTAAATACTCCTTTCCATAGAGATGGTGATCCTAGAGATTGTTTTTATGGTGACCCAGTTGATTTATCAATTTTTAACCTTAATCTTGATACTGCTAATAATGGTTATCAAAGAATTATTTTTTCAAGAATAGGTTCTGCTTCTCAAGGTTTTGATAATAATTTAATAGATTCTAGTGGTAATGATTACGCGGCAAAAGCAACGTTTGATACAGCCGCGAGTACAGAGCCTTTATATGTTGTATCAGGTATTTATAAACTTCCTGGTGATACTGGTTGGAGAACAGCAACACCTTCTAATTTTAATATGATGTTAAGTGTTCCCCACTCAGCGTCAAACTCTTATTTACTAGGTGTTTACAAAGACGGTAGCACTGGTAATAATTGGAGTGATAAACCTTTTGTGTTCGTTAACACAAGTCTTGCTAGAAGTGGAACTGACTTTTGTGCGGTTGATAATACAAATGCTCAAGGACATTCTGTTATACCAGGAACAATATTTAGATTTCAAATAAGGCAAATGTCTAACGATACTATTACTGGAAATAACAACGCCGCAGGTCACGAACCAAGAGCTGGTAAACAAAGATTTTCAAAAGACGGTATTATACTACAAGAGTATTCTGCAGATCTTTCAGCTGGTCAGAGTAATAATATATGGTCCGCAAACGCTGCTCAAAATAGTTACTCATACGGTCTACCTTATTTAGAAATTACAATTCCTTAAAATATGCAAGCATTAATATTTAACTTTCAAAAACCAATAAACGCATCTATTCAAGTTGGTGATTTAGCTTTTTTTACACCAGAAAGTAGCGTTGGAGCAACTGGTCAAGTTTGGTCTGTTGGTAATTTAAACACAACTTTGTTATTAGGTGAAATTACAAATTTACACGTGCCACAAGGCGAAATATACCCATATGGTATTACGGTGGTTTACGATGATAGTATTATAATTACACCACCTTCAATTGGTGATTTTTTAATGTTTGCTAAAAATAGAAAAGCTAATACTTCTAGTTTAAAAGGTTATTATACTGAAGTAGATTTTGTTAATGATTCTAGTGATAAAGCAGAACTTTTTTCTATAGGTTTGCAAGCAGAAGAAAGTAGTAAATAAATAAAATATGGTTGAAAAATTTAAAATTTTAAAACAGTTTAATATAAGCACAAATGATATTTCTCAAGCCGGGGAAACAAGAACTTTTAGTTTAATTGGCGATAGAGGAATTAATTTTATATTAGAAATACAAAATGAAGATAAAAAATATTATAATTTTAAAACTAATTTATTTCAGACTAGCGTTTATAGATTAAAAGATACTTTACAAGGTTTTTATTCAGGTAAGATTAAATTTCCAGCTGTAACAGATGCTGACAAATATGATGTGTCTTTGTTTGTAGATTATAAAGACTCCAGACATGCTACTTACAACGAAGTTAGAAACGCCGATGGCACTTTAAATATTAACGAATCAACAGGTTCAAACTCCGCGCTAGTAAAAAAATCTATAGCTCAAACTTTAGACAAAACTTTGACTTTAACAGTAAACTCGCCGTCTGGAACTATAAGTTCTTTAACTATTACCACTGCAACTATTAAGTTAACCAAAGGCGGTTCATTGTCTAAAACAAGTTTTGAAATTGGTATAACAGCTCCTTCTGCTAAGTCTTTTTCTATATTAAGAGAACCTATAGAATCTGACGCCATGACTTTTTTAACAAAAACAGTTGGTAGTGCACCAATAACTAATGCAAAAGAAGACATATATCCAGCCGTAACGGGCACTGATACTGTTAATGGCGCTGTAACAAGTTCAACCACGGTAAGGATGGACGGTGCTGTTGCTGATTATGCTAAAGTAGGAGATAGAGTTACCGGTAATACGGCTTTAGACGCTGGCACATTTACTTTGGTTTCGATTGATGCTACAAATGTTTTTACTATTTCTTCTTCTGTAAGTATAAGCGACGGTGTAACTTTAAGTTTTAGTAACCAAAGAAATTATACCTGGCCTATAACGTCTAGTAATTTAGGTGTTGAAAACATTTATGATGGCTTTGTTGTAAACAATGCTAATTTTCCAGCGGGAACAACTGTTAAAAACTTATTAACGACAACAACTATTATGGATGGAACTACTGAAGAATTTGTAGTTTTTGAAAACGTAAGATCAGGTATACAACCAACTGGTAGTGCTGCTGTTTCTACAGACGCTGAATACATAACAACAACTTCGCGTGGTGGTAATATTACGTTTAGCGAACAAGGTTTAAAAGCTTTAGGTGGTACTAGTTTAAAATTTTATGCTTATGATGTAGCAAAAATTAAGCAAGCCACTGGATACGATGTTGTTTTTAGTAATATTAAATTAGACAAAACGCCAGTTACAACAACAACAACAAGCGCTGTTTCAAATAGTGCTACAATACCTGTTGCTTCTCGAAGCGGTATAATTAACAACATAAGCACAATGTCGGGTATAGGCGTAGATCCTTCTGTAGCTGATCCTTTAATAACATCTGGAGCTACTGGCGTTGGTGGTGCTGGCAGTTTAACATGTGCTGCGGCTCAAACTTTAGAAGATGGTATAACATTAACCTTTTCTAACACACATAGTGTTCTTACCTTAACAGGTGACATAGTTGTTAACGAGACTGGAAACGAAGATGTCACTATAAATTTTGATATAGATAAATTTTTGAATTTTGCTTAATTGTAAATATTGAGTAAAAAAGGTAATTATAAATATAAATATATATAAAATGGCAAATAAAACAAATAAAAATAGCCCTTTAAAAAACGAAGGTGTAGGAAAATATTTAAAGTATCTACCAGGAATGGGCGCGC
>TARA_R100001594_G_scaffold11334_3_pt1 | contig 14613 bp, 29 predicted proteins | sample TARA_R100001594 | Tara Oceans TARA_R100001594 (sample SAMEA2622752) | marine metagenome | biome: marine biome (ENVO:00000447); feature: marine epipelagic mixed layer (ENVO:xxxxxxxxx); material: "saline water (ENVO:00002010), including plankton (ENVO:xxxxxxxx)" | depth 150 m | reverse complement strand
CATTATTGTCTAAAACAACATTAAAATTACCGCTAAATATTGCATTATCAACAATGGTTGCGTAAGATACTGGTGCGTGTTGTGCGGGTGTTTCTATTATTACGCCTGAAGCGTTTTTACGTACCCAACGTAATGTAGCGGTATTACCAGACCCAGAAGCGTTGTTTCTTATCTTTATATTATAATTTACAGTATATAGTTGAGTGTCTTGTGTAGCTGTAAACTTGTGGTTTGTAAAACTCCACGGCAAACTTGTAGATGTAGTACCACTAGATGTAAATGAACTCGCTCTTAAATTGGTATAAGTACCTGAACTTATTATATGTGTTGCTTCAAAAACAGCCTCATCAGATAATTCGTTAGTTGATTCAGCTATAGTATTCGCACCCCAATTAAAGTCCATAAATAATCTGTTAAAATCACTTGTATTTAAGAAATCTGAACTATATGTAAACCCTGCTTCTGAGATTATTCTGTCAAGTAAATATTTACACCTAATCCACGGTCTAAATACATCTTCTAAACTAATCATTTTTATAAGTATAGATGAGTCTAAATATGTGTTACCATTCCACTTTACAAATGGGTATTTTAATACATCAGTCGTAGAATCACCTGCAGTACCTGCAAAAGTTCCTGTAGGTAGTGGACTTGACAATGTTAAATCACCTTCAAAACTGCTTTTTATTACTGTTTTATTATATGCGTGGTTTAACTCTGTAAAATCTATGTCCTTAAACTTCTTATTTTTTAGTGTATCAGCTAGTGTAACAGTATCACCATATAGGTTTACTGTGTATATTACCTCACCTTCTTTGTCTTTTATTTGTGTTAATCTTAAATGACCATCAAATATAGTGTGTCCATCTTCTTTTAAAACTGACTTTGTTTTCCTATACGGGTTAAAAGCGTAGGTATCATTTTTTACAGACCGTGTTACTTCAAATAAACTACTAAATATTTTGTTGTTTCTTTTTGTAGCTGGTAAATCAAAACTTTTACTGTAACTCTGTACCTTCTCTGAAAAATTTTTAAAGTCATCTATTGATAATGTCAAAGGTATTGTCTCATCTTCGTATAAATCAACAATGACTGATCCATCTGTATATTCATTAGTTGCAGAAGCACTTGTTGTTTGTTTTATACTAACACTACCTATTTCTAAATTTGAATTATCATCGTTTCTATAATCTAACATTACAACCATATCTTCATCAGTTGCTGTAAAAGTAAATGCTTGTGTACTTACAGAAGGAGTGATACTTGTATTTAAAATTGGTTTATATAGTACATTGTTAAAAACCCAGTTACCTGTATGACCTATTTTTAATGTACCTGTAGTACCTGCTAATATCTCTATTTTAAGTTCGTATATAGAACCAACAAGTAAATTACTTACTAATTGATATGCACCTGTTGTAGAATCTGATGTAGCACTATCAAATGTTATTTTATTACTTGTAATTACAGGCGCGTCTATAGATGTCCATGAACCACCTGTACTGTGCCACGTATTCCATTTGTTTATTGGTGCTACTGATGATACTACTTCTGCTACTGGGTTTGCATTTGTTACTGTAGTTACTGTACCTATTGAACCATTTCTAAAACTGTAATTTGATACTTGTTGCGTAAAAAAAGGTACAGCTACATCTGTAAACTGACCTTCAAAACTTTGTGGATATACGACTAATTGTAAACTCATTATATTCTTTGTGTTCTTTTAGTTCTTGTTTTATCTAATACTATTGTATGTTGTATTAATCTGTCATTTGCTTTTGTTCTTCTTGTAAATGAAGTTGTGTTTAATGTTACAGGTTCAATGTATTTTCTTGAATAACCTTGTGTAGCGCTGTCAGTACTTCTTTGGTTTAACATATATACATCTGTACTTATAAATAACTCTTCTAACCACTCTGACTCCGCTTCTGTTATATAATCTGTATTTATTGTTATTTGTTCTGTTATATTAGTATCAAAATGTTTGTGACCACCTCTGTGATCTCTCAACCTAAATACACTCTTATTCCATGAACCTGCAATTTGTTTATATCTCTTTCTATTTGCAGAAAATGACCTTGTAGACTTTTTTGTAAAATTATAGTAATCCCATGTACCGTATTTATTTAACCAACATAGTCGTATTGTTTCAAAACCCTTACAGTCATCTTCTTGTTTGTATATATAGTATATGTCAGATATATTTTGATCTGCGTCATCTTTTGCCCTAACAGTGTAATAATCCCAATTAGTTGGTACTGTTTCTCCTGCTCCTACTAAATTACCTGTACCTATACCTGCAAATTGTAACTTTACAGCAGATTCAGTTAAATAACCAAAATGACCACCATTAGTTGGTGATACTGTTTTTGTAATAAGAGAACCTGTTGTAGATCCATTATAATAAAATTGTATTTCTATTTTTTTAACTGCTGGTTGTGTTGCAGAACCTGAACCTACAGTAAAATCATCATTATATTGACTAAAAAATGGTATTGTCATATAATCATTTGTCCTTATATATTGTGTTTTTGGTGCGTTAGTTAAAAACTTGTCACCACTACTGTTATTTATCACTTGTTCGTAACCTAAATTAAAACCAAAACCATCATTATCAAAATTTAGAATATCTGTATCATTTAGAACACCGTTATATATTAAGAATTTAGCACCTAATTGTTCGTTACCTGTATCAATAGACACCTGACCTGTTGCAGTTGTTGAATACTCTATTTTAAATTTAACCCTTACATACCTTACTGAATTTCTGTTTGTACTAAAGTCATCTATTTGGTGTATTGTGTGTGGTGCACTATCTGAATAACTAACACCATTGTATTGCGAGAAAAAACTATTTGTTTGTGTGTGTATTACACCACCTTCGTAATCTGGTGAAACGTAATTTTCTAATATAGAACGTAAATTAAATATACCCCTACCTGTTGCGTTTGGTGAAGCTTTTAAAACAGCCACCCTGTTTGCTGTAGATGTAATATTTGTTGTATTATGTTTTACATATACTTCCGCTATATATTTAATCTTAAAATTACCCGCTATATTTGCGTCATCGTACACTGTATATATTATGTCTGAACCCGCTGGTACTAAATTGTATTTTGGTTCTTGTTTTATTGCTATTGCCATTATTTCTTAAATGCTTTTATATTGTTTAATACATCTTCTTTAAAGTTTGCCAACATCTCTTTTTTAAACTTGTTAAAACTAAATGATATTGGTTGGGAATAAAAACTCATTGCTTTTAAACCTCTTGAAGCTATCTTGCGACCTATTAAGAACGCTAAGGATTTTCTAAACCCAACCGCATTTACGCTCCTTTTTTGAAATTTACCGCTACTATCTCTAGGTACAAGACCTTTTCTTATGATCCATTTGTCTAAGACTTTAGTGTTTATTGTTTTACTTTTAAACCTATAAGGTGATTGCTTACGTTTACCATCAATACCTATGTATGATCTTGTAACATTACGACCACTAACTCCCTTTTGTATAAAGTCACCGTATTTAGCTGATAGAAATTTTAAATCGTAACCATCCTTGTCTTTTACTAACTTATACTTTAAAGACTTTGATAATTTACCCGAAGCTGTCCGTTTTTGTAAAATCTGTCTAGCTTGTCTTACAATGTACTTACCATAGGAACGCAAATAAGCTTCAATACTATTATATTTCTTCTGCTTAGCCACTATACACTAGCTACAAATAATTCTACCTGAATATCATTTGATGTACTTGGTCTAATTTGTAAAGAAGCTAAGTCACCTGTAATAGCTGCAAATGCTGGTGTTGTATCTTCTTCACCTATTGCTATATCATCACCATTATATAATACGTGTGATGCTCCCGCTCTTAATCGTACTTGATAATTAGATGCACCTGTTACTACACCTAACATACATTCGTTAGTATCATCTAAATTTGTTACTCTTAAATACTTTACATTATCCCTATCGATATTACTTGCTGCTGCGTGTGGTGTTGCTCCAAACTCAGCTATAGTAGTAGTTTGTGAATGTGTACAAGATATTGTACGTTCTAAAGTATCTACAATACCTGTAGTAGTTAGTGTATTAGTTGAACCTCTACTTGATCCGTTAATTGTTACCTCTTCTGTAATTGTTGTTGTTAAATCTGCCATTTTATTTTATTATTTTAATTGCTTTTAAGTATATTTTTAAATCTTCGTAAAATTCTTTATAATTCATAAGTTATTTTCGGTGGTATTAATTGTATTTTTAATTTACCTATTTTAAATGTTAATAATCTTTTTATTTTACGCATATCGTACTTTGATCTACAGGCATGTTACAAGTATCTAATTCACTTTCTACTGTTACCGCTAATTCCATTACCCAACCCGAAACACTATTGTCAAACCTTTCAGTAAATGGTTCACATGTAAAGTCATCATCTATAAAATATCTTGGTTCTTCACCATGTGAAGCGTCATACGTATATAGTAACTCACTATGTTTAAATAAACCTACAATGTCTGTCATTATCTCTAACATATCACTTAATACTTCTTGTTCGTTTGATTCGTTAGGTTCTACTAAGTCCATAATGAATAGTTGGAAATTAAATGTCTTTTGTCTTGCTGCTAAACTTACATTAACAGGGTTAATATGAAATAATGGAAATTCTGTATTTTTTTCTAAGTCAATTTCCCATATATCACCTGTAGTTACTTTCTGTATTTGTAAGTGTTGTTCACCTACACATTTAATTGTATCTATTACGTTGTTATATGTTTTAAACCTTATAGCGTCTGTACTCATCTTGTTTTATTTTGTTTAAATCTTGTTTATACGATAAAAAAGTCAAACACTCATACGCTGACTTCTTTACTACCTTGTCTATGTCTAGAATATTCTCGTTAGCTAACATATATATAGTGTTATACCAACCGTATTTATCCTCTATTCCTTTTTTGTTTTCGTACCCTGTATCTTCTTCTTGTGCTTCTGTATTAAAGATTTGAGAGAATGTATCGTAAGTTCCCTCTCTAAATCGTAAAAAAAAACCGAAGCTCCGTTAAACTCCTTTAGTGTTAATTCCTTTTTAAAAAGGTTTGCTACATCTTCGTTGGGTTCATATTCTTCTATTGCGTATGTGTCACCTTCTTTTGCGATCACAGGTCTATATAATACACTCATTATTAAATGTAAGTTTTCGTTTATGTCTTTCATATATGTTTCTAAGTCTACAAACTCACCTAATGTCATCTCTACAAGTTTAGGGTGGAAAGCGTACTCAATATCATTAATAGTTATAAACGTAGTAAGTTCTTGTTCTGCTTCTGTATTTAAAAACTCAGTTAAATGGTCACTTAGTTTATTTATACTCGGCATGTCTAAACCGTAAAACTGTCTTTTAGGTACATCTGTCAAACAGTTAAGTATTCTCACTATTTTTTCTATTTCATGTATCTTCTCATCACTTTTAAGAACCTTCATTAACCTCATATACCTACCTAATGTTAATTCATTCCACTCTGTAGGAATTGTATATTTAGTTTTCTTCTTACCTTTCTTTAGGATTAATTCCATAGTATTTAATATAAATTATTAGTATTTAGTTTAAAATATTATTGTATAAAGTATCTACCAAAGTTGCTGTCTATTTCATAATACATACGCATAGCTAAACAATCAGCGTAGTCTGGTGATCTACCTATAATTGCTTTTACTGTATCTTTGTCTACTATTCTTAGTTTAGTGTCTTTGTCTTGGTCTTTACTTCTTACTTGTTCAAGTTCTTCTATTATGTTTTGTCTTACAGTTATATTGTCTGTATTTATACCTATCTGTCCTTTGTTTATTTCATCAGCTAATTTATAGTAACATTGTGTCTTTAGGTTTTGGTAATTCTCATTTTTTAATGGTCTACTATTATTTACAAAACCTTTACATCTTAGTATATCTTTTACACCACCACCTACTCCATCTTCATCTACAATTATGTTATTTAAACTAACTGCTTCTTTTTGTTGTAATGATCTTATGTAATCAGCTAAGTCTGTTATTGTGTTAGTTGCAAATGTCTTAATACTTTTTACCGTTTTACCCGACCATAACATAACTACTGATTTGTCATTACCAAATCTAGCTACATCACAAGTTATATAGTTCTGACCTTCTGTACCGTTTTGATTAAATAGATTTAATATACTGTTATACTCTATTAGGTTGTCATCGCTTGCGTCATATTCCCAGTTACCATACAACAAACGTTCTTTACTTAACCTGTCTAATTTTTCTAATTGTCCTTTATAGTGTTTACTTACATACTCGTTGTCATCTACTAAAGCTTGTATAAACTTTCTATAAGGTGGTAATGTGTTAGTCTTACTTGGTCTGTAAAACTCTGAGTACACCCAGTTCTTTGAAGGGTTACATGATAAAAACATTTTAGGTATTAAGTTGTGTTCATCTAACTTATACCTTATACGTGAAGCACATATATTTTTTGCTTTCTCTGTTATTTGGTTACACTCATCTATAAATACTGCTGACACTTCCATACTACCAAGACTGTCAAAATTACGATCACTCGGATATAGGAAAAGGTCTTTTAGTATAACCTCACTACCATTGTAAAACGTAATGATATTTGTACTTCCGTTAAAGTTATAGTGTTCACCTGACTTAACACCCCATAGACTACAAACTTCAAAGAATGTGTTTAATGTAGTTTTCTTTAATGTGTCTAATTTACTACGACCTATTAAGTATCTTGTCTTAGGATATTTTAAACACAGTAATACGATCCATGCACAACCTATAAATGATTTACCACCACCCGCTGCACCACCGTATAGTATTTCGGTAGTTTTGTTATCAAATAAGTATTCTAATGCTTGACCTTGTGTCTTAGTAAAGTTAGCGTCAATATTCAACCCCGTTTATTTTAACATTAATAGTAATAGGTTCTTCACCACTCGTAATATCTAAACTGTCACCATAACCTCTTTTACGACCTCGTGTCTTTAAATAGAATATAGTAGCCTGTGTATTGTTATTCTTTATTTGTTCTTTTAAATGTGTTTCTGCAAAGTCTATAAACTTACCTTCTATACTATCTACTTGTTGTCTAAACTTCTTATCTTCTTTATACCATTTATAAAACTGTGTTCTACTTAACTGTGCTTTCTCACACGCTTCTGTTACTATACCTAGTGATTTCTCTAATGCGTCTATTAATTTCTTCTTATTGCTTTGTGTTCGTTTTTGTTCGTTTTCCATACTATGTAATATAAAAACTTTCTATTTATTTTTTAGGTGGTTCTAATATTATACCTAACTCTGTCTGTGACCATATCCGTATTTGTTCACAATACTGGTTAAACTCTTCTTTAGTTAGTTCTCTACTTGTGTCTGTAATAAATAACCTTTTTAGTTCTTCGTGCATTTCGTACTTATGGTAGCCTAACTCTCTACCTAATACTAATACTATACATTTAAAGTAATATTTATTTTGTGCTTCCGTTCTATATTTCACGTTGGTTATTCCCTTTCATTATTCTATCTACATGTTTTTTACTTTCACTGTAACTATGTTTCATTTCGTTACGTATTATAGTTGGCATTCCTTCATCTTTTGTTATACATTCCATTTCTTCATTACAACATATAGCTTCTTTATTAACTAACTTCTTTAGTCTTTCGTTAAATGTTAGTTTAAATTTATATAAGTCTTTTGTGTTACCACATATATTACATTGATATCTCATCTAATCTATTTAATAATTGTTTTGGTGTGTATATAGTTAATTCACTTGTATAGTTATTGTATATCTGTGTAAACTCTTTCTTTTCTTCGTTAAAAGTCCAAAAAGCTCGTTTACCTTCTTCTACTTGCCTTCTAAGTAAGTACCTAATTGTCTTGTATTTCATATAAAAAATATAATTTAAAATTTTTACCTGTTTTCTTTAATACCTTTTTATACTTCTTTTCTTCTTTTTTTTTCGTTTTATATTTTGGGTTACGACTGTTTAATTTTCTACGTTTCATTTTAAAAAGGGTTTTCTGGTGTGTGTTTAGTTCCTAAATATTGTCTTTCTTGTAAGTCCGTTTTATACTTCATACCTGTTATTAATTCCCAACCTATATTGTGTTTTATTATTTTAGGTATTACCATTTTCTTGTTACGTAAATCATCATCTTTATAATTAGGAAATATACTTTCGTATTTTACCTCTTTTGACCTACCTATTTTTTTACCTTTAATTGTTTTGCTCATATTTTTCTATTTCAAATTGTAAATGTGCTATTGCTTTATTTAAACAGTCTATTGGTGTATCGTGTTTATGATATGCTCGTAAAATGTAAGTTACCGCCGTACCACAATGGTATGATAGATCAAAGTTATCACACACTTTACGTGCTTCGTAACCTTCTTTACCTTTATAGTATTTAGGTACTCTATTGTCTTTCGTTAATCCTAACTCTTCTTTTGTCATTAACATTTTAGGGTTTATTTCACTTTTACAATTTACATCTATATTCCTGTCTTTATCTAACCAGTATTTATATTTATCTTCCATAGTTTTTATATTGTTCATATATTGTTTTTATTCCATTATAAACTGTACTTAAACAAGAAGCGCAATTAGAAGTTAATTTATATGTAGTGTCGTATATAGTATTGTATAATTCTATTAATCTAGCTTTAGTATCGTGGTCTTTTATCTTACCGTTTTTAATTTTAGGCATTATATTAATTACCTCTTTTACTAACTGTTTAGGCACTTCGTTTGGTGTTGATTGTATTTTAGTTGCTAACCATTTATCTAAAGGACACTTCATAACCGATATAGAAGCTTTGATTTTCATAAAACAACCACAATTAGTACAAGTACCTGTAGGCTTAAAATAATCTTCACAACCTCTACAAATGTTTATACGTTCTTTGTATATCTCTTTATTTACAAAAAACTTATTCATTTAATTTTTCTTTTAATATGTTACGTACATTGTCTATAGTGTTAAATAAACTGTTTCTACCTATACCTGTTTTGTCTGCTAAACTATCTAATGTGTTATCTTCATAGTAATATAGTTTAAATAATTCTCTATCATACCAGTATAGTTTATCTAACTCTATGTCTATTAGTTCTAATTTCTTATATTGGTAGTTAGGTGTTTCGTTAGGTATATTGTATAAGTTTCTATCGTTAGTTAGTTCACCTGTTTCTTGTATCTCGTATGTTGTAACACTACTTAAATTATCAATTTTTGTATAATACTTTTTGTACTTATAATAATAAGGGCTGTTTTTACTTTGTAGTGATCTTCTAATAACTACAGCTCCGTAACTTACTAAACCTTTATCACCATCTTTTTCATATATGTTTTTTAATGTTTCTGGGTTCATTTGTAGAAAGTATAACATTAATTCTTGTACTACTTCATCTATTACATTTTTATCTGTAGTAAGACCGTAAGTCATCTTGACAAATTTTTCTCTAAGGTCTGCTATTTTCTTATATATTTTATTCATGTATAGTTTCTAGTTTTGATATATCTTCTATTAACTCAAATGATTTTTCACTTATAACATGTCTATATAATCGTACCTTTTTTCTGTTTCTTTTATTTTCTAACCCTGTCAAATATCCGTTTACCATACAAGTAAAGTGTGTAGGTATTATAGATAAAAAATCATTATAGTTTGCTTGACCTAAATTATTTGATTGATAGTTATTATGGTGTTCTATAATAATATCACTTATTTCTAAAAAGTTTTCGTATTTTTCTTTTGAAGTTGTAACATCTTCTATATATAGACCTATCGCTTCTAAATATTCATTAATTAACATTTCGTGTTGTATATTAAGACAAACGGGCTTCAACATTTTTAACTTCTTTTTTATATTTAGATATTAGTTCTTCGTAGTCATGACGCATAAACTTGACTGTACTTTTTGATAACAATTCTATTTCATCTGCTAAACCTTCTTTAATTCTAAGGTCTATTAGTTTACCGAATGCGTATTGTTCACCTTGATTAAATAAGTTGCATTTAGGACACTGCACTTGTACGTTACCGTGTTCATGCCACCGAGTAGATAAATGACGCCTACTCATAAAGTGTCCTGCCTGCATTTTCTTATAGTGATCCGTTTTATTGCATGTCCAACATTGTACCATGCCTTGGGGTGTTGCGTATCGTAAACGTATATAAAGACTAAACCATTTGTCAAGTTCTTTTTTTAGTTTACTAATAGTTTTCACGCATACAAGTTTACATATAATATAATATAGATATGTATAATTTATTTTTTTTTATCAACAATACATATTTAATAAGTACATTGAAACAGTAGTTGTACTACCAAATCTTGTTGTCTTTTTTAGAGGTTCACTACTAATATCATAACCTCGTTTTCTTAATGTTAATATTTTGTCAGCTAATCTTGTGATTCCATATTCTTTTATAGCTTGCCAGCTTGTAATTGTACCATTGTTTTGTAAGTGCCATAAAACAGCGTCTGTTTGGTTTTTAACTTGGTGTTCTTCAATTTTTTTCATTTTAATTGTTTTAAGTTAGAAATTTGTTTTAATCCTGTACCCGCCCTGCTTCTATATTTTAATCGTTTATCTTGTCTTTCTGGTTCTTTACTTGATTCGTTCCATATTAGTTGCCTATGTGATTTGATCCATTTGTAATAGGTCTGTACATTAAGAACAAACTGTTCTGTGTTTCTAACACCGTTTCTAAATGACGCCTGTATATCTTCAAAATACAAATTACCAAAATCTTCTATAAGGTCATTAGATAACGACTGTGAAAGTATAACAATATGTTTTTCATCTTTAACTTGTCCTAACTCTACTAATGTCAAACTTACTAACTCTACACATTTTAATGTTAGTTCTTGTTTTTCGTATTCTTTTATTTTCATACTAATAAATTAAATCATTAATAAAATTCATATCTACATTTGTTTCTTCACAAATTGATTTTAATTGGTGTAACTTTAATTGTTCTGGATAATTCATGTACCTATCTATAGTTTGTTTTGTAACCCCTAAATCTATAGCTAAATATTTTCTACTATACCCTTCTTCTTTTAACCATTTGTGAAATAAACTTTTGTCTTTCGTTTTGTATTGTGCTTTCATTTTAAATCTTTTTACCCGCATAATAAATAACTTAAAAAGGTTATAATTGCACCACAAATAATAAATAGTAATAAAGCTAATATTATACTTATGTAGTTTTTATATCTCATTTTTTTATTGTAATCTTCTAAATTCATAAATTTGTTTTTTTAATTATACTTATTGCTTTTTGGTAACTATCTAATTGCTGATCTATTTTTGAAGTAGTTTTTGTTTTAACTTGTCTTTTTTCCCAAGTTCTGACGCACGCCCGCCAGTCCTTCATTTTGTTTTTACCTACATACCAGTTTTTAGATTCGTAAAAGTCATAAAATTGTTCTGCGTCTATATCATTATTTCGCTCTAAACAATATTCTTTAATTTCATCAATAGAAGGCTTCTTATTACTATACGTAGTATTATTATTAATACTTATATTATTATCCTTTAAGTTTTTGACAAGGGGGTTGTTGTCATTTTCTTTAATACCCCCTTTAAGTATTCTTATATACCTATTGTCAATTTCTTTAGTACCTTCTTTGTATGTAAAATGTAATTCTATATAACCTTCTTTGACTAACTCACTAACCCATTTAGACACAGTAGTTTTAGTCTTACCGTATAACTGTGAAAAATATTTATTAGTTGCAAAACAAATACCGTTCATATTGATCAAAGCTGTTATTTCTGCATATAATAGTTTTGCGTTAGGTGTAAGTGTTTTACTATATCTTACTTCTGCTGTTAGTATTGCGTAGTAGTTAGGTTTCATTTAAGGTTTACAGTTAAAGAGTATTCATAGTTTTCATTTGTCAAAGCTAATCTAATCAATTCTAGTTGATTTGAAAAATATCTATAATTAGTTTTTATAGTTAAAAAAGCTTCACCACATTTTATATCTATAAATACGTTAGGGTTTAAAACTTCTTCTACACTATTGTTATATAAAAATGATTTTAAAGCTTGATTGTCTAAAAATTTACGTTTGTTATATTTAATGTCTGTATATGCGTTAAATATTTTGTTAAAGTAATTACGATATATTTTCCAATTCTCAAAGTTTTGTCTATGTGTGTTTTCATAATGGATAATACTACACCTGTCACGGTTTATAACATCTGATATAATACTATGATGTATATTTTTTTCTATACGTGCTATGTTAGATATTACAGTACGTGGTATTTGATATTCTCGTTTTCTAGACTTTGACCTAATATCTTCTTTTGTAATATTACAAACTGCACACGCTATTTCCATTATGTTACTTACTTCTATTTTATCTGTTATATTAACTCCTTTCATATTTAAAATGGTAAATCGTTATTATTATTGTTATTTGTTTTTTCGTTTCTCATAACCCAGTTATAAAAGACTTCTGCGTTCATAATTACGTGTTCTACAGTACATTCACTACTGCAAAAATCTACAGCAGCTTTTAAACTTGACTGTCTTACTATTAAGTCTTGTACATCATCACTTCTTTTAGGTGTACTTTGTTGTGGTTTTTGTGTAAATTGTGTTTGTTGTTGCAACCATACTGGTTTAACTTTAGGAAATTTACCATCTATAAATTCATAATCTGTATCATTACCTACTATAAATTTATTTTGTTCTTGTGATTTACTACTATATTCACCTGTATCTCCATTTTCAAACGATACTTCAAATTTATACATCATACCAAATTTACCTTCCCATGTACCGTTAGGTTGTACGTTTGTTACTTTACTTTTTTTGTTCATGATTTTTAATTTTATTTGTTATTAATTTTGTTATTGTTTTCTAAAAGATAATTTATTTGTTGATCTATCATAGATTTTTTATTAGATTCCATTATTTTTTCCTTTAACTCTATTTCAGCTTCACTTACTTTAAGATTGTTTAATGAAAGTGTAAAGTCATCTAAATAGTCTAAAAATTCATTAGTTCCTTCAAATAATCCTGTCGTTTTATTTTTCATTGTTTTTTGTTTTTTGGTTAATTAATTTTAGTAAATCTTCTAAATCTACATTGTCTAAACTCGTTATTGCTCTAAATAATAAATTTTGTATAGTTCTATTATCGTGTAGTTGATCTGCAATATACCTACACTTACTTATAGGGTTCATATCATTTACATTTTCCATCAGTACAGTTTTTTATAATAATTAGTTGAATTTTCTAGGCAATCGCTACATCTCATTGTTTCAGGTATAAACTTTTTACCACAACAATCTGATAGTTCAGAACAATCACACTGATTGTCTCTATCTCCACAATAATAACAACGCTGGTGATCTTCACAATATTCGCTATCTATTTCTATTTCTTGATTACATAGTTTACATGAAGGGTTTGTACCGTTCCAATCAGTTGGATCATTATAACCTGACCTAATACCTTTTATATATTGTTCTTCTGTTATGACCATGATACTAGCATTAAATATAAACCAAATACCATTATTAAACATACGAAATAAATAAGTTCGTTAAAAATTTTGTCAGTATCGTATTCTTTAATTTTCTTTACCGAATATACTTTACTAAACTTTTTATTTAAAGTAATTAACTTTTTACCAGTAGTATAATTAAACTTGTTAAATTGCTCTCTGTTTAAATAAAGTTTGAATCCTGTTTGTTTGTTTGTTACAACGTACATAATGTTTTATATTTTGATTAATAATGGTACAAAGATAAACAAAATAAATAGATATTAACAAACTTTTGTGTAAGTTATTAACAATTATAATGTTTATAAGTATATGTAATTTAAAGAAGTTTTGTTATGTATAAGGGTATTACACTTAAAAGTATAGAAAGTGTCTTAGAAGCGGTTTAAATACTAAAAAAAAGGACTATTAATATAATTATAAAATATACAATAGTTATTTTTATAGAATTTGCGTTATGTCTGTGTCTACACATATTATAAAGGCATTAATAAATTAATAGGTAAAGTGCCGTTTTCTAATACTACAGCACAACCAATAGCTGGCTTTTTACCATACTTAGCGTAAGCCATTGCATAAGAACTAAAATCTATACCGCAACCTGTTTGTACTGCAAATGTTCTAAAGTTTTTACCTACATAGTGTTCAGTATAACATTGTGTATGTAAATGTCCTTGTACTATATTTATCATATGATTTTTACAAGCAGTCCGTGCTGTACCACCTTCACCATGTTGGTATAGTACGTTATCTTGTATTAAGTGGTCTACAAATTTCCATTTAGGTACTTCTAAAACTTCTTTGTATGACTTTATCCACTTCTTAGGTATATTGCTAGTTTGTCCTTTACGCATTACCATACGATCATGGTTGCCTAGAATTACTGTAGTTTCAGGAAAAACTTTGTACCACCTTGCTATACGTTTAATAGCTAGTTCTAGTTCTTCACCTCCCGAAAGTCCATCGGGATCGGTCTCATGGTATGAACTGTAGTGTGAATCTATACAATCGCCAATTTGTATAACTTGATTGCAACCGTATTTATCGTATTGTTC
>TARA_R100001594_G_scaffold98672_3_pt1 | contig 14615 bp, 16 predicted proteins | sample TARA_R100001594 | Tara Oceans TARA_R100001594 (sample SAMEA2622752) | marine metagenome | biome: marine biome (ENVO:00000447); feature: marine epipelagic mixed layer (ENVO:xxxxxxxxx); material: "saline water (ENVO:00002010), including plankton (ENVO:xxxxxxxx)" | depth 150 m | reverse complement strand
GGTGACGGCGTGAGAGGGTTCGACCAGACCATCAAGTGGCGTGTACCAGCCACCGCAGCAAAGTGGAGAGGAAAGGCTGAAATTGTCATGAGCGTGGCTGACCCCAAGGGTGACAAGCCACCAGCAATTGACATCAGGACTCGCAAGACACACGAGCATCCCAAGGGGGAGGGCTTCACGAGAGAGGGCGTGAGGCTTACCTTAGAGGATGCTACTACCCTAGTCAAGGCATTACAACATACCCTCGCAGAACTGAGGGAAACAGATGTTACTGGCTGAGGCAGCGCAAATTTCTGAGAGTCTCAGAGAACTGTATCGGAAACACATGACCGATGCAGAGAATAGGTCCAAGCACTTTGGTGATACTGTTGAACTTATGAGAGCCGCTGTCAACCATTCTATAGATGACTTGGGAGAACTAATTGATATCTTCTACCCCAAGTATTCACGCTACCCCCGTCAGTTCGTTTCGTTCAGACAACTGAGGGATGATGTCTGTAGCAAACTATCCATTTCCCCTCTAGTCTGGGATGAGGCATTGGCAGGCAAACCGATGGTTCCTCTACTGGCTCTTGAGTCTCCTGAGTTTGGAGGCGAAGGGATGACAGTCAAGCAAGCCCTGAACCTCATGGCTAGGATACCTAACCTAGGCTTCCTTGAAATTGCGACAAAGATGAATGACAGGGAATCCCTTCTCTTTTGGTCAAGGGCAACTGGCGAAAGGCCTGCTATACCCGTACACAGATTCCTTCAGTTGGTTTCCTATCTTACAGATGGCTATGCTCAGAGTCTGAGTGCCATAAGAGAAATGATGGAAATCATGCACCCCTCTGAAATTATTCAGAAGTTGTTCGCTCAAGGAGAAATTGACCTAGAGGTCAGGACCATGCAACCGGGTCAGGCTTTCAAGGGACCAATCTACAGAGCGTGGAACAAACTAACTACTCCTAGTGAAGTATATGCTGAGGTCATCAACAAGCCTAGAAGATACTTACACATTATCGAATTCCCGAAGGGTACCTTCAAGGGTGTCCTTTACAACAGAGACAGACAAATCATTGGCAAGGTAACTGCCCTGCCCTACCAAGGTGAAGGTATCTTTGAGGTAGAGGCTGATGTCAACCAAGTGAAATGCATTACAGATATCATGGCACTAGGTGATGATTGGGATATCTACAAACTAGATTACAAAGACAGGGTCAGTTATCTTGAGGGGTTGTCATTCAATGTACCAGTCAAGACAGGAAAACTCCTGCAGGCTTCCACAGATTACAGCGAATTGCTTGAGACTCTGGAAGGTGATGAAAGGCTGCGACTTACTACAGTTGGCCCCTTCACAATAGGCGGAGAAGGGGGATGGCTTATATTGAAAGATGCGTTCCATGTACATCTGCTGGCCCACGCAATTAGAAAGGATGAGGAGTTCAACACTTACATCCGTTTGTCTGCGATGGACGGTTATGAAATATACGAGGTTGGTGAACTAATGGTACCAGTTACAGTTGCACAGCATATGCGCCAGCGATTGGCTAGGCAAGGTGTGCTGGCTGGACAGAACTGGCTACCCATCGATGAATACGGCTTAGTGGTCATGGTGGAAATAGGAGAGTTTGCTTTGAACGAGTTGTCTGTAAAGCGAGCCAGTGTACAGCATGTAGATGATAACATGGGATACAGCGATGTTTCTCAATTGACAGACTTGATAGAAATGGGTAACTAAGAGCAACTGGCTATAAAGGAACAATAGAGGGTATAAGGTGATTCGATGAACTTGAGAGAGAAATACAGACCATCCACTCTGGATGAACTGGTAGGGTGCGAGGACTTTGTCAAAGCCGCCAAAGGCTGGACATTGGAATCATGCCCTAGCAACTTACTGTATGTCGGGCCGCCGGGTGTAGGTAAAACCAGCGCAGCCTATGCTTTGGCTAGAGACATGCTTGGGGAGTTCTTTGACCCGATGAACTTCATCGTGACCAATGGCAGTGATGACAGAGGAATCGATTACATCCGTTCACTCAAGAGAATGAGCAGGCAGAAGGGACTCGGAGTCAGTCGAATCATTATATTCCTAGATGAGGCTGACAATTTCACAGCCCCCGCTCAGAAGGCACTCCGTCAGATTATGGAGGAAAGCCACAAGACTGCTATATTCATACTGGCAGGAAATGACATAGGTCCTATTCACGGCGCAATTAGAGACAGGTGCGTCACTTATCATTTCAAACCTATCAACCACAACGATACTGATAGGTTGAGAACTATCATCAATCAAGAAGGCATGCCCAATGAATGGGCGGATGTTCTTCCCAACTTAATCAAATTCACTAACGGTAGTCTCAGGCAGGCGCTTGACATTTTGGATAGTTTGCCAAAGGAGCCTGACGCACTACTGTCGCAGATAAAGAGGGATACTAATCACCTCAACAAAGCAGCACTGAATCTAATGGGTAGCGACTTCCCAACAGTAACTGCTTACCTGACCCAAGCACTGGAGTCAGGAAACAGTCGCCTAGGAGTGTTGAAAGGCCTCCGTTTCCGAGCCAAATCCCTCATGGAAAGTGAGGAAGATTGGCACAATTTCATGCTCACTTATGGCGAATTTGTCATGCTGGCTACGCAGTGGCCTGATGATGATGTGTCATTTGTTGAGTATTTTGTAGCAAAAATGAAGAAAAATATGGAGAGAGAAACATGAGTGAAGACAATAAGACATGGCCAGAAGATGTGGTAGAGCGCCTCGGCGGATATGCTGAGCGCCTTAACATCAAGTTGGGAGAAGCAGCAAACCAGTTCAAGGACTGGTTGAAGGAGACCTATGAAGTGGACAACCCTACCTCAGAAGACCCGTTCTATCTGAGTCAGTGGAGCGAGCAGTTCGTTATCGAAACTCGCAACTTCAGCGGTGGCGGCGGCAACTTGAGAGAGACCGAGACATACGTTGGTATGTTCATTGGTATCGAAGACGAGGCAAGAGACAACCGAGCAGGCATGAAGGAGAGAGCCCTGAACATGTTCAGAAGCAATCAAGACCGTGCTATCAACGAAGGCGTAATTGGTATACTGACCGCTAAGGAAGGTGTATGGCACATCAATGGTAAGGAAACGAAGGACAGAGTTGACGGTAGCAACCTACCTTGGTACGGCTTTGAGCACGATGACCTAATCTTGTGCTTGATGAACACCAACGGAGACACAAGGAAGCCAATGGCTCCTACCAGTATCAGCAGAACGCTTTACTTTTTGGGGGCATCTGAGAAGGGCGGAGACATACAGAAGTGGCGCATCAGTTTGAGCGGCAAGTCCATGGATGTATACTACAATAAGTGGGAAGCCTGTAAGATTGAGGTCATCCCACCTAAGCCGGACAGAGACACACTATACACCAACAAGAACTTCCATGAGACATTGGAATACACAGACAGTTGGTTGCCAGAGCACTTGAGACAGGCATTCACACCTGAGCGCCTGCTTATCAATGAACAGATGCACAATGAGTATGTCGACATCGGTGACTTGGTAGAGGCTCACGCAGACAGGAAGATTACCTCCGCTAACGGAGCGACAATCAATCCAATCGTTATCACTAAGGGATACGTTGGTCTACTGAACAAGGAGGCTATGAACAGCGAGTATGACCAAACTGGCCGCTCATACAGAATGAGCGTTTACAGGCAACACAGTAAGGACGTCACTATCTGGATTCCCGGTAGGATGGCTGATGAAGAGCATCCGTTTGAATTCAAGAACAAGGACGGCGAGTGGCAAGAGTACGCTGAAAAGACTCAGGTTATCGTCGTGGGTCGCCTCAGACTAAGGCCATACAACGACGACATGCAGGCCAGTATCAGTGCGCTTGGAATCTACGTACCTAGGATGACAGCACGTCCAGCAGGCGGTAGGGGCAACACCAGTCTCGACCAATTCGGGAGTGATGATTGATGGCAGATGACATAAACGACATAGAGAATACCACATGGGTGATTATCACTCCTGAGGATACCTGTGCATGGGAGTTGAAGGAGGCACCTATCGAAGGTAAGCCTTCTTTTGATGAAGTCTCGATGTACGTAGGAGGCCTAGTAGAGAAGATACCAGACAACTGGTTGATGCGGGGCCTGCACACTATGTACGTAAACGAAGAGGGCAAGTTGAAGAAACTCCCTCGCAATTTACTGGCGTCTCGTTTTTTGGACGACCCAGTACCTATAGTAGGAAACGCAGTAATCCAGTGGGATAATAAGTACAATGATGAAGAAGCATGGAGAGTGAAAATATGAGCGGTTGGGAAGCATTAGCATTAGGGAATGAAAAGACAGTATCGACACCAAAGGTGGTAGAGGAGAAGAAGCCTGAGCCACCCAAGGAAGAAGTGAAGGAGGCGCCTACAACATTTGAGGAAACCACTATTTCTTCCAGCGATTTTGTCAGCAAGTATCCTAGCATTGAAGAGGAAATGGTAGCACAAGGCGGTCAGCCTGAAATCCAGCCAAGCCACATATTCTGTGGAGTGGTTGGGCATGAAGGGACTGGAAAGAGTGGGATTGTACTCGATGCCCACATGAACAGATATCCAGATGATTTGATGATTGCAATTGACTTTGATAACGGAGCACTGGCTTGCAAGCAAGCCCACTACAACTCTAGCCCTAACATCAGAGTGTTCTCACCTTGGGTGATGCAGACTGAAGACAGGACTGCCTACAACTATTTGCTGAGTTATCAGAGGACTATGGACCTATGTAAGTATGCAGTAGAATATGCAGAGCGACAATGGGAAGAGGGATTCGATGGTCAGAAGTTGAAGACATTCTTGGTGACTGGTGTAGACCAGTTCGACAGTATGTGCATTGACTGTATGAAGATATACGACCTTGACATGAAGGCTACTGATGCCATTGAGGCAAGTCATTCTAAGTTGAATTCAGAAATCGGATGGAACTGGAATATCAGGGCTACTCGATTCAAGCAGTTGACAGCAATGTGTCAGAAACTCAACAGACTCGGTGTAGATGTATACTGGGAGACTCACCTCAAGGAGGACAAAGAAGGAAAGGTAGGCTTCGATGGATGGAAGTTCGCATGGCACGGTAGTGCTACCAAGGACTTGTTCCAGATACTATGGTGCAAGGCCAAGGTCATGAGGCAATCTGACGGTTCACTTACTGGAGAAACACGATATCACGTAGATTTCTTCAAGCAGAAAACAAACTCCAACCTAATGGGTCAGGAGAGGACATACTTCGTCACGAAGAAAGGAGAGCCAGCCGAATGGTTTGGACTCGCTGAACTAAGGGACGGTATGCTCTGAATACGCATGGGGTTTTGTCACAGTAATAACAGGTAAACCGCATTCTTGGACTAGTGGGCATTATGGTCGGTTTTGTGTATTTCCCGACCTATGGGGGGCCCATGAACCTGTTTCCCCGCCATGCGTGAGGTGATAAAATGGTAGAAATTACAATTAGCAGAGAACATTTCAACAACTTTCTGAACAGTTTCGGAAAGGACTTGGCAGACATAGCCATCAAGGCTACGTCTACAGGTATCAGTGCATCTGTTGCTCAGGACACACATTACATCAGCCGAGAAATGGACTGCGGTGTAGGACAGACGGGTAACTTATTCATCACTGAAATACCGAAACTGAAGTCATTCCTATCGACAACCAAGCCTGCTGAAATTACTATCAACCAAAGCGATAAGACTGGTACTTTGCACGTTAGATGTGGCAAGTCTAGTCTACAGTTACCTACCTCTTCTTACATACAATCGCAAGAGAAGGTAGGTCTGATTCAGAAGATGATTAAGCAAAGTGAATCCAACATGTGGCAGACTTGGGCCAATGGAGAGCCCATCAACTACCACGCAATTGTTTCAGCGGAACACCTGAAACCCGCAACCGGATTCAAGAAGGTGCTAGGAGACAAGTTCTCCTGTAAAACTGAGTTCGACCCGCAGGGCAACGAACTGGTCATCAGAGGTGGCGCATCTGCCACAGGTAAGATGTTCATCAGAGCGCCACTTACTCAAGTAGCGTCTCCTGACAAGCCTGCTAGGTCAGCATATGACAAGTGGCTGCCTGAGTTATTGAACAATCTACCCAACGGTGATTTGAATATCTATACAGGTGACGAAACCGTTCTAGTAATAGAGCAAAAGGATACTAATTTTCTGATGGTAATAGTAGACCAGCAATATGAGGAGGATTGAGTATGGTTAGGGATGTATGTTGGCTATGCGGTGGTAAACTCATTTGGCAGAGCGACTACAATCCAGAGGATTTCGGTTACGAAGAGGACACTCCGGGCATCATCACATACCTGCTATGCTCCTCCTGTGGCGCTGATGTTCGGTATACACTAATTGAGGGGGAAGAGCGATGAAAGGAGTTTATGTTCTAGGACTAGAGAAGAGTAAGATGTATGTAGGGTATTCCGACAACATCGATAACAGAATCGCCCAGCATTTCGCTGGCGAGGGAGCGAAGTGGACGCAGAAATACAAACCTGTCAAAATCCACTACATCCTAGAAGGTGGAACTCTTGAAGACGAAAGTAAGATTGCCAAAACACTGCTCAACATTCATGGACTCGACATCGTTAGAGGCGGGCCTTACACTTCTGTTAAAGCCGACAAGTTGTGGGTCAACAAAGACTACATCTCAAAGGAGTACGAAGAGCCAGCGCCAAGGTATCGTGAAAAGGAGTGCTACAAGTGTGGGGAAGACATCCGCCTCTTCAAAACCAAGAAGATTGCTAGAATGCCAGACGAAGAGCGAGAGGAGTACCTTGGAAATGTTCACTACAATGGTGGCTTCATCCATTACACTTGGCTCAACAACCGTAAGTGCTACGAGTGGGTAAATTATTGCCCTGATTGTGGCGCTACTAATATGTAAGGTGAGTAATATGATAATCGATACATTCCGACCTGACCCTGAGGGGCCTGACCACATCTACAAGAGGTGGCGTGATGCGGAGGGTAACCTAATTGAGGAAACTGTCTCAGATTTCAAACCTTACTTTTGGATAAAGGCTTCAACACCTGAGAGGACAATCAACCACGTATTGGGTAGGTATCCCGGCTCCGCAATAGACTGGAATGACAGGGCAACTGCCTTGCGTACAGAAGAAGAACTAGTCAAGGTCTATGCTTATCGTAACAGCGAAATCCGTGAAATGGCTAGAGAGTTCAGAGTAACATGGGAGGCTGACATGAGTCTTCCAGACCGATACTTGATTGATGAAGTCAGCGAAATGCCTGATTGGACACCGAGGGTATGGCACTTTGATTTAGAGTGGGACCCAAAGACAGATGAGACGACAGTCATGGCTGTCATTGATAGTTTCAACAACAGGTACATATCATTCTGCTGGAAGAAGGATAATCCAACTGGCCTGTATGATATGGACCATTTCATTGAGGAAAGGAAGATTGAGTATGAGGTCAAAGGCGTACCTGTAGAGTTCACTTATGAGAGGCATTTGTATGGCTCTGAAGAAGACATGCACTATGCTTTCATGAACTATATGGATGAATGTAATCCAGACATATTCGTCGCTCATGCAATAATGTGGGCAGACCTTCCTCATCTTATCAGGCGTTTGCCTGAGTTCCGCAACCTCAGCCCTCTAAACAGGGTACTGCGACCCGATAAGGGTGGTAAGAAAAAGCACTATGACTACGTTGCGCAGCCTATCATTGGTAGACTCTGCTTTGATACAGCGGCCCCGCTGAGAAGCGGCTCTGGTTTTGAGCGGGTATGGAAAGACAGTGGTAAGCCTCAACTCAAGAACCTCAAACTAGACACCATCGCAGAGACTCTCGGCTATGGTGGTAAGTTTGACATGGATGTATTCACTGGCTGGACAGAGCGATTTGATGATTACGTCGATTACTGTATGCAGGATACTGTGCTTCTCAAGCGAATAGATGAGGAGAATCACGTACTCAATTTCTTCCTATCATTGCAACGACTATGCGGCGTAAGGTTTGCCTCATGCCACAACGTCACCAGATTTGCCCGTGGCCTATTGAGTAGGCGTACTGATTGGAAGGCACCTAGTAAGTCTACCCAAGAAAAGCAGGAGTACGAGGGGGCATTCATACCTCCACCTAAACCGGGACGATATGAAGGGGTAGGATGTGTGGATTACAAGGGACTGTATCCCTCTATCATACTCAGTCATAATCTGAGTTGGGAAACGCAGGTATCAAAGGACATGGCTAGCGCTGAAAATGTCAGGCAATTGCCTGATGGAACTTGCTGGAGGCAAGATGTACCAGCATTATTGCCTCAGATAGTTACGGAAATGTTTGACCTGCGTGATGAATACAAGAAGAAGATGCGGGAAGCCTCCACCGAAAATGAGAGAAACGGCTGGAATACTTTGCAACTCGCTGTTAAGCGTGTAATGGCATCATTCTACGGGATGACTGCCAGCGCATATTGGGGCTGGTCAGACTTTGATATTGCCAGCGCCATCACCGCCTGTGGTAGACAGGCTATCAGATTCCTAATGGAAGAATCAGAGAAACAGGGCTATGATGCCTTGTATGGGCACACTGATTCTGCCTTTGTACAAGTGCCCTTTGATGAGGCAACGGCACTCGCCAAGCATTTGACTGAGACTGTTCAGCGTGAACATGAAGCCAGTCATTTGGTTGTAGAGTTTGAGGCGTACATGCCTTACTGGATAGTAGGTGGCAAGAACCTCTACTACGGCGTGTGCTCATGGCCACCTGAAGATGAGGGTAAAATTAAGTCAGCACGCTGGGGTAAAATCAGCACGCTGGCTCCCATTTCCAAGAACCTTGAGAATAACGTGTTAACTGCCCTTTGCGAAGGTGCTGATGAAGATGAGGTCACGCAGATAACAAGGCCACTTTCTCAGCGCATACAGAAGGGTAGAGTTGAGGTAGATGAAATCGCTACCACGACCCGTCTGCAGAAGTCGCTCAAGGATTACTCTGATACAACGGGAGGGGCCGTCAAGGCTGCCAGATACTTCAACAAGCATCTATCCAATGGTAAGAAGTTGGGGGATGGGGATAGCGTAAATTGGTTGTACGTGCTTAAGGTACCTGATGGATATCCACCTACGGATGTAGTGGCATATGAAAAGGAGAGCGATATAGATGGTTTCGTTTTGGATTATGATAAGATGGTTGACAAGTTGGTTAAATCAAAAATGAAGAATATTTTTGGTGCGATGAACTGGAATTTAGAATTCGCAACGGGTGCAGCCCGTCCTAAGAAATATTGGTGATAACATGAGTAGTATAGAAGACACAGTTTGTGATAAGATACAGCAAAGAGCAGAACTTGGAAAGAACAAGTATGGAGTAACTATGGAACGGGGTGACCTTAAGTTCCTTGACTGGTTAGTCCACCTGCAAGAAGAACTGATGGATGCTACTGTCTATCTGCAGCGCATCATCGAAGAGGAGGGAGGCGAATGAGCGACAGAGACTGGAGTGCATACGCAAAGTCCACCTATCAGTGGGAGCCGGGTCATGAGAAGATGCTCCGCATCACCAAGACTAGCCTAACGTCTGATTTTGACTTCTGCCCAAAGCAGTATGAATACAAGAGAATCCACCGACTTCCTGAGCCTAGCACTGATGCCATGATTAAAGGGACAAATGTGCACGATGCTATAGAGAAGTACTATGACAACATCATGCCTAACGTACAGGAACTCTACACACTGGTGCAGAGAGACAAGCGAGAGGAAGCGCTGGCTCTTGCCCTCAGCGTACTACCTGAAGAGGAATATACTCTAGGCGAAGGCCCTGTCATCGAGACTAGAATCCAGTGGGACTTGGAGCGACTTCTAGCAGAGGGGCCTGACAACTATTTACCCATCATCAATGAATCAGAAATACATGCATTCGTTGATGAACAAATCGAATTCAATGGAGAAACCGTTACTATACCAGTGCACTATGCCGGTAGTATTGACAGGGGTTTTGCTGAGAAAGATGGCGGAGTAGCCATAATGGAATTGAAGACAGGTAAGTGGGTTCAGACCAAGAATAGAAATGACGAATGGCAGGATTCTAAATTCAAAGTCAAATCTATGCGTACAGAAATGGCGTTTTACAAGACCCTGCTAAAGATGGCTAACCATGAGTATCAAAATGTCACCCATTGGGGATGGGTTTACCCATCTGGCTCAGTAACTGAACTAGAGCCACTCAACAAATACGGCTATGAGCAGCGTGCCATTGACCGTATTTTCTACGAGTCTTGTACGGGCCGTACCAATACCACTTACAGCAAAACAATAGATAAACTCAAGACAGCCCTATTGACTGCGTACTTAGCAGAATATTTCCCAACCAGCCCTAGCGCAGGTAAATGCGCATGGTGCTCCTTCAAGGGCATATGCCCAAGTTGGGAGGGCAGTGATGACCCTCAAGAATACAGGGATAATTATGAACAGGATGTGAAACAATGAACAAGGATATGATAAGAAGAGCCGTTGAGACCCTTATGGGTGCAATTGTAGATAGAAATGTAGAAGTTAACTTTTCCCACCTTGGAAAAGATACTGACTACACGTACGCTATACAGACGACCTTGTATGAGTTTGATGATACGTCAGTCGGTCCTAAAGGGCCGCTTTATTTGACGCTCAGTTCTAGGTTACTACAAGATGCAAACGACCTGTGCTCTGCATTGAAAGATGTGGTGATGAAAGTACAGGACTGATTGGCATGAGAATCACTTTTGATTTCCCCAGAGAAGTGATGGAACTCAGCACCGAAAAAGGAAGAGGCTTCAGAAAACTGGTTAGGAGTAATGATGACCTAGAGAGTTATTGGGCAGGTAAGAACGGAGTGTCAAATGCATTCATGACAGTCTATGGTTACCGTGGTACACAGCAGCCGCACAATCGCAGAGTAGACTTGATGACTCCGATTGTCAGGCATTTTGTTATGGACTTTGACCCCAAGAATTTCAGAGAAAAGTCTAGGCCTAATGTAGATATAGATAGAGCCTTAGAGCAGACTCTCAGATTACATTACCATTTGCTAGAGCAAGACATTATGCACAGTATATGGTACAGTGGAGGAGGCTTTCATGTCTGGGTTAACCTTGACAAGGCGTACATACCGGGAAGTGCAGAACATCTGTCAGCAATCAAATATGCAGGCATGCAAGTAGTCAATGACTGGGTCAAGGACTTAGATTTATTTTGCTCAGACCCGGCAGTTCCATTCGATACCAGCGGAATGATTCGCATTCCTAATTCGTACAATGCGAAAAGAGGACTATGGTCAATTCCGATGAACACTGCAGATATGGAAGAGGGTGTGCATCACATTATGCAAAAGGCACTTGACTCTGCTCAAGGCATGATATCATACGGGAATTCGGGCTTGGTATTAGAGGTCAAGAAGGCGAAGGATAAGGCTCAGATATTCGATGCTAAATCCAAACCTATCGATTTACCTACAATAGACATGAATGGTATTGCTATACTACCTTGTCTAAACTCAGCGGCCTGCCGTGTAGGTAGTAACCCAAGTCATGACGCAAGAGTACAATTGGTCAAATACTTATCAAAACGCTTGAGACATTTTATCAATGTCGAAAGAATATCGAAGGAGAAAATAGAAGAGCATACTGAAACCATTGTCGGCTTTATACGCTCATTGGACTGGGCTGATTTTGATGAAAGAACTACTCGATATCAAGTGAGTACCATAGTCGGAGTCGAATATCCTCAAACATGCGCTATGCTGTATGACAAAGGTATGTGCCTTGGTAAGTGTAAGTATTGGGATAAGTCAGGGGTAATCACGGAGGAAGTAAAGTGAGGCACATTCTTAGTTTACGTTGCGACTTGTGCGGTTCGTTGATACAAAAGGTCCAGAAAAGACCGATAAAGATATGCTCATCTTGCACTAGTAATCCACCTGATGAGTACCGATGTAAGGCCACCACCGTAGCAGGAAAAAGATGTAAAAGGTGGGCGGTGTGGGAAGAAGATAGGTGCCCGATGCACAAGAAAAGGAGTGGAAAAAATGGGAAATAAGAACGGCAATGTACGGATTATAGCAAGAATTGAGCGAATCATGAAAGGGCAAGGAGTGATGACAACTCGTGAAATATACAGTGGTTTACGTGGCCAAAAGACTAGTGGAGGTAAGTCCTATACCAACCAACCTACTATGCATGAGTTAGGTAATTTTCTGGCTAAAGGAAGCCAGTTCCGAAAGATTTCTTCAACTAAAGGTAAAGTCAAGTGCATTAGAGGATTTGAATATGGCGTTGCAGAATGGATATTAGATGAGGAGGAATAAGGTTGGTAAGTGACGAGGGTTCCATTAGTGGCGATATGTTTTCGCTCCTTGAAGCCCTTATCCTTATCATCATACTTATTCCAATCTTGATAATCGCCTACCCTATACATTGGATTACAAAGAAGGTGTTTGAATGACAAAGACTCCTCTGATAATAGACAGTAACGAGCGAGGGCCGTTACATGATGCTATTGTAAGGGCTGCCGAGAGGCAGGGCTTTCCGATTAAGAAAGAACACTTGCAAGGTATGGGAGACTACAAGGCAGGTAATGCCAATATCGAATGCAAGAGTCTATCCGACCTATTCCAGTCCAGTCATAGTGGTCACTTGATGAGGCAGATAGAGAACCTAGATGCGAACTGCGAAAGAGTGTTCCTAGTAGTGCACGGAGACATCGCAAAGTACGTGGCCTTGAGCAAGAACCAAGGTCGCCAAATAACATATTCCAAAGTAATGAACGAATTGCTTGGGACTTTTGCTAGAATCATGGCAGACTTTGATTGTCATATTTACAGAGCGAAGGACCATAGTGAAGCAGCCATGTTCATTGCTAAATTACATTCCAAATTACACAAGCCCGCCAGTCGCCATGGAGCGAGGGCTGTCACTAGAGTAAGCACCAACGATGTAAGAGCAGATATGCTCATAACCATCCCCGGCTTCGGTCCAGAGTTGGTAGGTAAATTGTTGGATAAGTGTGGCTCAATTGAAGAAATGCTATTCCAAGAATCACTCAAGCAAGTAAAGGGTATGGGTTCAACCTTGAGGCAAAGGCTGCTAGATGTCTTGACCTCAGAAGAACCTGTCAGAGTCCAAAAGACATACAATAAGAGAGGGAAACAAAATGATGGAGCATCGAGCGGAAAACTATGATTGTGTCAAGAAATATTCAATACTAAGAGGATATCTTGAACATTTCAAGCAAGTGAGTATAAACAACGAAATACCGGGATTATTGTCGTTCTTTTTCATATTAGGGCAAGCGGCTATACCATATGTCAGGATACCTGTCGGTGGTAGTAACCTTGACCCAAGGGCGAACATATTCTGGATTCAGGATACAAGGACAGGTAAATCAGCAGCATATCAAATCATAGAGAAAGTGCTGAAATCCGCTGGCATGGAGAGCATGGATTACAACTCAGGTAATGATGCTGCGCTAGTTGGTACGTTAGTCCCTGACCCGGAAGATGAGCACAATACAATTGTGAGGCAGGGTATTCTAGGTGGTAGAAAGGGGCTAAACTTTGACGAAGGTAGCGTCATTCTGAAGACAGGACAGCACAATGAGAATACCACCCTTTTCCTTCAATCTGCTCTAAACTCAGCAGGTACTGGTAGGAATATTCTAACTAAGCATATGGCAAGGGATAGTTTCAACGTAAAGTCAGAGGTGTCTCTGTGGATTACCACTTACCCACCTAAGGGCATCAAGGAGCATGTCCTTGACAAGGGTATATTTCAGCGTGTATTGACCTATTGGAGGCACTGGACCTTAGAAATGAAAAGAGAAGTAAATCACATACTCGCAGAAGCGGTCCACAACGAGCCATCGTTTGAGTTATCATTTGATGAAGTCACTGAGTTCTTTATTGAATTGAGAAGTAAACTAAAGCGCAGAGTATTGGACTTAAGCGGCATCGCTCCCATGGAATGGGATGAAATGAGCGAAGATGACCAAGAGACAGTTGTCATGACAGTTATGAGAGACGTGTTCAGTATCAGCGACTCCTACAAACCAGCACTCATTGCAGCCATTGATGAATACTACGGAGTAGTCGAAGTAATGGGGCCAGAGAAACAAGGGATTTGTTCTTCTTTCATTATGGGACTGCAGAACTATACCAATATTCTTGCTCACCATATGGCTATGATTGAGGGGGTATGGGCCGTAACAGGCGACCATATAGATATGGCTAAGGAAATCCTATTCGATTTGTATCAGAACCTCATCCAATGGCTAGAATCAGAAGTCAAGGTTGGCCAAGGAGGTAGTGAAAAGAAGAAGATGGAATCTTTCTGGAAGGAAGCCTTCAACAAGGCAGAGGAATTTGATTTCGATGACCAGCGAGGCAGAGGTTGGAGAAAGAAGAAACAAGTCATGGACCTCTTTGGAGAATTGGCCAATCTGAATAGCCATAACTCTGTCAATAACAAGTACAATATGTACGGCCCTAGACTATTCAAGGATACTCGTGAAGGAGTCAGGGTATTCATAAAATTAAGAGAAGAGCATGCCAAGAAAGGGGGCAAGAAATGACCTGTTGCGTCATATGCGACAGTGTCATTGGCGATA
>TARA_R100001594_G_scaffold26371_2_pt1 | contig 14646 bp, 16 predicted proteins | sample TARA_R100001594 | Tara Oceans TARA_R100001594 (sample SAMEA2622752) | marine metagenome | biome: marine biome (ENVO:00000447); feature: marine epipelagic mixed layer (ENVO:xxxxxxxxx); material: "saline water (ENVO:00002010), including plankton (ENVO:xxxxxxxx)" | depth 150 m | reverse complement strand
GTTGCTGTTTAACAAGGCATCTGTTTTGTCCTTCGGCACGAAAATATGGTGTGCCCGAATCATTGTCATTGCCTCTTGCACTTCTTCTTTTTCAGCTTCTCTAAATTGTTTGATTAACATTTGCTTCGTTTTGAAATTAACATTTTCTGCGGTAATAATTTCTTTTTCAGTCAGAGTTGAATCACGTTGAATAATGCGTGTAATTATTCCATTAACCACGTCGTTATCATTAAATACATCAGTACGGCCAGACACATCAGACATCAGTTCCATATACTGACTTGTAGTAAGTCCCACATTATTTTTCTTTAAACGCTCTATCGCACTGTTACGCTCTGCTTCAGTTGAATCTGTATCATAAACAATGAATATATCGTTTTTAGCCAGTTGCTCTTTGGCTTCTTTTTCGCGGGCTTCCTCCTTGTCAATTTGACTGCCAAGTCTTGACCATTCTGTAATGGCTCTTGAACGTAATTGTCTTTTCTTGTCTGCACTAAGCCCTGTCCACAGAGTTCTGACGAATTTCCCACTTTTACCTTCAAAAGCATTCGTATCCATTTGCTTATAGGCACTTAGCAAATCTTTAGGGCCAATTTGAGCATTAAGCCATTTCTGAACACCTTCTTCAGCCATATCCTCTTTAAACTTTATTAGCATTTTAGCGCCTTCTTCGCGTGTAATGTTACGTCCGGCAATTGCCGTATTAATAGCATCAATTCCCGCTCTGAGATTTTGACCTACAGAAAGAGGAGAGGCGATTGGATCTGTAGTTTTCTTGAATCCAGCAAGCAATACAACAAGATTTGCCTGTTGCTGGTCGTTGTGGTTCTTGACAGCTTGAGATTGGATGTTAGCTTGGGCTTGGCCATGTAAGGTTGTAAATGTTTCATTAAATGCTTCACGGGCAACATCACTCATACCTTCTGTCTGTTTATTATAAATTTCCTTAATACGGGTTTCAGAAATAGCCAGAGCTTCCGCAGGGTCCATCTTTGCAAGCTCTGTCGTTAGATTGTTAAGTTTTAATGTCGCGCCTAACTTAGCTTCATTCACCGCCTGAATGGCTTCGGTCTTAAACATTTCTGAAGCAATGCTCTTACCTTTTTCCCCCACTTTTTGTAATGATTTACCGAAAGGGTCAATATTCTCAACATAAATTGGAGAACCTACACCTGTTGTGGTTGGTGCTTTAGCTGTAGATATAAATGTTGGTAGTTCAGCCATTATGTATTCCTTAACAATGAGCGACCTGTATCAAAAGCATCTGTCAGAATACCAACGCCGGTTGATGATTCTACTGTGCCGGCACTATATTTCGTTCGCCTCTCTGCACTTTTAGCACTTTCTGCACCAGTACGTTCAGCAAAAGCGGCGACTTCACCACGATTTAAAATCTGTAATCGCTCAAGCATACCCTCTCGCGCCGTATCAGCGGCAATCTTCAAAGGGCTGTCTTGATTAATAACCACACCAGATTTTGCCGCCGTTGGACTTTGTGAGCCTTTAAGTGCGCGTAACCTTTTGTCAAAAGTATCTGCTTCAATATCTGCGGCATACTCAGCCATCATAGCATTATTTTCGGCGACCTTTGCACGATAAGCATAAATGTCAGCTTGTTGGCGTAAATTTTGTTCGTAAATTCCGGCTGAATAGGCTTGGCCATAGGCAGAAGCTCCGAACGACCCAATTTGCATAAGACTAGACAAGCCCATGTTTGCAACAGAACTATATAGCCCACTTGTTAAACTCCCAGTTGCTAAATTAAACGCTCCACTCGAACCCAACAAACCAATCGTCTGAATGCCACCAACGGCTGCACCACCTCCAGCTATACCCGCCGCTGACGTTCCAAATAATGTTACGGGATCTAAACACATATTATTTATCCATCATGAGTTATAATTCTTGTGACAAGTGCCGTGATGTGAACAGGTAATGGTTCATCATTAATATATAACATCTGTCCTGTTGTCTCCCACCCACCACGCAACTTAATCTGTTTATCTCCAGTAAATAAAGGCGGGGAACTATCCATTGGGTCAGAGCCTGTTCGGAATATAATTTCATCAAGTTCAGTTGAAGTTGGCCCAACCTTACCGCCCAATGTATCAATCAAGCGAAGAGTTAGTTCAAAATCACGTTTAATTTTACCCTGAGCTGTACCATCATCGCCACCAGCTTCTGGTCGCAACGTCTTCATAGTGCATTGCTGTGTTAATCCGATTTGTGCTTTAACCACCGTCGGATCAATGGAAGTGATCGCACCTGACGATACATTCCGTTTAGTATAGACCGAACCATCACCCAAAATGCTGATAGCCTCACCTTCAAGGTGATCAAGGCCACTGATAGATGCAGTTGCCGTGCTTGAATATGTAAGGCCAGAGTCGACAAAGAACGCATCAGCCTTTGCTTGGTCCTCATCAATATCGAATTGGTTTGAAAGATACTCAATGTAACGCCTCGTTGTTCCGTTAATGGTTCTCTGGACGATCATCCAAAGTTCTTCTTCGCCTGTCGTTGCCGAAGGGATAATCGCCAAACTTTCGACAATCGAAATTGCCTGATCGGTTGTCGTCAGCCGTGTCGTATCGGATGACACAACAGTAAGTGGCCCCGCACCGGCTCTCGTTGTTTCCTCGACAGTGACAACCGCCGCCGCCGGATTGGCTACCGTGAAGTCCGCATGGGCATTGATGGCCGTGTAGATATTATCTGCCGTCGTATTATTGTTGGTCTGTGTTCTAAATTCATCCGTTCCAGCAGTTCCCGTTGTAGACGTGAATGTAACTTCTTCACCATTTGACTTTGTAAATATTAATGTGGTTCCGGCGGCAATGTTCGCATAATCCGATACGGTAATAGTGCAAGTACCACTGTAGCCACCAATCTTATGCCGGTGCCATGCGATAACCTTTTGATCACGCAAGTACGTCATGCCAACAAGTTGTCCGTCAGCCTTAACTCCCCAGATAACTGTTGAAGGTTCTTGCTGATAGGCAATTTCTGTTATGCCACCCTTGGAAACCTGATTTGATAATATAGTTAAATCAGGTGACTGATAGCTATCATTGTCGAAAAGATAAGCAAATTCACGAATTTTACGTTTTTGCCGTTGGATAAAGACAACAACATTATCTATTCTTATAGGTGTATGGTTTGCCGATCCTCTTGTTCCTTCCCTGACAACTCTAACATTTGTCGGGGTTAAAGCATCCGCTGTCGTTGAACCCGAAATAATAAACTCACCGCCAACCGTGCCAATAGCCATGACTTTTCCTGGTGAAAGCCATCTGATAACATTGACCTGATCTGTCGCCAGCGTATAAATTGTTGGGTCATCATTTAAAGTACCTGGGGTGTGATTTTCATAATCACCTGATTTACTACCCCACAACGTCTGAGGCTGTTCAGTTGACCCCGCCCAAAACAACCTTTGCTCATAAAAAGCTACTGCCGCCGGAAACCCAGTTGTATCACTGAATGATCCTAAACGCCATTTGGTTTCTGCTGTTGTGCCTCCAAATGTTGCGTTAACTGTAACAGTTACCTCTGTCGTACTGGTACGACCCGTAACCGTCGCATATCCCCACTGGATGCCACCATCTCTTAAAAATTTCCAAGTGCATTCGTTGTCAACGATTTCATCGCCTTCCCCACTTGGCCCACCTGATCCCGCACTGTCACCGGCTTTTAAACATTCATAGACATTGCCTGAGTTTCTTTTTACATCCCCAACAGCATAAGCTGTTGAGGCTGCCCATGCTGCTGCCTGATGGCCAATTGAAATAATACGACCCACATCTGTCGTTTGGAACCCGTCACCGCCGTTAACGCCGGTAGTGGCAGAGGCTGTGATTGTACGGGAGCTACCAGACGTATGGCTGGGGGTTAAGGTCGTGGTTGTTATATTCTCGTCCTGATACGGCCCGTCCGTAAAAGTAATGTCAGAGATCGTCCAAGACGTGTGACCCGTCCGCGTCAACTTCCTTGGCGTATAACTAGGATGAGCAATGTATAGGACATCAGCAGATTGAGCAAATTGAAGATCAAACAAATCCGCTGTCTGGTAAGTGGTTGTAACCGTGTAAACCCGTGCTGCCGTGCCACCAGAACCATAAGCCGTAAAGGCACTGGAATTTATGTTTGCGTCATCAATGTCGGTGAGTTCAAACGTATTTGTCGTCTTGTTTTTGATCTTGTAATATTTGCCGTTAAGTTCGGTCATGCCAACAACGGACGCTATATAAATCTCATCACCGTTGGAGTAGCCATGTGAAGTTGCCGTTACCACACACGGGTTGGCCTGTGTCGCTCCGCTAATGGTTTTGTTCGCCTCAAGAATAGACCCTTGATCCTTGTAAAACCTAACGTATAAATTTCCAAATTCAATAATATAGGCTTGGGTTGTTGAAAATTCAAAAGGGATCAGCCGTGTTTTCGCACTTGATGTTTTAACTTCCTTGACAAAACGAGTTCCAGGGCGACGAGTAATCCCGCCATGTGGCTGTACAATAAAATTTTCTAATGTCTCAGCGCCATTCTGATACTTGGTAATATCGACACGGCCAAACAGATCTTTAGATAATTCCCCTGCCGTCCAGTTCGTCTTGATCGTTGAAACGCGGGACATCTATGACCTCGCCGCAAGCCATGTGTCTTCAGTCGCAGAAGAGCTTTCCTGTGCATCAACTAAACGCGCCTCTTGTATCAAAGATATATATTTATTTTCTGCTGCCGCAACAACTGTCTGATTTGCCGTCAACTCATACGCCACGTCAGATGCTAAACGCATGGCGTATGCTTCTACAAACTTGGCATCATAAATTGATGTGTCCGTAATTTTACTAATGTAAAGTATTTGCAGGGGAGCTGCCGCATCAGAAACAATGGAGCGTCCTTCAACTGCCCATTCTTCAGTTGTGTTTACTTCAATAATTCGCAAACAATCAGAAGGCCACGGAAAAGAATTTGTGTATTCCCAGACGGGTGCTGTCGTATCCGCGGCCAAGGCTACACGGATCATAGCAAAGTTCCACGGATGATCGCGTAAGCAATAATCACGGCTTTGCTCATAAATTCTATTAATGGCACGGCCTTCAACCGTGTCATCTGTAATACTTGTAATGGCATTAGAGCCAAGATATGTCAGAGCTTTATTTGCAATATCTACAATACTACCAGCCATATGCTATCTCCAAAAAGAAAAGGGGAGCCGAAGCTCCCCCAATCCGTTAGTCAACAATTAGTCAACGATGTAATGAATGATAAAACTCATCGTTCCGATGGTTCCACCAGCCGCTGACATCGTAGCAGCAATATAGTAGAACCCACCTGGATCAGTCGAGTCACCAGCGAGTTCATACATCTTCTTGCCACAAGTATCGATATTCGCAACTTCGTGACGAACATCAGCAAGTGCGGCGGCATCAGCGACTGCCGTAGCAAAGACATCTTCGTCTTTGACTGCACCAGCCGTGGTGTAGATACCGACATTGAACGTGCAAGATCCACCAAACGTGTCAGACCCAATATAAAGATGTGGGACTGTTGCGTTCGACGGCACAGGAGCCAGCATAACTATATCATCGTCATCGCTGTCCCCTGCCGCAAGTTCCACGGTTCCCTGTGCAATACGCACACGGCCATGAAGCTCTGCAACATCGTTTAATGTCGGAGGAGTGGCCTCAAAATTTGTGACCAGATCGGTGTTTTTAGTACCCATTTTCAGTTCCTCCTATGTTGGGTCACATTCAATGTAGCCAACCAACTTCTCTTGCATACGGGTTGCCCCGATAGCCATAGAAGCGAAGACCTGAGTAGCGTGATTTTTGTCAGCGCGTTCAGAAATCTTTACGGTTGGTTCGGCCCCAATGGCCAACTTCATGCCCTTCTTTTGCCAGAAAAGCACCTTATGATCAGAGTTGGAATCGACCTCAAGAAGTTCAGTTCTCACGAACTGAAATCCTAAAAACGAATCAACTTCACCGCTTACTAAGGCACGCACAGTCGCAAAATCGCTACTAGTAACCTCAGTTTCGCCTAACAGGTTTTGAAGCTGTTTAGCGTTGATAATGCAAAAACGATCTGCATCATCTGCCTCATTAGCGTCAAGCACTTGCTTTGCAGCGCGGAGCTTTCCAACATTAAGGCCGGTGTCGGCGGCGGGTGAGACACCCACCTGAACATCAACCGTATTGCTGCTGTCGTAGGCAGTTGACGTACCACCAGCAACACCGGTGAACGCTGTGCCATCAGCCGCGTCCACAATCTCTGTGTCCATCGCCCTTCCCATAGCCATTGCTGCTGCTTCGGCATAAGGACTGGTTGGGTCAATCAACATGCGGACTCTGTCCTCATCATCAATCAAATCGGCCCAATCAAAATCCACAAGGGAAACCCTGCGCCTAGCGTGAGGGGTGTCCATTCTGGGGGTGTCCGCGTGCCTGGATGTGCGCTGTTGAGCGGCCGTGCTTCCGATCTGCTCGAAAAAGGCGTTCTTGCCTGTCACTGTCTCCACAGAGACGGCCTGACGAAGGCGTGAACCCTTTTGCTGAACAAGATGTTCGACATTGCCTTTATACTGCTCAACAAAGGCAGTTGTTATTTGTACACTCATTGTACATTACTCCTAAGTTGTTAATATTAAAGGGAAAAGTGGTTGTCCCTACGGGGCCACGCGCCGTCTTTCCGACTGTCAATTTGTTGGGCCTTACGGTTATCCAACGGATACGTTTGCTGTGGCATCTTCATTGCCATAAGCGAGTTCTGAAAGGCGCTGTACTTTCTTCTTTATCGCGCCATGTTCTGGATGCGTTGGGTCAAAATACCCTGGATGCCCACGAAGGGCCGCAACTTGTTCTTTGGCCATATCAGGCGTTGTCCCAAACTGGCCACTTGTTTCACCGTCTTTAAATACTGGACCAGAACCTAATGCCATACCAGCTTTAACAAAAGCCCGAACAACATGAGGGTTAGATCCTAAACCTGTTTCGGCAAGAAGTTTTTCCAGTTCAGGTGATCCGTATTCACGGATTGCCCGTTTAGCTGCTTCAACTCTTTGAGAAAATGCATTGCCATATTCTTTTTGCAATTCACCTTCCCATTCGTTTTGCTGGTCAATGCGTTGTGTCTGGGCACCTTCTGCCTGTGCCATCATGTATTCAACATACCGATCGTGGAACCCCTGTGCCATTTCTGCCGGTAATTTCATTTCATGGGCCGCGCCTCGAAACCAATCTGACAGTTCCTGACTGTAGGCCTCAAAACCTTCAGGTGCTGACAGTTCATAATCTTCAGCTTTTTCTGGAGTTCCTAACTTACTCCAGCCTTCCCATTCAGAAAGATTAGAACCTTCGGTTGGCAAAACAACTTTATCTGCGCCAACTTGTTTTTCCAAGTTGACATAACTTTTTAAAACGTCATTAGCACCTTTCCAGCCTTTTGCTTCAATAACATCTTTATAATCATCCAGATCAGCCGTCCAATCGGTTGCGGTTGCTTCTGGGTTGCCCGTCTCAAGGATGGACCCTTCGGCTTCATTCGACATCTAATTCTTCTCCTATGCTAAGTGATAAAAGTTTGTCTTCGTCTATGGCGAGAATGGATAAAATCCTCCGCACCATGTCTTGTGACCCATGTATATGCTGTAGGTCTGCGCTGTCTCTTTGGCCACTAATTGTTAAAATTCCACTAGCCTTGATAAGATCAAGCAAAATAGCCTTGCCTTGTGGGCTGTATAAGAAAATTTCTTTGTAGGCTTGGGCCAGTTCAGCCTGTGCCTTATGTTGTTCAGCCAATTACTGTTGCCCCATGTCTGCAATCTGCGCAACTTTAAGACCCGCGTCTGCCAGTTGTGGTGCTGCACTAACGCCAGCTTGCATCATTTGAGCCTGTTGACGCTGTCCCCGCATTTCAGCAACCTCATTTTCATCGCGCATAATCTTGGCTGGCGCACCATGTATCTCTGCCAAGGTGCGTGTGATTTCATCACTGTCAAAATTATCCATGACCCCAGGGTCGATGGCAGCAATAGCCTGTACGCTTTCAAGTGTGCGAAGTATACCCACACCTTCCGGCGCTCTCATAGCCTGTGTCAGAGGGCTGACATATTCAATTTCGTATTCGCCCCCAGCTTCATCAAGAGCGGGTGGCTTTGGCGGGATTAAGCCTTGTTCAGAAAGAACGGCTAATTCACGTTCAATAAGTGGCCCCAGCGTCTCGCTTTGCTGTCTGCCAACAGTAGGCGCTAATAAAGCTCCTTTTTCCTGCGCTCTTTGCAAAACTTCTGTGGCCGTCATTTGAGGCGATTCAACAAGGATCTGGAAGAGGGTGACAAGGAAACTGTCATTAATCATGCGTCGGCGCTGTTCCATCATTTCCAGACCAATATCAACACGAGCGCCTGTAAATAAAGGCTGAATAGGTGCTTGGGAACGCCCGTCCATCCTTGCAAACGTCGCGGCTCCTGGCTTGGAATTAACAGGAAGAATAACACCGTCATCCGCAATAATAAGAGGCGGGTCAACAGCTTTTTGCCCAGCGCGGATAACCGTCTTGCTCATTTCGTTAATCATTTTAATTTCCGGCAAAATTGTCATTGCCGGTGATCTTCCGTAAATTTCCCGTGGGCCAGTATTGTAGCGACTCAGAATATAGCCCATGTCGTCCATGCCGCTTTCTTCAATAAGCTGTTCTTCCTTAACCTCATAATACCCAGAAAAGAATTTACGGTTTTTGCGGTCACGGGCATTAGGATCACGGTCAGTGCGTGGACAACAGACATGCAGAAGTTCGATTTCTTCGTCGGGCTTGTCTGCGGCCAGTTTGCGGATATTGTCTGACAAGTCACCATCTTCAAACATTCGCATGGCTTGGCGCGCCGTCACCTTGAACTTGCGGAACACCGTGTCGATGCGTCCCATTTCATTTTCAGCTACATAAAGATCCGATAAATGAATATGCCGGTACATTAACCCGCCTTCAGGATGTTCATCAACGAACATACCCGCCGTACCAAAAGCACCAATTGACATATAGCCTTCATGCATCTGGCTGGAAAAGAATGCTTTTGGTGAATAACGATAGGCAAACATGATTTCCGTAACCTGATCGAACCAGAGACGAACCTGATAATCCCTGTTAAGAGCAGGATTTGTTGAACGCAACTGGTGCCACCTTGCGCCCCTTGGTGTCAATAAACTTTCAACGGCTGAAGCAAAACGCTCACAAGCTAAAGCGGCAGTAGCATCGTAAAGTTTTGATGTGCGCTTATCACCTGGGGTCTGTTCGCCTGTAAAAATCCGTGATCGTGGAAGAACACGTTCTGCAATTTCTTCCCAATGACTTTCCCACACGGAACGATCATTTTTAAGACGGCGATAACGGCGAAAGATTTCTTCGGTATTTGGTGCGGCCATTTATATCTCCAAGAGCGTATTATTGCGAATTGCCATTTGATCGCTGTTGCGAGGTGTCCCTAAAATGGTAGACCCCATATTAGTTCGTGGCGCTGACCCACCGCCATAATTTGCCGTGGCTTCACGTTGGGCCTTATCAAGGCGGCCCCCCATAGAATTGGGTGAAAGTTTAAAACCACCAGACTGCCGATAGATTTCTGGCGTACACATAAATTACTTACCCTTTTTCTTTGATGGCTTCTTTGGTGGCCTACCCTTTTTAGAGCCATATGTACCTATTCCTTTTGGCATATCATCCTCCTAATAAAGTTGTTCTCCCGATATTGGGTTCACCTAAAATTCCTGATGGAGTCGTCCACAGTGTAGAACTGCGACCACTTGCCTGAACCCGCGCACGACGACGGATTTGAGCATCTTCACCACTATCGCCATCAGTTGGTTGTACGCTTGGCTCAACAACAGGCGGTGGTGGTGGGGGTGGCGGTTTTGGTGGGGAAGTTGGTCCAACACACATATCAACCGCCTAACAAAGTTTTGCCAATATTGGCTTCAGTTTCATCACCCCAAGGGGTCGTTAAGATTGTAGACGAACGGCCCTTCATCGCCAAGCGCCTTTTTCTTTCAGCCGTTGCTGCCGCATTTACATCAGGGTCATCCCTCGTTGGGGGTGGCTCTGGCGGGGGTGGCGGAGGTGGCATAGGGGGTGGCTTTGGTATCTTTGGTGCCAATGGTCCAACACACATTTTCACTCTCCAATCTTGTCTTTGTCCATGAATAACAATGATACGGCACTCTATTCTGGCCATAGTCTTCAACAGTAGCTTCTCGAACGGCTCCCAATAATTCCAGCCAGCGATGGGCAACATGATGATTATCATGGCTCCAGCATTCGGCACGAACATAACCTTCACTCATCAAAATCGACATTACCGTCTTGTTGATGTGACGTGTTACACTGAGTGCAACTTTCGGCCATCTGTCCGTTGCGAACATCCAGACGCTGGCCACCTGTGGCCTGATTTCCGTTGCCCCCCAAGTAGCGACAGGGACCGCCCCATAACGAGCAACATACTTCAAGCCGTAACCAGCAACAGTTGCCACCGCCAATGTCTCTGGCGTTTTTACAATCGTTACTGGCCATATCTCTTCCGCATCAGAAAGACGCATATTTCGCGCTATTTCAACAACATCAGGATAACGCGCATCAATAATATTAACCGAACTCATTATAATCACTAATTATAACAGGCTGACCCCCTGGGCCTCTGCCGGTCTGTGCCATCATGGCATAGTCATTATCATTGCCGTGACGCAAACCAATTGCGGCGTAGCGCATAGCATCTGCGGAATGCGAAGATGCGTCGTGGTTAGGCTTCTCCCGCCACGTCTGGTTTCTGTCATTCCATTGCCTGTGGTAATGCCTTAAATATTTAAGACCCTGCGAACAATTATCCCGATCAAAATGTAAAGTAGGAATTAAAGCTCTTACAGCTTCAATGCCGTCCTGTAATGATAATTTCGACACAATCGTCGGACGAACCGCGTGGCCTTGTAACATTTCGTAACGACTGCTTCCGCTCCCCAACTCACGAACGAGAACATCATGAGGAAAATAATGATCGCCATACACATAAGGTTGAGCGCGAAGATGGCTAATGTAATGATGCAATCCTTCACCAGAGCTTTCATAATAATCAATAATCCTATGCCCAACTTCACCCCGTATAGACTGCCCGAACCATATGGCAGTCGAATCCCGCATTCCCAGGTCCCAGGCGGTCCATACAGGAGCATTCGGCTCCCACGGCACAGAACCTACCTGACCCTGCAATTCAATACGATCCAAAGCCTTGGCGTAATAAGCCCCTACAAGTGCTGCCGCCCAGCTACATTCAAACTCCTGTTCATACTGGGATTCATCCATTGTATCCCGTGCGGCCTGTAATTCCTTCTCAGGAATAATGTTTGTCTCCGACGCTGGAAACCGCATGGCAAACCATTCATCATCGCCCTTTTCCATATTACCAAGGGCTGTATCATAAATAGCCTTAAACTGGTCTGTCCCTCTTGGTGTGCCGATCCAAAGTGCCTTTCCTGTCCCAAAATCAGATAAAGCCGGCCTTATAATCTCAGGGAAAAGCCGTGCATTCATATCAGCATATTCGTCCATCACGGCTGAATCTAACCTCAAGCCACGAAGCGCATCAACATTTTCCCCGCCTAGTAGCCAGATACGCTTGCCATCAGGACCATCATAACGAAGTTCTGCTTCATTAAACCGACCCCCTGGGATCACACCAGCATATTCCCGCAACATTACCCAAGCTATACGTTTAGCCGCCGCATAAGTCGGTGCTATATAAGCCCCCTGCGCGTTTTTCCGTTCACACGTCAAAATCTCTCGCAAGAGCCAGTTAATCGCCATCACAGTTTTTCCAAAACGCCTGTGACAAACTGCAACATTAAAACGCTTGCATTGCTCATGAAACGTCTGCTGTAACGGCCTTGGCGTGTACGGTATAATTACCTTGTTAGGCTCTACCATTCTGCCCCTGTAAAAACATCAGCAAACAAATACGCCAGCCATCATGAGCCGACACCCTGTGCCTGTTTTCTTCCTGTTTATCCCACATCCATAATTCACCGGCTTTCTGATCCGGCACAATGTCGTGAAACTGTAAAACACCCCCTACTGCACCTATGGGCCTGTCTACAAGTAAAACCGATGCAGAAACCTCGCACCAGGGCATATGCTTACCATTATCCAAATGCCAGCCATGCCCTTCCTTACGGCACTCAACCCTCACATAAGAAGGCTCATCAAGAGCTACATCAAACTTGTCCTGTACAGCCTCAATAACAGGCCGTACAAGAGGATCATTAAAATCCTTATATCCAACATCCTCTGCTAACAAACCACGCTCAGAAGAGCTTAAAACGTCAGGGACAACAATCCTAGCCAACCAGCTTGCCACCAAGACGACGCAAACCTACAGACCTCTGGGCTACCCTCTGATCTGCCCTCTGATCCTCTTCAGGAACAGGAGCTTCCTCTTGCACAAAAGCCTCGTTCACATCAGGTGTAGAAGGATCATCAGCCATAAATGTGCCATCATCCTTCTTAGCCCTAGCCCTACGCTTGGCCGGCTCCTTCTTAGGCGATGTTTTCTTCGTAGATGGTTTAGCCATAAGGTTTCTCCAATTATAATAAGATACATGTTGTGGTCCCATCGATAAGGGATCTGGAGCGCCGGATCGGGGGTGCCCCTGCCTACATACCCCCTACTGTCAAAAACTGAGCGGAACCATTTAATTTTTGACGTAACAGATAAAAGCCTTGGTCTTCTCCCACTCTCAGATAAACGATAGAAGATATCAGAACAGGTCGATGCCTATTACCTAATGAGGCAGAACGCCAACGCCTACCCTTTAGCCCTTCGCATGTGCGAACGGTGCGACACAGCATTCCACACACAAATCTCCATCACATTCAATTCGCTGTATCCTCGCTAATCATGTAGTCTAGCTCAACATCACTCACCACTTTAACAGGGTCTGCTTTAACCTCGCTTTCCCAGCCGATGATCATTGGTCCTGAGTGCTTAACTTCAGACTTCTGCGTAGGCTGATACCTTGTCAGCAACTTCTCTGCTCTCCATTCAGCGTGACGCAATAACTCTTTTGCTCTTAGAATTTCATCACGGTTTTCTGACGTTGCTAGAGTTGACCTTGCTTCTTCAAGAAAAGATTCTATTCCAGTTAAATGCGCTCTGTCATACAGATTACCAAAATCCTTGTCCCTTTGCGTCAATCGATAAACATTAGATCTATTCACACCAATATCATCGCAGATATCTTTCAGCATATCACCAAGAGCAATACGCTCCAGGATAACTTCGCATTTCTCATTTGTTAATTTTAAACTGTGATGATCAGCCATCGTATCTCCAAAGAAAAATGCGACCGATAGGAGGTGCATCAGTCGCATTAAAGTTGTGATTTTTACTTTAAACAAAGGGAGAGTATAACAAAACTCAGTGTGCCTAATTAAGCATACTTAGGTGCCACCTGTAAATGTACACAAACCAAGCAAATTACAATTTGTAGTATTCCACTAATCCATCAAGTGCTAGTTTTAGTGCATTAAGATTTCCATTACCTTTTGGCCACGATGACGGTGTATGACAATTCCCTACGACGTGTTCTAGCAAACTAGCCAGAGGGTAGCCGACAAAAGCCAATGATGCTCTAACCTCAGATTTAGCCTTCGCCATTGATTCCTGTGCTTCCAGGGATGGCGCTCCCTTGATTTCACCAAACCTGACAGTTGCGTAGACTTCAGCCAGTTGTGCTTGCCTGAAAACCTGAGCGAACCTGTCTGCTGCATCATATTGCTTTTTATCTATTTGCTGTCGATTCCACATTGTCTCAATTGGATCTGTCGTCACGTTGCGAACGCGCTTAATGCCGGCTACCATTGTATCTTCTTCAACAAACGTACCATGCTTTCGGGCTTCAAGAGGCCCGAAGTCGGCAACGTGAATGTTAATTTTCTTATTTTTCTTTACCATCTAAAACGGAATCTCGTCATCTAAATCAACTTTCCCTTCAGAATTTTGACTTATCCCGTCATCATTTTTAAAAGGCTCACTTGCCATAATCCGGCATTCGATCTGCCCCTGATCGTTCATCTGCATCAATGGGATTGCCTCAAGGCTGATGTTAAATCCTTTACCGCTTTTCCAGGGAAACATCACGCCGACCTTGGTGTAGTATGTTTTCCCGTCACTTCCTTGACGTGTCGTTTTCAATTCATATCGTTCAGCCATTTGTAAATCCTTTCGTTACTTCGTTGATAATATTTTGTGTTTTACTTGGAATTAACTTTTTCTCCAGTGCCTTTCTCATTTTCGATCTTTTATCCTTCCACAATAATTCCTTGTACAACTCATGCCATGATGGCCACCACATTGATCTTCTTGGCCATGCTGATAGCACTTCCTCGACAATATCTGCTGGCCACTGAATTAATTCTTCGTGATAGGCAGCGAACATTAAATCCTGACTCATCTGATCGTCGGCCTTCCTTTTCGTCTTAACAAATAACTTGGCCAGCAACTTAGTTAGCTGATCGCCTTCCAAAGGCTGACTGTACTCATCGATTATTTTAATTGCCTTTTCCACGTCATCAAGAGGGCAGGGTGCTTCAAGGGAAAAACCAACTATG
>TARA_R100001594_G_scaffold9207_1_pt1 | contig 14726 bp, 25 predicted proteins | sample TARA_R100001594 | Tara Oceans TARA_R100001594 (sample SAMEA2622752) | marine metagenome | biome: marine biome (ENVO:00000447); feature: marine epipelagic mixed layer (ENVO:xxxxxxxxx); material: "saline water (ENVO:00002010), including plankton (ENVO:xxxxxxxx)" | depth 150 m | reverse complement strand
CACTGGATGTTTTCACAAGAAGAAGTTATTCACGAGAGAATTTCAGAGAGGTTATATGATGAATGATAAATTTTACCGAACAGGGTCTTTGCCGCCGAGTGGGCAAGTGAAACCAACTACGAAGTTCAAAAAAATGTTAGAAGATATACTTAACTACATTGAAATCATGGTTGGATACGAGCTTCCCAAAGAGCATGAGAAGCATGCACTAAAAGTTGCTTTAGATAACTATGAAACTTTATATGGTCGAGAAAAGGTCATAAAAGCAATAGATAACTTGGAAGAACTAGCAGAGGTTATAAAAGCAAAACTAGCCCAAGAAGTCTAAACAAAATTCCTTTCTGATAGCTACCTCGCCCCAAAAGTAAGGGGTGGGGTAGCTAATCTTACCCCGCAAATTTTATCATAGCTTTAGGGAATGTCAAGTAAAAAATAGAATAATTGCTAAAAAAATTTTTCGATAAAATACTAAAGAATTGATTGACAATATACCGATATAGATTATAATAAAGGAAATCAAACAGAAAGGGAATAAAATGAGTTTACCAAACACAGAATCACCGACCTACATGCAAGACACAATGACCCGAATCTCATTGGCACTAGGCTATGATGGCGAAGGCAATCAGCAATGTTGGGATTGGATTTACGAAGTAAGTAACAAGCTAGGCAATGATGGCTTAGACGAATCAATGCACGGATTGCTAGAACAATACGATGAAACCGGATGCTTAGGATTCAGCGAAAAGTTCAGAAAAAATTAGATGTATTATTAAAGTTTTACCTTGACTACTCCGATATATATAGTATAACAAAGGAGTGAAAAATGTTATACTTATTATTTTTAGCGTGTGGAGTAGGATTTTTTGGTGCAGAAACTTTTAACAGATTTGTTCTAAAAAATACTTGACAATACAAAAACATAGTTTATAATTAAAGGTACAAGTAAGTGACGGCTCGGTTCTAGAAACCTCTGTATGTCTTGGAACATGTTGGCTTATGTTAATTCTGAACCAAGTCCGTTACGACTGCTCATGATCATGTCTTGCAGACATGGAGTCATTGGCTTGAGCATCTCTGTCCGAGGCATCGGGTAGCAGGGATTGAACAGAAAGATTAATTGACTTTCTGACTGATGACGCAAACCACCGGAGTCGCTACTGAAGAAGTGCGGCTTCGGTGGTATTTTTATTAAGTGATAAGTCACAGCTAAATCTACCCCGCAAATTTTAGGCGAACTTTAGACAATGTCAAGATTTAAATAAAATAATATTAGAAAAAATAATCTAGTATTTTGTTAAAGAATTAATTGACATAATGACGATGTAGATTATAATAGGATAAACAAGAAATTAGTCAGGGAAAGGGAAATTATGTTTGAGATACGTGAAGACTGTATAGAGGCAGTAGCATCTAAGATGGAAAGCGATGTTAGATCTTTAGGTGCAGAAGATGCAATCAATAAGTATTGCCAGACGATTAGTGATGAGAATCCGGCTATGATGGAAATATTATATGGAATAATTGCTAGTATTTCTGAGGATGACGAGACATCGTTCCGTTATCTTCATATTGTGGCATTGGTATATCAATCTATGAAGGCCTCATATGAATCAATAGAGTTGGCTCAATTAATAGGAGAATAATGATGTTGGCATTTGAATTAATAATATGTGCTGTGTTGACAATACCATTGTTAGCATTGCTGTTAGACTTTTATGGCACATATAGGTACGCCAAGAAAAGCAAAAAGTATAATCCAAAAGTTTAATCCCCTTTCGGGGAATAGGTAGACATGGGAATAACGGATTGCGTCCTTTCCTGTGTCTGCCTTTCTTTAGCCATAGAAAGAAGCAGCTAATCTTACCCCGCAAATTTTACATCACGAAAGGCGATTTGTCAAGCAAAAAATATAATTATTATTAAAAAAACTTTTCGATAAAATACTAAAGAAAGTGTTTGACATGTTCGATAATAATAGTATAATAAAGGCATAAGAGACAAGGCATTATCAGAAAGGAAAAAGCCATGTACAATGACCACTTCAATGCAGAAGTAACACTAGAGGAAACTCACCACTGTCAGTGTCACGAGATTCCAACTGAACTTTTAGAGTGTGGGGTAGAATGTGATGAATGTTCATACCACACGAAAATGATGATTCAGGATGAAGTCCAGAAAATCATGCGACTGAAATACGGGAACAAATACGGAATAAAAGTGTAACCCTTTCTGTCCACCTGTCCCAAAGGCCTAGCTAGAGGGGCAGGTGGTTTTTTGAAAAAAATGTTAAAGAAAGTACTTGACATATTCCGAAAATGATTATAATAAGATAAACAGAAAGAAGTTCTAAAAAAGGAAAGAGGATTAAAATGGAAGTTGTATATAAATCAAAGTTCAATCCAGAAGAATTGCAAACTGGAAAAATTGTACCTGCCAGATATGCCAATGGCCATCTTGCTGTCAAGCTTTACAACGAATATGGAGAGCCTTGCTACACTCTATCAACTAGCCTTGAAGGTGTATGTTTGGCAGAGGATGAGTTCATTGCCAAGACATACAGCGAGAATGAAGGTGTCAATGAGCAGTTCTTGGGTAGTTGTTTTGAAGATACTGGAAAAACAACCATAGCCGGATTTGTGGAAGTCCCCATATACAGGTTCATTGGTTTAGAAGAATACAAAGTATAACTATTTATTTTTAACAAGGAGAACAGACGTGACACAAGAAATTAAATTTCCAGAAGTAGAAGTAAACATATCTGAAATAGACGGTAATGCCTTTTCCATCATAGGTGAAGTAAAACGCGCCTTGCGTGGTAAAGCATCACCCGAACAAATAGAAGAGTACATGAGGGAGGCAATGAGTGGTGACTATGATCATGTTTTGCAGACTACCATGAAAATGGTGACGGTGAACTAATCTTGAAACTGGGGGAGCGGAGGAGTCTTAGACTCTCGGAGGCAGCGGCTGGGGAGCCGCCCTCCGCTTTTTATTTTATTAGCGAGTAGCAGCTAATGCTGCCCCGCAAATTTTACCTTAATAATCACAAAAGTCAAGCAAAAAATATAATAATTACTAAAAAAGTTTTTCCATAAAATGCTAAAGAATCATTTGACATTAGGTCGATCTATATTATAATAAGAGAAAAGGTTCAACAGAAAGGAAAACAAAATGGACTTTATTAAAGAATTAAATGACGCAAGAGATTTGGTAGAGTGGTGTTTTAGAGAATGCGGATTGAATCCATCTGAGCATATCACAATGGTAGAGTGGAACCACCGATTCACTCGACGAATGGGTGACGCATCAATGAGAACAACAAGGTGGGGAGGAAAAACCCGAAGAATTCGATTGTCTGCACCTCTTTGGCCTAGAGCAACCGCTGAAGAAAGACGGCAAACAGTAATCCATGAAGCATGCCACATAATCGACGGAGTGATTAATGGCTATATGTCAGGGCATAAAGAGCCGTGGAAGAGATTAATGCGTAAGTGCGGCCTACAGCCCAAAAGATGCCACAACGTCAACAGGGAAGGCCTACGGCGTACAAACAAACGTGTAGCGGCTAGTTGCCATTGTGGAGCCGTTGATTCTTTAGGGTCAACGCAAGCCGGTAGACTACGCAAGGGTACACGCTACAGTTGTAGAAAGTGTAAAAGTCAAATCACACTAGTATAGACGTGAAAGGGAACTTCGCCCCGAAAGGGGCGGAGTTCCTAATCTTGCCTCGCAAAAATTTTAGCATATATTCAACAAAAGTCAACTAAAAAATGAAATAATTATTAAAAAACTTTTTATAGAAAATCTTAAATATTTGTTTGACATAGTCCGATATAGTATTATAATAGAAGAAAGCAAAGGACATTATTAGAAAGGGAAAATTATGAGAAGCGTAAAAACTTATCTATCGTTTGAAGACATTAAATACGAAGGCGTATTTTTGAGCTTCAATGCAGAAGTGTTTTCTGAACAGGAAACCATTCACGATTACACCGGTGTAAATCCTCCTGAAGACAATATTCATGTAACAGGTGTAGAAATTACCGATTGGGAAACCTATCGAGAAAACGGTGACGAAGTCGCAAGCTCTGTTCTTCCAAACGGCGAAGCAAATGAATTGCCTAAGCTGGTTGAGTGGTGCGAAGAATATGTAAGAGAACAGATTGACGGATTTCACGTCGAACTGTGCGACTAGACGTAGTCGTAGAAGTTCCATCCCGCAAGGGATGGAGCTTCTAATCTTACCCCGCAAATTTTACCATAAAAAGATAGAATGTCAACTATATTTTGATAAAATAATAAAAAAAGTTTTTCGATAAAATAGTAAATAAATGATTGACATTGTGCCGATGAGTATTATAATAAAGAGAAACTTAATTAAGAAGAGAAAACAAGATGAATCACAAAGTAGAACTAAGCATTAGACAACTTATTTGTGTTGAGCAAGCTCTTGAGGATCGTATTGAGGAATGCGAAAAACGCATTGCAAAGTGCAATGAGTTAGGCATGTCGCTAACCGCTCAATGGGAAGAACGGTTGAATGTTGCCAAATCCGTGTTGGATATTGTCAAAGATTATTGATTTTGGAGAAAATGAAGGTAAATAAAATGGCTTATACAGCATACGAAGTAAAACGAACCAAGCAAACCCCAACCGGCACTAGTCACTTAGTGAAGTGCAATTACACAGGTAAGTACGCCATTTGTAGTTGGGTAGGATCGACTGGTTCCGCAATCGGTGGAATTAAGAGTCAGGGGAAGTTGGGTTATGTGATGAAAAAATGGAAAGAAATTGTAGGAAACTACGTTCCACGGGATTGACATTCACATATACGTGTTAAAATGAAACAGAGAAGATATTAAAGTAGATTTATTAGGAGTTTATATATTGCCAAAATCAGCTAGACTAAGCGGACAAGTCATGGAGGAAAGACAACGTAGAATGGAAATGTATAGGGAGAGGATAGCTAATGGACTAGACCTATACACAGGAGAACCCTTGCAAGGCCAAGACGCAGAAGATTGGCAACTTTATGAATTAAATAGAGAAATGTGGAAAGATAAAATCCATAAAAAGTGCATGGAATACCACTCAAAAGTATAAGGAAACGTGTAGTACAAGCGTTTCAAGATGAGCCGTAGGTCTGTTTTCCACCTGCGGCTCATCTTTTTTATTTGATTTGCGTGTATCACCAAATGTTATAAAACGACTTTTTCTATAACTAAGAGCAAGCAAGTATCAGCAAATGTTACGCAACGACTTTTACAATGGCTAAGAGCAAGCAAAAAGCCCCGCAGGTCAGAAAGGATTAAGAACCTGCGAGGCCGGAGACCCTCATGAAGAGGAATCTTATTTGCTACCAAACAGAGCTACTGTCGGGCAAGTGAAAAGTGATGGGATTTGAACCCACGATTACCACAAACTGATTAAATGATGGTTTGCCAATTAAATTGTTTGCTTAAACCAACTACAGGAAAAACATTTACGGAGATCTCCTGCCCACCGAAGTGGCACCTTTCAAAAAAAACTAAGACAGTCTGTAACCTGCTTGCGCGGTTGCCTCTGAGTTACAGACTAAGTTCCCTTGACAACTAGATAGTCTTAATTCTTCTTCTACTATTATATCACTGTGAAGTAATAAGTCAAGTAGAATTTTTAGAAAATTTTCTAAGTAATGCTTTAGCAAATCTAAGAATAATTTTCTGTTTGGTCAATGATAATAAAACCATACGACCATCATAAAAGCTCTTGATACTTCCATCGGCTAATTTGACAAAAATTAAATTCCGAGAACGATGTCCCTTAATATTTCCTCGTCTAATAGTCTCATCCGTTACCGGATTTTTGGCGGTATCACGAACGTCTATGATTTCTCCGAAGTAAACTTCAGAGGTCTCAACTAGATTGACTAGCTGAGGATTTTCGTCATCCGTGACTGGCTGTTTCAGATACTGAAACTTAGCTTTGTCTCCGATTTCCAACATGATTGTCTCCTTATCCTTTTCTCTCAACATCACCATTCTACTATGATATATCGACTTGTCAACGAGTATTATTCAACAAATCCAAAAGTTTTTCGGAGATACTTTTGTGTCAGCAAATCTTACCCTGCAAAATTTTACCATGTCTTGAGCAAAAGTCAAGTAAATTATTAAAAAAAGAATAAAAAAAATATTTCAAAAATATATTAAGATAAATGCTTGACATACCGATAACTATGTTATAATTAGGTATCTAACAAGAAAGGATATAATATCATGTGGGTTCATTTAACACCTGTATCATCAAATAAAAAAACTGGAGCTATTCCAGTATCCACTACCGAAAGCAAATCATGCCCGAAAGAGTGCGGCATATCTGACGAGTGCTATGCTGGATTAGGTCACTTGGGAATGTGGTGGAAAAAAGTAAACAATCATAAGTATGGCGATAATTGGGACGCATTTTGCAAGCGAGTCAGAAAATTTCGCAGGAATACATTATGGCGACACAATCAGGCTGGTGACTTACCGAAAGATGAAAATCAATCAGCCGATGTTGATAAGTTAGATTCAGATAAATGCTTAGCATTGGCTAAAGCGTCATCTCATACCGACGGTTGGACATATACACATTATGACCCTACCGATGAACACAATAATTCAGTTATTAATGGCATGAATGAAATCGGTGGTCTAGTGGTAAACTTATCAGCGGATACAATGGAACAGGCCGACGAATATCACGCACTAGGCATTGCACCCGTTACCGTTGTGTTGCCGGAGGATGCACCTAACAAGGGAAACAAAACGCCTAATGGTTTACCGATTCTAGTTTGTCCTGCTCAGGTAGCTGATGAAATCGCTTGCGATACTTGCAAAGTATGTCAGAAACGTGACCGAAAATGTATCGTAGGATTTAAGGCACACGGATCACGACGGAAAAAATTATCAGAAAAAATAACCGAAAATCTGGCCGAAGTGGGTACTCCCCACTAAGGCCGAAGGCCTATGTACTAGCAGAACTTATCAGGTTCATTCTCTAATTTGATAGCAAGCATACAAAATCCCGACAGTAGCGAATAACGCCCGCTACTGTTCCCCTGTTGCCACGCTCCGAAGGCAGCAGGGGTTTTTTGTTTTGTATTTGCTAATATTGTAAAATGACTTTTCCGATGACTAGGAGCAAGTGTTTTTTGTATTTGCTAATATTATCAAACGACTCATCAATTTCTCAGCAGCAAGCGGTTTCTATGTACCAGCAAATCCCACCCCGCCAATTTTACCACAACTTTAGAGAAAGTCAAGCAAAAAATAAAAAAAATATTAAAAAAACTTTTTAGGAATAATATAAAGAAATTACTTGCAAGCGTCGATAGTTATGATATGATTAGTTCATACAAGTTGGTCAGTCTAATAAAGGAGACTAAAAATGGAAAAACTTGGACAAGAAAAGCAGCAACAATATCTTGGAGACTTCGTGTTGGAGACTCAAACCGTTGCTAAGGATTTTAAGAATGTTTCTAAGGCTTGGGAAGATAAGTGCCTGAGCTACGATGAAGTGTTGGATAAAGTCGCTGAAGGTCAAAGGATGATTGAGGATATTAGAAGTCCGCTATCAGACTGGAAGCCAGCGGTAAGTGCTGATGGAGAATGCGTCTTGCAATATAAAGACGGACGTTCTTTTGCACCTACTCAACATGCGTTGAAACACCTAGCTGTCAACGGCTATCTTTCAACGGGATACCTTCAAGGATTAGGCAGGGATAAGGAACATCCTACAAAAGGTGGATTCTTATTCACTCGTGACTCAGGTGACGCTGAACTCATGGCCTATACTCTTGAGAAGACATTGTTTCGTAGTGACCGAGTAGATCAAGACAAGGAAAGATTGTTTAGAACTTGGACTGATGGTACTTTGCGTGCAATGCTATCTCACCAGTATGCAATCATCAACAATTCTTGGTTTATGGAGACTGTTACGAAAACTGTCAAGGATGGCAAAATATCGCACTGGCGCGGTGACCATGATAACATTTTTGGTAATATTCTTATTCCTGATTCGATTCGAGAAGAAGACGATTCTGATTATGGTGGTATGCTGTCAATCGGTAACTCTGAGATTGGTATGCGAACTATGAGTAGTCAACCTTCCGTATTCCGTGCTATCTGTATGAATGGTTGCATATGGGATAAGCAAAGTGGAAGTGCTATTAAGCAAGTGCATAAAGGTAATATTGATTTAACTTTACTTCGTGAAGAAATCATAGAAAACCTGACTGCACAAATTCCTCTTGTAGATTCCGGCATAGATGTATTGTTGAAACTTCGTGAGCATAAAGTAAACGGTGTTGCACCAATGTCTAATGTAATTGCTCAGACTGTAAAGGGATTTGGAATTACTAAGAAACATGCAACCGGAGTTATGGAGGCTTTCCTAGTCGAGAAAGATATTCTTGGCAATGAAGCTAACTCAGCTTTTGGAGTTGTAAATGCGATAACCAGATTCGGACAAACTCTGGATGATGCCAGTTGGTTGAAGCTAGATCAGGTTGGTGGAGAGATGGCAAACATAACTGCACCTCGCTGGGAAGCATTAGTCAATCAGGCTAAGGTAATGTCTGATAAAGAGATTGAGAAATCATTCTCGAAAAGTCTGGCAGTCTGACCGACAGGTGGTAGAATAAGGGGGTAGGATTGTCCTGCCCCCACTATCATCTTTTGGGAGATTGACATGGCTGTCTTAATTATATTCCTAATGATTGCTTGCTTCTGTGCGGGAATCGCCGGAGAATAGCAGCGGAAAAGAAACACCCTCAGTAAAACGGGGGTGTTTTTTCTAAACCTACCCCGCCGATTTTACCATATATTCATCCAATGTCAAGCGTAAAAACTAAATTTTTTTTTACAGTATTTTCTAAAGTAATTACTAGACAACTCCGATACTAATGGTATAATTAAAGCAGAAAAGGAGATTGCTATGAGAGTTGAAGTTTACTTTAATATTACTAAAAAGATTTTCAGTGTTCGCCCGTTGTCTGGTGAGGGTAAAGGACTGGTAGATAAGAATCTTTCCGGTTTGAATGTGTGTTTAATGAATCCGGTATTCTCAGTGAGTAAAAAGGGCATGCAAAGAGTCAGGAATACTGGCGTAAAGAATGTGCATGCTTTTGTAAGAGGGGAACTGGTCGATCCAATGAATCTGGATGCTGAAATAAGCATTACATATAATCCTAAGAAGTACACGACTTTTGTTGAGAGAGAAACTCTTAACCCAGTTCATCAGGCTAAGTACATAGAAATGGCTGTCGTTAATGGTTATCCAGAACTAAAAATATTAAGAGAAAATTTTCAAGAAAATACTTGCACTATGCCGATATAGTGATAAGATGGGGTTGTTAATTAGTACCAAGTTGGTACTAACAAATTGGTTTTTTATAAGAGGAGTTTGACATGACTGAAGAAGTCAAAAACAAACGAAAACGAACGTCACCAAGAGATTTTGTACTAGCTTGGCAAGAGAGTGAAAGCCGACAAGAAGTTGCAAATAAATTGGAGATTACTTACGGGGCTGTATCAAGCCGAGAAAAGAACTTCCGAAAAAGAGGAGTTGATCTCAAAGAAATGCCAAAAGCACAACGTGGAATTGGTATTGATGCTGATGCTTTGAATCAACTTATTGCTGAAGTTAATTCTCAAAGCTAATCATTTATATGATACAAAGACCCCGTCAAGGATGGCGGGGTTTTTTTGTGGAATTTTTTTTTGGATTACCTAATCTATTACGGTTCACATCTATACACAACAGCAAGCAAAATTATATAATTTAGTGGGAGAAGATCAGGAAGGAATGTGTTCTGTCTCTGCCAAACAACCCTAGTTCACATCTATATACAACAGCAAGCAAAAATAGGATATTTATAATGTCAAAAAAGATGGAAAGAAGATCGCAACAAGTTTCAGAAAAAGTTAAAGGAGAAGTTGATTCAGCAATTAACACTGCAAAAGAGTCGGGACAGTATTATATACATATTTCCTACAAGGATGATAATAATCTTATCCAGCACTTCAATGCACAAGTAGACTTTCCTGTAGGAGATTTAGTACCTACTGGTAATAATATTGATGATTTTCTCAGAGAGAAGATACCATCTTTATATTGTTCAAAGTTGAGAACAAGTCAACGCAATAGTAATAGCTAATCATACTTGATGCCCATTCTGATGCCCAACAGCAAGCTAGTTTTCTCTGTCTCACTAAAACTATTCAGATCTTTTCTATGCGTAACAGCAAGCGAAAGTTTTGTGTATTATTAGGCAGGGAGAAGAATAATTATGATAGAAGTAAAAACAGAAACGATAAATAGTGTCGCCAGAAATGTCAAAACAGATAAGAATTATCTTAGTGACGTTTGGTTTAGAATGTTAGGGGAGAATAGGGAGATGTTTCTCTCTGTTGTTGAAAGTGCAAGGACTGCTTCAAAAGGAGATACAAGGAGACAAGAGTGTTTCCTTAATGGTGCCTTTATGGTTTATGCACTACTTATCAGTCAGGAAGAAGCTGATGAGATGAATGAAAGATGGGGATTATAAAGTTGTGTCTCCCAACGATCTGGTTCTTAACCATTAGTGACCGTCTTCCTCTAGTGATAGGCAGTTGCTTTGTTCAGAGTTAGTTCACTACCATAACTCTGTTTTGTCAACTCTTTTATCTCAGGAGGACACAATATTATAAACGCAGGGATGCTGCGGTTGTTATTATAATATTACACCACATTTATTATTTTACCGAGTTTTGTCGCAGCTAATTTTTTTGGCAATATTTTAATTATCGTGATATTAACTTCTCTCTGTCACATTTCCAGTGATTTCGTTCTACGCTGCTCTCTCAGTTTCGGATAAGACCTAGCCCCAGTTTATTATTTTGTGTCGTAAACCCGTCGAGATTAATATAACTAAACCGAAAATCGACAAGATAGGGTGGTATTGCCCAGCGAGGCCAACCGAGTATATCTATAATGATATAACCGCCATCGCCACGATCTTCTCAGGGGTATCATCACTGTAACCAGCTACTCCCCCTCCAGAGCATGTAACACTTTTAGAACTTTTTATAGGTTTTTTAATAGAAGGTGGAGGGTACATGCTCCCACCAGTCCTTTCCTGCTAACAATATACCACAGGGAACAAGGATTGCAAGAACTTTTTCCTCACTTTTCCCAAACTTGTTTTTGACTTTGTGGGTTTTCGCCCCAAATCTGAACAATAGTAATATAGTTTTGTGGGTTTTTAATAGTAATTCTGCTTATTGCTTGTGACCCTAGTAGAAACCACAAAATTTTCTGGCAAAACCGACTCAAAAAAACGAAGACGTTCTCCCTATGGTTGTTACTGTTATTCTCTATGTATATATGTTATCTAAACACTAGAAAAATAGGGGTTTGAGGAAAAGTCGAAAATCTTATTTTTTTTCCGCAAAGTAACAATTTTTTGCTTGACTTATGACGATAATATGATAAGATCGGGTATCAAAAGAAATCGTTTTAATACTGTCGTTATTTGAAATAAATGTTAAATAGACCTAATTGGAACGATTATTTCTTAGAAATGGCTGAATTAGCATCAACGAGGAGTCCTGATGCCCAAACTAAGTGCGGTTGTGTTATTGTAGATGACAAAAATCGTATACTAGCACAAGGGTATAATGGGTTTCCAAGAGGATTAGATGATGATGTTTTGCCTAATACAAGACCTAAGAAATATGCTTGGATGATACATGCAGAAGTAAACGCAATACTTAACTCTAATTCATCTTTGGAGGGGGCGATTGCTTATGTTACTACTGTGCCATGTTTTAATTGTTTGATTCTAATGTGGCAGAAAGGAATCTCTAAAGTTTATTATTCTAAGAATGGTAGCAAGCCTCATATGATTGACGCTACCCATGAAGAACTTACTGAGAAATTTATTGGTTTATCTGGTATGGAAGTTATTGGTATATGAACATATTCTATTTATCTGAGTGTCCTGTTGAGTCTGCAAGGTTTCATTGCGATAAGCACGTTGTTAAGATGCTATTGGAGTTATATCAACAGATGGGTTCAGCAATGAGGAGGAATGGTGCTGAAGATAAAGATATGCCACTAACTTCTAAAGGTACTCCTCTCAAAGGTGGTTATCATAATCATCCATGTACAAGGTGGGTGGGCGATACCAGAGAAAACTTTAAGTGGGCAGCGAAACATGCTATTGCACTATGTGAGGAATATACTTACAGGTATGGAAAAACACATGCTTGTGAAGCTGGGATAAGATACATGGCAAGGTGCGATTGGGTTATTCCAGAAGGTAAACTTACTGCACCAGCACAGGCAATGCCAGATGAATATCGCAATGCCAATCCGGTTCAGGCATATAGGGATTACTATAATATATTTAAGCGTGCAAACATGGTTAATAAAAAAACCGGAGAGTCTACAATAGTATGGAATAATGGTAGAGAAGAACCAGACTGGTGGAGAGAACACTCATGCTTAGAAGCATAACTATTGATAACATTATGCTAAAGTGGTTAGCTAAGAAGATAAATAAAGAGATAAAAGAAGGAAATAAAATAACTAGGAGCTTCTTATCGAATGCTATATGGGAATACGAAAGAAGAGGCAAGGATTGATAGCAATTTTAATTTTGCTGTTGATGTACTGACTGGAAAGAGGTCAAACGAAATAAACGTAGATTCAAATGGCAACTTGACTAGAGATAATATATTTAATTCTATATTAGATCAATTAAGACCACTTCCTGTTAGTATTTGTCAGGTAGGAGCTATTGAGACATTTGATTCTGATTGGAGGATTGGTTCTGGGTGGAGTGATTTAATATTTGGCAAGTATGTAAAAGAACATGGTTCAGAACTCACTATTGTTGATATTAATTTAGATAATCTTGCAAACTCTTTCTTGGCATCACAGCAATTAGGTTATGAAGTAGTCTTGATACATGATGATGCAGCCCGATACTTAGGAAATCTTGACTGGAATCATCATATATATTATCTGGATGGCGGCAATGAACCGGAACAGACACTAGAACAATTCAATAAAATAAAAGATAAAGATTCGATAGTAATAATTGATGATTTTGAAATCAAAGGAAGTCTCTTGCCAGAAGATGTATTGAAGTCAGTAACTTTTTATCCTATAGCCAATGGTATTGGTGTGTTAGATTTAACAGTAGATAAATGGCATAAGGGAATATCCCTGCCACACTTCTCGAACAGTAGATTATAGGATAAATATAATCATGGAAGACTACAGTATAGATTGGTTTGGAGAAGACTTTGAAAATAGAGTTGAAAAAGAAAAAGAAAAGGTTATTTCTGCTATTCAGGAATTGAAGAAGACAATATCTGAAGAAGCTGATGTTTGGGCTATTTATATAAACTCTGACTGTAATGTAGATTACACTATGGCTCACAGTAAAAAAAGTAGCGATTTTAATGCTATGGTTACTCTCTATCAAATGGATAAGGTTGAGAGTAAAAATGGCTTATTGGTATTGGGGGTGAAAAATGCCGGAGAAGAAATGTCCTGACTGTAATAAAAGTCAACATGTTCGTGTTAGAGAGTGTGCTTGCGGGTATATATTTCCTCGTAAAACTAAAAAATCTAATAAAGAACTAAGCCAGCATGATGTAGATTATGTTTTCAATGGCTGGAAAGTCGTTCCAGCAAGAACACGCAATGCTAAGTGTGGTCTATGTAGTAAGAAGATGAAGGGTGGAATGAACTCATGGCACTCTTCATATACAGATGGGGAAAAATATTGGTGGTGTGAGAAATGCTGGAACAGGTATGAAACTAAAGAATCACCAGTAAAAACAACGGATATTGACGATGATGATGAGTCGATAGACGTAGCAAGCCTAAACAACCTGATAAAAAGTTTGAGAAAATAAAAACTTTTCTGTTGACCATGACGATATGAATGGTATGATTAGGTGAGACATCGAGAGGGGTTTCTCTGTCTGACATAAAAAGGAAATTCTAGTTGCAGACCAACCATAGGAGAGTTGATATGGGCTTAAAAGAAATGATTGATGATAATATGGCAGTCTTAGAGGCTGAGTCAAAACATCAAGAGATGTTGGCAGAAGAAAAGCTACAACGCCAACGTGAGGTTCTCATAGAACTTGGTGACGAAATTAAACCCGCTGTCGAAGAAGCCGGATACAGCTTCGGCAGGTTCAAGGGGAATGATATTTTGAAAAGACGTTCCTACCAACAGAAGCGGTATTCCGACGAGAAAGAAATTTTCATTAACATACAATTTGAGGATTCCAGACATCTCAAAAACACTGGTGAGAGTGAGAGTTTTTATGCTCCACAGACACGATATGCTGGACAACACTGTGGTAGCAATGAACCTGCTTACATCAAGATTCGTTGGGATGACGACAGAGGTGTGTATCATATAATCCCTAATGTAGCTTACAACTGGAACGAGGAAATTGAAGGGCTTGATCCATTAACGTATCAAGAGCTAACGGGTACTAAAGAAATGGTTATTGAAAGATTGGCTATCGTTCTTGCCAACGCAATGCGATATGAAAAGAGCATGGAAGATGATTTGAGGAGAGAGAACAATGAGTGATATAAGAGTTTGGGAATGTACATTTTCTAAGTGTGATGAAAATGGTAATGAGATATGTAATGAAGATGGTACTGTAAAGCTATTCACCGCCCAT
>TARA_R100001594_G_scaffold45482_3_pt1 | contig 14726 bp, 20 predicted proteins | sample TARA_R100001594 | Tara Oceans TARA_R100001594 (sample SAMEA2622752) | marine metagenome | biome: marine biome (ENVO:00000447); feature: marine epipelagic mixed layer (ENVO:xxxxxxxxx); material: "saline water (ENVO:00002010), including plankton (ENVO:xxxxxxxx)" | depth 150 m | reverse complement strand
GTATTTGCAGGAAGAACAAGATTAAGAGGAATTATTCTTGCTTCTGACGCAGGCGGAGCCGGGACTATAATTCTTCAAGACAACACAGACAGCACAACTTTGTTTCAAGCAGACGTTCCTAACGGAGATGTTTTTTCAATGAACATTCCTGAAGATGGAATTTTATTTCCAGGTGGAATGAAAGTCTCTACAATTACAAACATAGATGCAGCTACTTTATTGATTGATAAATAGGAGGTTAGATGGCTAACACAACTTCTGGAACAACTACTTTTGATAAAAATTTTGCTATCGATGAAGTAATAGAAGAGGCCTACGAAAGAATTGGTCTACAAGGTGTTTCAGGTTATCAATTAAAAACAGCTAGAAGATCTTTAAATATATTATTTCAAGAGTGGGGAAATAGAGGACTTCACTATTGGCAAATAGCTAATAACGATATTACTTTGGTAGATGGTCAAGCAGTATATACAATGTTTAGATCTTCTTCAGACGGAACCTCTGATGCCACCGCTGTTTTTGGTGTGGATGATGTATTAGAAGCTTCTTTTAGAAATTCTGATAATATAGATTTTCCTTTAACAAAAATTAACAGATCTAATTATCAAGCTCTTTCAAATAAATCTTCAAAAGGTATACCCACACAATATTATGTTCAAAGATTTATAGATAAAGTAACAATAACTTTATACTTAACACCTGGAAGTGATGAAGCAGGAAAAAAATTAAATTATTATTATGTTAAAAGAATTCAAGACGTGGGTGATTACACAAATGCAACAGACGTTCCTTATAGATTTGTGCCGTGCATGGTTTCTGGTTTAGCTTTTTATTTAGCACAAAAATATGCTCCAGATAGAATACAAGCTATGAAATTATATTACGAAGACGAATTACAAAGAGCATTATCAGAAGATGGATCATCTTCTAGTTCTTTTATAACACCTAAAACTTATTACCCGAGTATATAATGGCAAAATTATCTAGTGGAAAATATGCAAAATTTATCTCAGATAGATCTGGTATGGAGTTTCCATACAATGAAATGGTTAAAGAATGGAATGGATCAAAAGTTCATGTATCAGAGTTTGAACCAAAACAACCACAATTAGAGCCAACTAGATATTCTGGAGATTCACAAGCTTTAAAAGACGCAAGACCTGCAAGAACAGAGCCTGCAACGCAAAATTTATTACCACCAAACCCATTTAGTTTAGTATCGGGATCTGCAAACGTAACAGTTACAGAACCTAGCCACGGTAGGTCTAATAGTGATACTGTTAGATTTAGAAATGTAAATGGCAGCCCTGGAGGTTTAGCTTTTACAGTATTTGAAAATTCATCGGGATTTAGTATAAGTAGTGTAACAACCGATACTTACGTGTTTGATTGTGGATCAAACGCAACAGTAACAGAAACATCAGGAGGATTGACAGTAACTGCAGGCCCAGTTACACAATTAGCATAATGGCAGGATTAAGTGCATCAGGATTAAAAACACAAATTAAAAGTTATACTGAAACAGATTCTAACGTTTTAACAGACGCTGTTTTAGAAAATATTATATTAAATGCACAATATAGAATATTTAGAGATGTTCCTATCGATGCTGATAGAAAACAACAAATAGGTAATTTAGTTACAGGACAAGAAACAATTAATGCTCCTGCAGGTGCAGTTTTTATCAGAGGAATACAGGTTTATGATTCAACATCAGCTACGACTGGTGCTAATGTTTGGTTAGAAAAAAAAGATGTCACATATCTTCAAGAGTATATTTCTTCAACTGAATCTGCTAAAAGAGGTCAACCTAAATATTATGCCATGTTTGGTGGTGCCACAGGAGAATCTGACACTACCTCTGGCAGAATGATGTTTGCCCCTGTTCCTGACACAACCTATAAATTTAGAGTTCACTATAACGCAATGCCTGCTCTATTAGAGAATAATGACACTAATTATATTAGTCTTAACTTTCCAAACGGCTTATTATATTGTTGTTTGGCTGAGACTTATAGTTTTTTAAAAGGCCCTGCAGATATGTTGACTTTGTATGAAAATAAGTATAAACAAGAGGTAGAGAAGTTTGCTAGTGAGCAAATTGGAAGACGAAGAAGAGATGATTATACTGATGGTACAATAAGAATACCTCTACCTTCTCGTAATCCATAACTAAGGAGAATAAATTATGGCAATAACATCGGCAATTTGTAATAGTTTCAAACAAGAGCTTTTACAAGGTATACACAATTTCACAGCATCGTCTGGTGATACTTTTAACTTAGCTTTATTCACAAGCAGCGCTACTTTAAACGCTAGCACAACAGCATTTGCTACAAACCCTGGAGGGGGTTCTAACACTGAAGTGTCAGGATCTGGATACACTACAAAAGGAAATGCTCTTACAAGCGTAACTCCAACTCTAGATTCATCAACAGCTGTTTGTGATTTTGCAGACACAAGTTTTACTTCTGCATCTTTCACAGCAAGAGGTTGTATGATTTTTAATGACGACGCAACAGGTGATCCAGCAGTTTGTGTAATTGATTTTGGATCAGATAAAACTGTAACAAGCGGAACTTTCACAATTCAATTTCCAGCAGCAGACGCATCAAACGCTATTATAAGAATAGCATAAGGAGGAACTCCTTATGTCAACTACCTGGGGACAAAATTCTTGGGGTGATAACTCATGGCAGTCTAATACTGTAACCATAGCAACTACAGGATTTTCTACTACTTCTTCAGTTGGAAGTGGTACAAACATGGGTGTGCCTCAACAAGGTTGGGGCGGTAAGGCTTATGGTCAAAACGAGTATGGTGAACTTTCAGATAATACTGTATCATTAACTGGTTTTGGATTAACAACTTCTTTAAATTCAGATGGATTATTATCATTTCAATCAAATGGTTGGGGTAGAAACGCTTGGAACGTTGGTCCTTTTGGAGAAAGTTTTAATCCTGTAATAACTTTAACTGGATTTGGTTTAACCACATCTGTCGGTGATGGAACTAATATGGGTGTTCCTCAAACAGGATGGGGTGGAAGAACTTGGAGCACCGGTGAGTGGGGAGCTGTTAATGATAACAGTGTTGAAGTCACAGGTTTAGAATTATCTACAACCGTTGGTACAGTAGAAGCGTACAACGAAGTTGGTTGGGGTCGTGATGGTTGGGGTGAGGAAGCATATGGTGAATCAAATGATGCTCATGCAACATTAACAGGTTTTGAATTAAAGTCGACTTTAGGTAATAGTACTTGGGGTGCTAAAGCTTGGAATAATAACGCTTTTGGTACATTTACTCTTGACATAGATGATTTATCACTTGGTATTACGTCTCCTGGTGCATCAACCTCATCTATTGGAACAGCGACCATGCGTGGTGATGTTCCTGATTTAGTTCCAACAGGTCAATCAGCAACCACATCACAAGGATCACTATCTCCTGCAGATGTGATGGGGCCAACAGGACAATCAGCAACAGCTTCCGTTGGAGCTTTATCTCCTGCAGATGTGATGGGTGTATCTGGAGTTGGTGCAACAACAGCAATAGGTGATGTGGCTATCACCACAAATCCTATAATTATTCCTACAAGTTTATCTATGACGTCTGCACAAGGAGCACTATCTCCTGCGGATGTAATGGGAGTGACAGGTCAATCAGCAACAACTTCCGTCGGCTCTCCATCACTTAAAATTGATGTTACATTTACGCTAGGAGGATTATCTACAACATCTTCTTTAGCTGCATTTGGAACTTCTACAGGCTTTGGAATTCAAGCATATCAAGCAGTTGACACAGGTTCAAATTCATCATATACAGATGTTGCAACTGGATCAAATACAAGTTATAGTAATGTTGCATAGGAGAAAAATATGGCATCAACATTTAGCCCTTTGGGTATAGAACTTCAAGCAACCGGTGAAAATGCTGGTACATGGGGAACAAAAACTAATACTAATTTAAGCATTATTGAACAAATATCTGGCGGATTTACTACGCAAGCTGTTACAGATTCAGGAACACCAACTGCTCTTTCTGTATCAGATGGATCAACTGGAGCGACTCTTGCTCACAGAGTTATAGAATTTACTGGCTCTCTATCTGCAGGCAGAGAAGTAACTATCCCTCTTGATGTACAAAATTTTTACATTTTAAAAAATGCAACATCTGGTGGTCAAACTGTAACTTTTAAATATGTTAGCGGTAGTGGTGACACGGCAGTTGTTCCAAACGGAAAAACTGTAATTGCTTATGCTAAAGCGGATGACGGTACTAACCCTAATATTGTTATGGTTGAGTTTGGTGGAGATGTTGTTGATGATACTTCACCTCAACTAGGTGGTGATTTAGATACTAACAGTTTTAATATAGCTTTTGATGATGCACATGGAATTAATGATGAAAACGGAAATCAACAAATTATTTTTCAAACAACTGGTTCTGCTGTAAACCAGATTGACGTTACTAACGCTGCAACAGGTAATGCACCAAGCATTTCTGCTACAGGTGATGATACAAACGTCAGTTTAAATTTAGTTGCAAAAGGAACCGGATCTGTTCAATCAAATGGATCAGCAGTTAAAGTTGCAGGTAAAGAAAGTATTTGGGTTCCTGCAGTTGCCATGTATCCTAACACTACAAATGGTGCTGGAGCTCTTACTCAAACAGAATTAGGAAATGGACCAGAAATTAAGGCGTTGCCTTTTGACAAAACTTCTGACGAGTTTGCACAATTTGCAATTGCTTTTCCTAAATCATGGAACGAAGGGACAGTAACCTTTCAAGCATTTTTCACAGCAGACTCAACAGATACTGGTACTGCAAAATTTACATTAGCTGGTGTAGCATTAGCAGACAACGATAGTCTTAATACTGCTTTTGGAACAGCAGTTGGACCATCTGCAAAAGCACACAGTGGAACAGCAAACGATTTAGACGTCACAGCAGAAAGTGGAGCAGTTACAATAGCTGGTTCACCTTCAGTAGATGAATATGTTTTCTTCGAAGTATCTAGAGACGTGTCAGAGGATGATCTAGATGCTGATGCAAAACTTCTTGGAATTAAATTATTCTTTACTACTGACGCTGCTAACGACGCGTAATAAAAGGAGTATAGAGTATGTCATCATTCGGATATAGAATCCTAGGTCTAGGAGGCGGAGCTGGAGGACCACCATATCAAATAGATCACCTTACAATAGGTGGAGGTGGAACTGGCGGAGGAGCTTTCGGAGGCGGAGGCGGCGGAGCTGGAGGCTTCAGATCTGGAAACTTCATAGCAAATTCAAACACAGTGCTTACAATCACAGTAGGCGGAGCTGGTGGAAGTAGTTCTATCGCAGGAACTAATGTGACTACAGTAACTAGTGATGGTGGTGGTAGTGGAGGCCCAGGAGGAAACTCAAGTCCTGAAGGTCGTCCAGGTGCTTCTGGTGGTGGTTCTGGAGATGCAGGATCAAACCAAAGAGCCGGAGGTGCTGGAATACCAGGTCAAGGAAATAATGGAGGAAGTGCTAACCCAGGAAACACTGGTGGCGGAGGCGGTGCTGGAGGCACTGGCGGAAACGCTCCAGGTGGAAACGGAGGAAGTGGTTCTTCAAGTTCTATAACAGGTTCATCTATCATATACGCAGGTGGCGGTGGAGGTGCTCCAGGTAAATCTGGAGGTTCTGGCGGCGGAGGAGATGGTTTCTCTTCTGGTGACGGATCTACATCCCCAAGAGCTGGCACAGACGGTAAAGGTGGCGGCGGAGGCGGAGGAAAATTTCCCGCTTCTCCTTCAAGTGGTCAAGGTGGAGATGGTACAGTTGTTCTATCTGTTCCAACTGCTAACTTTACTGGAAACACTACGGGCTCACCTACAGTTTCTACATCTGGATCTAACACGATCATGGTATTTACTTCTACAGGGACGTATACAACGTAATGAAAAGATTTGCTAAATTAGATGAAAACAATGTTATGGTTGACTTAATTGTTGTTGGCGAAAGTGATGCTCCAACAGAGGAAGAGGGAGCTAAGTACATAAATCATTGTCAAAGAACTTCTGGCGTAGTTTGGGTTGAAGCTACTAATGAAGTTACACCTGGATCTACTTACGACTTTTCAACTAAAAAATTTACCCCTGTACAACCCGCACCTAGCTGGACATATGTAGCGGGGTCTGGAATAATTGGTGAGTGGCAGCCACCTGTACCTTATCCAGATGATGGTGGTAGTTATCAATGGGATGAAAGCGTTTACCAAGCAGATAATACAGCTGGTTGGGTATCCTAAGATTTAAATAATTTTTTAAATAAATTTTTTATACGTCCTATTAAAGACTTATTTTCAAAGTATTCTATACACTCTGCTATCGTTTGTTGACGTATATATTCTTCTCGTATCTCTTGTGATGAAGGCTTTTCATTATGCCAACGTTCTAAGGTATAATTACCCTCCCAAGCTTTTAACTCATACTCAGTGTTTCTAATTAAAGAATCCATGACAGTGTTCACTCCCCATGAAAAACCGTTTTCGTTTGTATATTTTTCAATAACTTGTTTTGTTGTATATTTTGATTGCATTATATTATCTCCAGTTCTGATATTTTTTTTCTATCTCCTAACACTCCTTTTACAAAAGAATTAAAAGCCAGACTAATTCTAAGATTATCTCCTTTTTTAACATCTACTTTATGAGTTAGTTCTGAAGGAAATAATAAAAGATCTCCTGAAGTAACAGGATACCACCAACTTTCAGAGTTGTAGAGATTCCAATTTTTTGTTTCGGGTTTAATTCTTTTATAACAATTATTAAAAAATCTAATCATGTCGTTTTCAGGATTAGCGTTTACATAAAGCACACCAGATATCATACTATTAGGATGTTCATGTATGTGATGATATTCGTCTGTTCTTGTAAAATTTAACCAAGACTGAGTTATGTAAGGTTTTACGTTTTTCCACTGCGTGATAACTTTGTTATACTCTAATAAGTGTGTAAATAACTCTTTTTTTAATTTTTTAAAAACAGGTTTTTCTAAAATGTATGAATCATCTGAAATATAATTACTCTCGTTTTGATGGATACTTTTATTTATCTTATCCATGGCTTTCATCTCTGTTTTACTAAATTCTCTACCTAAAGAAGTTATATAAATAGGTGTTGGAAAAATAGCATCAATTTTGTATTTCATATTTCTAACATAAATATATACTTGAAAATAAATAAAAATCAAGTATATAGGATTTTATGAAAGATAAAATTAAATGATCAAAGTAGTAGATAATTTTCTATCAGATAACGAGTTTTTTAAAATACAAAATATTATCTGTGGTAATAGTTTTCCGTTTTATTATAATGACCAAATAACAGATGAAAATGACCCCATAGATTATTATTATTTCATACACTTATTTTTTATTAACAATTCACCAAATAGTAATTATTTTAATTTATGGGAGTCTTTTTTAGAAAAGATAGAGTGCAAAGCCCTAATTAGAATAAAAGGTAATATGTATACAGGTGGTAGAAAGAAAATAATACATAGACCACATAAAGATTATGATTATCCACACAAAGGTTGTTTGTTTTATATAAACGACAATAATGGGGCAACATATTTTAAGAATAAAAAAATATTACCGAAAGCAAACAGAGCCGTGTTTTTTAACCCACATGAACCACACTCTAGTTCTATTTGCACTGATCAAAAAAGAAGAATAACAATTAACTTTAATTATTTTTAATATGAAAAAAAAATTAGAAGATTATGTTTTAACAGCTCAATCCGCATTACCTATTAAATTGTGTAATGACACAATAAAAGAAATAAATAAAAATAAAAAAAATTGGTCAACTCATAAATGGCACAACAGAAAAAATGAAGAGGTTGTTTCTCTCAGTGGTAACAAAGAATTAGATAATCTTTATATGAGATCAAATAACTCTCAAGAAATAATGAGACTTTTATGGCACGTAATTCATGGTTATACAAAACATTTAGACTTTCCTTGGTTTCAAGAATGGACTGGGTATACCGAAGTTAGATTTAATATTTACAAAAAAAATAAACAAATGTCTGATCACTGTGATCACATTGCATCTATATTTGATGGTCAAAGAAAAGGTGTTCCTATACTTAGTTGTGTTGGTGCATTAAATGATAATTTTGAAGGTGGAGAGTTTATGATGTTTGATGATATGACATTTAAATTAAAACAAGGTGACGTGTTAGTTTTTCCATCTAATTTTTTATATCCTCACAGAGTAAACCCTGTAAAGAAAGGAGCCAGATATTCTTTTATTTCATGGGTTTGGTAATTACAAAAATAAAAGAACATTCAACTATTAAAAAAATGATTCTAGATGAAATACATAAAACAAAACAAGGTAACTATAAAAATATTACTTCTACTGATTGGCAAACTCCATCTAATATTGAAAGAACATATTTTACAAAACATATAAAAGACATAATAAATAAATATTATACTAGAATAGCGGAACAATTGGGATTAAAAGATTTTAATCTTACAAAATTAATTACACATAATTGGTGGTTTCAGATTTATGATAAATACTCTACGCATGGTTGGCACACTCATGCTGGTTCACATTTTACAAACGTTTATTTTATAGAGTTACCAGACTCAACATGTGCTACAGAAATAAAAGGACACAGTAATTTAAATATAGAAGAGGGAGATTTAATTACATTTCCTGCATATTGGCCTCACAGATCTCCTATTAATACAACGAATAAAAGAAAAACAATAATATCTTTTAATACATCGTATGAATATTGAACATTTATTTCCAACAACAATAGGCTATGAGTTTTGTCCTTTTCATAATAACATAGAAAAAAAATTAGTTGATCACTGTAATTCTTTTTCTAATAGATATAATAATAAAGACTCATTTTTAAATAATGGTCAATTATTTACCACATTTGAAAAACATAATTTATTACAAGATAAAAAGTTTGATAAACTTAATATGTGGGTTGTTGACAAAATTAAAGAATATATGAAACAGACAACGATGCTATATAATATGAAATTTGAAGGCGAGGCATTTTTTAATATATATAACAAACATGATTATCAAGAAGCACACAATCATTTTGGTTTTGTAATATCCTGTATTTATTTTCTAAAGGCTAATAATAAAGCTAGCAAAGTATTTTTTAGACCACATGTTTTTGATAATATTAAATATGATAATTTTACTTACTCACCTAGCACACCTGTTTTTTATGAAGCACAGCCAGGTAAGTTATTAATATTTAGAAGCTACATTGATCATTTTGTAGAACAACATTTAGATGAGGAACAAAGAATATCCTTAGCTTATAATTTTAGATAGGAGAGAAATATGGAAGAAACAAGAGCTGTACTACCTGTGTTTTCAAAGGTAATTTACATAAATAAAATAAAACTTAATCATAAAAAAATAAATACCTTAATAGGTAAAAAATTTGTAAAGGCAGGACATCGAATACCTGAAGACCCTAAAAATATATCTAGCTTTAGTGAAAGTAAAAACATTTTAAATTTATCTAAGTTTAAAGATTTAAAAAAACAAATCATGGATGAGTTATATTTTTATACAGAAAATGTTTTAAGATATAAACATAAATTTACCATGACAACATCTTGGTTTACTAAAACAGAAAAGAACGAAGAGTCTGGTTTTCATAACCATAGAAATGCATATATTAGTTGTATATTATATATAGATGTTAATGATAAAGCAGGAATGTTAAGTTTTATTGATTATAACGTTAATAAGATGTTTCAGCTAACTCCAATTGAATATAATAATTTTAATTCTGAAACTATTAGAATAAAGCCAGAAAATAATATGATAATATTTTTTCCTAGTGAGATGTATCATAAGGTGTGTTTACATGAGTCTAATGTTCCTAGAATATCTTTAGCTTGTAATTTTATACCAATAGGGGATATTTCTGATCCCAGTAGTGATAGTTTTGTTCATTTGACCATTAAATAATTCGTTTATTTTTAGAGTAGATTTGATATACAAGGTATTATGCTACAAAAAATAGGTTTTCAACCCGGTATAAACAAACAAATCACACCCACAGGAGCAGAAGGTCAGTGGATTGATTGCGATAATGTTAGATTTAGATATGGCATTCCTGAGAAAATTGGAGGTTGGAATCAACTAGGACAATTAAATTCAAATGAGTTAACCGGTGCAGGGAGAGGCTTACATCACTATGTAAATAGTGAGGGCAGAAGATATGCCATAGTTGGAACAAATAGAATATTATATGCTTTTTCTGGTAACGTATTTTATGACATACACCCTATAAAAACTACCACTACTTTAACAAGTGCTTTTAGCACAACCAATGGATCACCAACGGTAACCATAACTTTTCCCACGGCTCACAATATAAACCCTCAAGATATAATATTGTTAGATAATTTTTCTACCATTACAGGGTCTAATTTTGCAGCTTCTGATTTTGATGATAAAAAATTTATGGTGACATCTGTTCCTAGTGGAACAACCCTAACAATAACCATGCCATCAAATGAATCTGGATCAGGTGCTACCACGTCTGGAGGCATTAGAGTTCAACATTATTTTCCAGTTGGATCTGCTGTACAAGAAAAAGGTTTTGGTTGGGGTTTAGGAACGTATGGAGGTGTAGACACAGGAGCCGTAACCACTACTTTAAATGGGGCTATAAATTCGTCTACCACAACAATAGTTTTAACAGACGCATCTCAGTTTCCAAGCACGGGAACTAATTTTGTTTTAATAGGAACTGAAATGATTCAGTATACTGGTATTAACAGTAACACTTTAACCGGTGTAACAAGAGGCACCAGAGGCACAACAGCTGCATCTCACAGCGACGGTGTAACTGTTACAAGTGCTACGGGTTATGGTGCGTGGAACGAACAAACTCAAGAGGGTCTAGCTTTAGATCCCGGTATGTGGTCTATTGATAATTTTGGAGATAAAGCAATTTGTTTAATTCATGATGGTGAAGTTTTTGAATGGGATTCTAGTTTAGGAAATGCAACAGAAACAAGAGCCACAATTATAACTGGTGCACCAACTGCATCAAGACACATGGTTGTATCAACACCAGACAGGCACTTAGTTTTTTTTGGAACAGAAACAACTATTGGAGACAAAGCCACACAAGACGATATGTTTATAAGATTCTCGAATCAAGAGGATATAAATACTTATACACCAACAGCAACTAATAGTGCCGGTACGCAAAGACTAGCCGACGGATCACAAATCAGAGGAGCCATTAGAGGTAGAGATGCTCTTTATGTTTGGACAGATACTGCATTATTTACTCAAAGATTTGTTGGAGCTCCGTTTACGTTTGCGTTTGCACAAGCAGGTACTAACTGTGGACTCGTTGGACAAAACGCATGTGTTGAGGTTGATGGTGCTGCATATTGGATGTCAGAGAATGGTTTCTTTAGATATGCAGGTAAGTTAGAATCACTACCTTGTTTAGTAGAAGACCATGTATATGATAATATTAATTTAGCTTCAGGTAATCAAATGGTTTCAGCAGGTTTAAATAATTTGTTTGGAGAAGTTATTTGGTTCTATCCGTCAGAAACATCTAATGTTATTGATAAACAAGTTACATATAATTTTTTTGATTCATCACCACAAAGACCTGTGTGGACAGTGGGGACATTAGCAAGAACTATGTGGAGAGATTCTGCAGTATTTGGTAAACCACACGCTTTAGAATACGATGCAGGAACTGACACATCTTTTGATGTTATAGGAAATACAGAGGGCAGAACTGCATACTATGAACATGAAACAGGAACAGATCAAAATAAAAACGGTACCATAACAGCTATCACTTCAAACATATTATCAGGAGATTTTGACATATCTCAAAGGGCAGGAGGTGTTGCAGATATTGGAGGAGACGGTGAATTTTTAATGAAAATAAGAAGATTTATACCAGATTTTATATCTCAAACAGGCGACACTCAAATAACTTTAAATCTAAGAAATTTCTCTAACAACGCTGCAGCTAGCTCTACATTAGGCCCCTTTACAGTTACTTCATCTACTAGTAAAGTAGATACACGTGCAAGAGCGAGAGCGATTGCATTAAAGATAGCTAATACATCAACAAGTCAAAGTTGGAAATTAGGCACCTTTAAATTAGATATACAACCAGATGGTAGAAGATAATGGCAATAAATTTTAATAACTTAGATCAAGGTAGAGCAGGCATTATAGGTTTAGATAATGTAGTTACTCAACCATCTAGTGCCCCATTACAAACTGCATTTTTTGGATTTGGAAAAAGTGATGAGGAAAAAGCATTAGAACAAATACAAGAATTAAGAGAAGATCAGAAAACAATTACTGCCCCTGTTCAAGGTGATCTAAACTTATTAAAAGATAATGAATTTCAATATAATAGATATCAAGAAATAGAAAAACAAATAGAAGATTTAAAAAAACAATTTCCTAGCGACACAACTATTCAAGAAGCTTCTTTAACTAATCGATTTGGTTTTCCATTAACAGCTAGTTTAGATACATCTGGAGTTGCGCAAGCTATTGAAAAAGCTAAAGCAAGAGAGGCTTTAGACACACAAAAATTCACGCCAGGATTTATTAGCGAAACCACAACAGACCCTATGGATATTAGAGAACAAAATAGATTAGGCAATTTAGCCATAAATGAATTATTTATGAGTAAACCTGCTGTTACTTTTGATGCTCCTTACATGTCAACAGGTTTAAAAATGGTTCCAAAACCAACTTTTGGACAAAGATTATCGAGTGGTATTAATCAATTGAAAACTAATTTAGGAACTGGGTTTGGTAAAATAAAAAGTGATATAGGTAGTTTTATTGGTTCAGGAGGTCTTACAGGCATGGCGGGTAGAGCCCTTGGGGGTATACTTCAAGCTGTTCTTCCAAAAGAAAGTCCGATAGATAAATATAATAAACAATTTAGTGTTCAAAGTTTAGGAAGAGATCCTTATGGATACTATGATAGTTTAAGGGCAGGTAATTTAACTGGTCAAGATCCTTTTGGAGTTAACACAGTTAGTGGATTTGGTAATTATCAGAAACATTATAGTGATTATTTAAATGCATTTAATAATCAAACTAAATTTAAAGGATTATATACACCTAAGAAAACTAGTAAGTTTGCTCAAGATAAAGCTGACTTTGCTAAAGAAGTTTTAGGATTAAAGAAAACATCGTCAAATATAACCGGTACACCTTTAATAGTTAGTGGGTCTGTTTTTGAATCACAAAGAGGACGTAAAGATGATAGCCCAACAACAGGGACAACTAAACCAGGACAAGATGGAGGATTTGGAGCAGCAGATTTTGGGCCTGGAGATGATGAGTTTGGATCTTTATAATGGCTAAGATAGTACAAGTATTAACAAGACCCTCATCTGAATATGATTTAGGAACAGCAGAGGCACAGGTTAGAGATCTTGATGGAATAGTAGAAAAACTAAACACTACTTTTCAAGAAGAATTAAAACAGGAAGTAGAAGCTCAAAACTTCTTTTTAAATTAATGGCGAATAGTTTTTTAAATAAAAAAGTAGATTTAACCACAACAGATCTTACAACTTTGTATACGGTGCCAGATGCGAATACCGCCATTATAAAATCCATATTAGTATCAAATGATTCAGGATCTAGTTGTAATTTAGATGTTACACTTGTTGATGCATCATCTGCTATATTTAGTGTGTTTAAAACTAAAGCAGTGGATACTAATACAACAGTGGAGTTATTATCTCAACCCTTAGTCATAGAGGAAAAAGAGATATTAAAAGTGCAAGCTAGTGATGCAAATGAATTGCACGTAATAGCATCAATACTACAAATACAGCCAAGAGAGGTAGTCACATAATGAAAGTAATTAAGCCTACAAAAATTATAGAAGAAATATCTAACCTTAAAACAGGAGAAAAGTACAAAAACGATGAGGAGTGGAAGTCTAAAGGCATACCAGAATCTGATATAAGAAGAGATGTTAAAGTGGTGTTGCCCTCTCTTGACTTATTTGGAGAAACCAAATAAAGTGTAATATTTCAGGACATTCGCGCCTGCCACAATCATCAAACTTGACGGAAGTATGGCAATAACAAGAGGACAAATGCAAAGACAATTAAGACAAAGTGGCGGTATCATGAATGCTGCGTCTGAAACTATTGGTGGTGGAGACTACGCAGGTATACCAATGGGTAGTAGAACTGGTTTTGGATTTCTTAGAAAACTTAAAAGAAGAGTTAGAAAAATAATACCAAACGAAATAGCAAATGTTGCGGTTAAAGCTGCTCCTTTTGTTGCACCATTTAACCCTGCAGTTGCCGCTGCAATGGCAGGTATAGGTAGTTTTGATCAAACGGGTAATCTTAGTGATGCATTTAAGAGAGGTGCATTGACTTACGGTGGTGGACAATTAGCTAGATATGTAGGTGGTGCTGATTTTCAAGGAAACCCTTTTCAATCAGGTGGTGCATTCAGAGGTGGGCTTGAAGGATTTAAAGCAGGTTTTAGTTCTCCATTGGGAAGTAAAACTGGTATAGGTAAAATGTTAAGTGATAATGCTGCTGCAAAAGGAAAAGCACTCAAAGCAGAGGGTGTTTCAGAAATAGTTCCTGTGGGAGGAGATGCAGCTATTGCTGAAGCAACTTACGGTGTCAACCCTAATATTGTAAG
>TARA_R100001594_G_scaffold39980_3_pt1 | contig 14726 bp, 6 predicted proteins | sample TARA_R100001594 | Tara Oceans TARA_R100001594 (sample SAMEA2622752) | marine metagenome | biome: marine biome (ENVO:00000447); feature: marine epipelagic mixed layer (ENVO:xxxxxxxxx); material: "saline water (ENVO:00002010), including plankton (ENVO:xxxxxxxx)" | depth 150 m | reverse complement strand
GAAAATATAAAAAATCTGAATCTATACCAACAAATTTATTACCAATATTAGCAGAAAATCTTGGTTGGGAATTAATAAACCCATTTACAGGAAGTTTACAAGATTATTTTACTTCTCAAACTTATGGTGGTAATAATCAAGATGTAGCTGATAACACTTGGAGAAAAATTTTAAACAACTTGATTTACATTTATAAATCAAAAGGAACATCAAATGCAGTTCAAGCTTTATTGAATACTTATGGTTACCCATCTGATATTTTAACCATTAGTGAATTTGGTGGTTCAAGCGAGGAACACAACCCATCTATCATTACAAATGAAATAAAAACCCTAAGACAAGGTGTTGGTGGAGCTTCTGATAATGTTTCTTTCATAGAGGAAAAAGCAGAGTTCGTAGCTATGAATATGAGAGGTACGAATAAAATCTCAACTGATTGGTATATGGATAACGCTACACCAGATACATTAGAATTTGTTTTTGCTACATCAGATACTACAAATAATCAAACACTTGTTGAAAATAGTGGTAGTGGTGGTGAAACTATGTGGGATTTAAGATTATTATCTAATGAAACATTACAATTTAGATTAAACACATCTCTTACTGGTTCACTAGCCATTGGTTCAAATAACATTTCTATAACAACTCCAGCTATAACATCATCATTTGAAAGAAAAGATTTGTTTAATGTGATATTACAAAGAGATGATTTAAATACTATTTCAGCAGCAACTCAATCATATAAATTGGGTTTAGCTTTTCAAGATGGTGATAAAATACAAGAGTTTAATGTTGTATCAACTAGCGTTTCAAATTCAATAGCTAATGATAACTTTGTAGGTAGTGGTAGTAGGCATGCTTTATCAAGTTCAAATTTATTTTTTGGAGAAACCTTAACTGGTTCAATGGGTGAAATAAGAACTTGGACAGGCTCTTTAAGTATGTCCAAATTTAAACAACACACATTAAATAAATTTTCTGTTATTGGTAATACTGGAGTTAGTTCTTCAAGAGAGTTAATTTATAGATTTAGGTTAAATGAAAATTATCCATCCGGTACTTTAAATGATGTGTTAGATGCTAACCCAAATTATAATTCTGATTATACAATACCATCAAGTTCTTTAACAATAACTAATGGTGGCGATTTATACAATTCAAGAATAATAACTGTGGTTAAATTTGGATTAAGAACTGGTGGTGAAAATCAACGGAATGATAATAAAATAGTTATCAATCCTGATAGGCAAATGGTTGAGGATTTACACCCATTAAGGCAAAGTTTTAAATCAAATTATGATATAAGTGATAGAAATAAAAGACAATCTTCTAATAAATTGGAACTTGTTAGAAGTATAAATAAAAGAATAAATGATTATATAATAAACACTTTAAGTGATGTCAATATATCGGATTATTTTTCAGACCCAAGAGATTTATATGAGGATAATTATGATGATTTAGATAATTTGAGAGATGATATTTTAGAAGATGTTAAAGTTGATGTTAATAAATATATAGAGGCTCAATCTCATTTACTCAATACTGCTGTAATTGATGGTATTGCTCAAATAATTCCAGGACATTCAAATTTAAGTAATATTGGTGTTCAAATAGACCAAAATTTATTAGAAAGAACAAAAATACAACATAGAGAAATGACAATATCTACAGGTTCTGATGCTGGTTTATTTGATATGGATTTGGGTTATTTAAAAGATATATCATATGATTTTTCAAATTCATCCTTTGATGATGAAATATCTTTTACTGATTTAAAAGTTAATGAAGAGATAACATTAACTGATTCAGAATTTGAGTTGGATAAACAAGCATTAATTGATATGGATGATGATGTTATAGTATTAAATAAATCTGAATATGTTGAATTTAAAGATATGAATTTTGATATGGTTAATTCTATATATGATTTATCTAAAACGGAAAAAATAAATGTATTAGAAGATGATATTGATATTATTGATGATGTTATTTCTTTTTCAGAGTGGAATTTACAGCCAATACAAGATGTTACTGAAATAGATTTAACAACATATGTTGATGAAAGTGGTGAATATTCAGATACAACCGATGGTAATATTGATATGGTTAAACAATATTCATTTTCAGATTCTAAATTTATGGATTTATATGAATTTAATATAAATAAACCAATATCATTCAATTCCAATGTTTTAGTTAATGAAAGTGTATATGATTTAAACTTAGATTATAAAACAATTTATAATTTAACATCATTATATAATGATAATGTATATGATTCAACTATAACTTATAATGATATGCATAAATTAACATCCAAATATAATGAAAATAATTATAGTTTAGATTTAGATTATAAAACAATTTATAATTTAACATCCAAATATAATGAAAATTATTATGATTATAATTTATCATATTCTGATATGCATAAATTAACATCAACTTATAATGAAAATAACTTCGACTATAATTTATCTTATAGTGATATGCATAAATTGACATTTAAATATAATGAAAATAACTTCGACTATAATTTATCTTACAGTGATATACATAAATTAACATCCAAATATAATGAAAATTATTATGATTATAATTTATCTTATAGTGATATGTATAAATTAACATCCAAATATAATGAAAATAACTTTGATTTAAATTTAAATCAAATCAACATACATGATTTTTCAGATTCAGAATTTATACAAGATAGAGAGGGTGTAACTGATAATAAAACGATAATTGGAAATAATAAAGATTTATCACTAACTTGGGGAACAACCACAAATGATACTCACTTTTTAAATTTTCAAGAAACTTTAACGCCGAATAGGAGAAATAAAGGTACTAACTCCGATTATAATGTTGATTATTATGAAAATAGATTTAATTTTATAACCATTGGTGGTAGCACATTATTATCATCATCTATAAATGTTGGTGGTAATGGTTATATAGATTTTGAAAATCATAAATTTATATTAAATGAAAAAATTCATACTGATGGGAGAAAAATTGGAGCTACTCATAAAATAAGTTCCAGCGCTGATGGTGTAATAACTTATCCTGAAAATCATTTCAGAAATTTAGGAACATCAAAATTATCAATTAGAAATGTTTTTTATGTTGGTTCAAAAAATGGAATTACAGTTCAAAATGAGAATAATAATCCAATTTATTCATCACAGGTTCAATTTCCTCATGGGTTAGATTTACAACCAACATCATCATTTTATACTATTGATGTTGGTGGAGCTGATACTGATACAATTTTAAGAGTTGAGAAACCAGGTGGCAGAACAAAAACATAAAATTAATTTTTTTTTAAAAACTTTATATTTATTAGTGAGTAAAAAATAATACAGTTTTATACAAATCTAAAAAATTATTTAGGAGACAAAAATGGGATATTTAAACGGTAACACCATAACTGTAGATGCTATATTAACAAAGCATGGTAGGCAAAAATTGGCTGAAGGTCAAAGTTTGGGAATAACTAAATTTGCTTTATCGGATGATGGTGTAGATTATACATTATACAATCCAGATCACGCATTGGGTTCATCTTATTATGGCGAAGCTATTACAGATTTACCTCAATTAGAGGCTGTTCCTGATGATACAAATTTAATGAAATATACACTAATGACAATGGATAGAAATACTATTTTCTTACCTAAAATTACAAGTATTAATGAAACTTACACTCTTGAAAATCAAAATTCAAAACAAAAGATATCACCGAATACAGAAAATTCAAGTGATTCATCATATCATTTTGTTTTCAATAATATATCAGGTTTAAATATAACTGGTGGTACCCAGAAAAGGATTGGGGGTACAAGTAGAACATTTTTAAGTAGAGCTGATATACCAACAGGTGGTATTTGGAGTGGTAGAGAGTTAACAGTAACAGCGGCTCCAACAGATGAAACAAAAGAATATATGGTACAAATTATAGGTGCACAATCTGGTGCAGTTAAGTATATAAACATTGTAGTTAATAACAACATTAGAATATCACCTACAGTATAGTAGAGTAAATAGGGGAAATAAAAAATGGATTTTATAACATTAACAGCGGAAGATAGGGTAACGGAAACTACCAAAGTAACCACTGGATATTTTACTGGTGATTTAGGTACTTTGGCTGGAAGTAATTTTACAACATCTTCTTTAACAGCTGGAGAAAAAAAATATTATTATAATTTACAATATAGTAGTGAAGATCAACTGAGTGTTTCTTATGGACATATACATGGTTCGGGATCTGAATCAGGTTCAACTGCTAATAAAGTTGGACAAACAGAAGCTGTTTATAGACAATTCGCTTCACAATTATTAAAACCTGAGGATGTTAATGGTGGATTTATAATAAACAATACTAGTCAATCAAGTGTTCACTTTATTGTAGCTGAAAGAGCTAGAATGAAAGATAGGTTGAATAAGAAAAATTGGACATTACATTTGAGTGGTTCTAATAGTGCATCAGTACCAAATTCATTATTCTTAACGGATGACAGTGAATACTCAGCATCTACTGCTACTCCTGTAGGTCCAAGATATAATGTGATTAGTGGTTCTTCTGGAACAGGAACTGTTGGAACAACATATGGACATTTTTATCCAAATATGGGAACAATAGTTTTATCAACAACACAATTGTCAGCTAGTATTCCAGGTATGCCATCAACCATAGTTAGTACAAGTTTAGCTGGTTTAGTTAAAGATAATGGATTTGCTCAAGATGATGCTGCAGCTGCCGATAACGCACTAAAAATGGTTAGGGCTTTACAATTAGGTTCAACAACAGCATTTAGAAGTGAAGAAGATCAAACTTCTGTGATGTATTTCTGTAGAGCTAGGGCTGCTAATTTTAATTATACTAATAATCCAACATTCACAAGTGGTTCAGATAATGGATTTAGGCAAAGAACTATGGAAGGTAATCCACAAACATTTATTACAACTGTTGGTTTGTATGATGCTCAAGATACATTGGTTGCTGTTGGTAAATTAAGTACACCAGTTCAGAAAAACTATTCATCTGAAGCTGTAATTAAAGCTAAACTAACTTATTAATTTGTATTTAGAACCATGATATGTCAATCTACAAGGAAATTAAATCATCAGATATATCAGTAGTACCTGTACAAACTAATAAATCATTTAATCTTAGTTCAAGTTTAGATACAATTCAATCTATCCAATTTAGATCCGGATCGGACAACCTTTCCGGATCTTATTGGGATTCTTTAAGAGTAAATTTTTATTTAAGTGGTTCTGATTTAGCAACAGAAGATTTAAGATTTAATAATCCACATTATTCGAGAATTGGAGAACATTATAATCCCAATAACACATCTAATCCAATTTCTGAACAACACTCAAATAAATTCCATTCATCAGGTTCTGTTTTATCGATACCTCAAAAATATTTTGGTGAAAAAATAAAGCAGGAATCATTTAAATTAACAGATAATTCAACAAGTGAAACAATTGTAATTAAAGATGATGGATTTGGTAATTTATATGCTGTTGGTGCTAGTATAAGTTCAAGTAATAGTTCAATGTCATCTTCTGATAATTATGTTGGTAATATATTTTATAATAATGGGGTTGTTGTAATTACAGAAACGGGTTCTTTTAATAATAATTATTGGGATTTAGATTCAGTTACTTTAGAAACAGAATCTCCTGCTATGACATCTGAAAATAATCTACCTCAAGGTATATGGTTCAAACCAGATGGAACAAGATATTTTATGGTTGGTTCACAAGGTAGTGAAGAAGGTGTTTTTGAATATGAAATGTCAACTGCTTGGGATGTATCAACTGCTACATATACAGGTAATGTTCATAATTTAGCTCCACATTATGTTGCTGATGCATGGAGAAGTGTTTCATTTAATCCAGATGGTACTAAAATGTTTTTGACCAATCAAGATAGTGACCAAATGAAAGCCTTTGATTTAGATGTAGGCTGGGATTTATCGTCATTTGATGAGAGTGATTATGGTTCAATAGAAACATTTAATTTAGATGATGGTGAAATACCTTTTAAAGAAAATAAAGTAAAAGGTCATTATTTTAGAGAAGATGGGTTAAAATTATACATAGTTGGAGAAACAAATAATAGTGCTATAGAATATAATTTATCATCTGCATTTGATTTAACAAGTATTGGTGGTGTTTCACAATCGTATGATATTTCATCAAGTGTGTCTCCGGTAGAAACTGAAATTAATGGTATTCATTTTCATTCAGATGGAACTCGTATGTACACAGGTGGTAATGATAATAATGTGGTTTATGAACATAGATTATCAACTGCTTGGGATGTATCAACTGCTACATTTTATACTTCCAAAAGTATAAATTCTGAAGAAACTCAAATACATGATGTACATTGGAAAACTGATGGTAGTAAAATGTATATTGTGGGTCATGGTAGTGATAAGGTACATCAATATAATTCTTCAGCTTCTTTTTATACAGATGTAACAACTGGAAATTATTCTTTAGATTTTGAATCAACTCAAACTATATTTGTTCAAGAATATACTTTAAAAATTAATCCAAATGAATTTAATTCTACCAACAACCCAACAGCTGCTAAATTTGTTAGTGGTTCTAAACTTTTAAGGGCTAATTTAACAGGTAGCAATTGGAGTCCTTATATGACAACCATTAGATTCTATTCAGGTGATGATTTTGAACCTGTAATGATAGCTCGTTATCCACAACCAATTAAAATGCGTGATGATTTAACATTAATATTTAAAATTAGACAAGATTTTTAAAAAAGAGGTAAATATGGTTTTAGGATTAGATGTATCCACATCTTGTGTTGGATACGCTTTTACAAAAGATAAAAAAATAATTGATATGGGATTTATTGATTTAAAAAAACAAAAAACTCCAAAAGAAAAAACATTTTTTGTCTTGACTCGTTTATCAAAAAGTCCTTATATTGATGAGGTTACAAAAATCAATATCGAAGATAATTTATCAGGCTTTTCAGGTGGTAGAACTTCACAACAAGTTATTGTCAAATTAGCAAAGTTTAATGCTATTCTTGGATTTGTTATTGAAGAAGAGTTTGGTGTTGAGGTAGAAAACATAAATCCAAATACAGCAAGAAAGCAGGTGTTTGGTAAAGCAAGAATAAAGGGTGTTCCTGCTAAAGAATATGTGAAGATGAAAATAGATGAAAAATATGATACTAAAAAATGGTGTAAAACAACAACAAGGGGAAATTGGGATAAACGAAACATTGATGCTTATGATGGTTTAGTTATGTCCTTATATGAATAAAAAAGCTTGTTTTGTATATATAAATGGTTATATATTATCATATGTATAATCTCGAATTAGTTACATTATTAGAAAAAGTTCTGATGAAAAGTTATCAAATGAAAAATGGTGAACATGCTTTTCATTGTCCTTTTTGTAATCACCATAAGAAGAAACTACAAGTCAATTGTGAAACCCAAAAGTGGCATTGTTGGGTTTGTAATAAAGGTGGTTATAAGATTGGAATCCTACTCAGAAAAATAAACGCTCCACAACAAATCATAACTGATGTATTGAAATTATTAGATGATTATGTTGGAACAAAAAAACAACAAGAAGAAGTTACAAAATATGATGTTTCATTACCTAAATGTTATAAACCACTTTGGGAAAAAACAGATGATCCTTTACATAAAAATGCTATGTATTATTTGAAGAAAAGGGGAATCGGTGGTAAAGAAATATTAAGGTATTCAATTGGTTATTGTTCATCAAATGGTTATTCAAATAGAATTATTGTACCAAGTTATGATGCTGATGGTAAATTGAATTATTTCATAGCTAGAGATATGTTTCCAAACTCATCAATGAAATATAAAAACCCACCTATGTCAAAAGATACAGTAGCTTTTGAATTATTTATAAATTGGAATGAACCTGTTATTTTATGTGAGGGTGTATTTGATGCTATCACTATTAATAAAAATGCTATTCCATTATTGGGTAAGTTTCCAAGTAAAACATTAGTAATGAGATTGATAGAAAAACGAGTTAAAAAGATTTATGTAGCATTAGATGAAGATGCTAAAAAAGATGCTGTCAAGTTATCTAAGTTCTTGATGGATAATGGGATTGAAACATATTTATTGGATATGAATGATAAAGACCCATCAGAAATAGGTTATAAAAACTTTTGGAAAATGATTGAAGATACAAAAGAAACAAAATTTTCAGATATTATAAAAGGAAAATTATATGGTTAAAAAGATTGCTCATCTTGCTGATATTCACATTAGAAAACTACACAGATTTAATGAATATAGGGAGGTTTTTCAAAACTTATATAAAAAACTTAAACATCACAAACCAGATTTAATTTATATAGGTGGTGATGTGGTACATGGAAAATTAGATACATCACCAGAAGAAACAAGAATGGTGGCTGATTTCTTTTTAGCTCTTTGTGATATAGCTCCAACAATCATTATACCAGGGAATCATGATTGTAATTTAAACAATAAATCACGAGAAGATACACTTTCACCTATAATTGATTTAGTTAAAAAAATAAATCCTAATATACATTATTGGAAAGAATCAGGACATTACACTCTTGATGATATTGATGGTGGTATTGATTTTAGTGTTTTATCTATATTTGATATTGATAAAGAGGGTAATCAAGTAACAGATAATTTACCAAACCCAAACGATTTGGATGGGGATGTAAGAATAGCTCTACATCACGGTTCAGTGGGTACGCATCAATATGATAATGGTTTTGAAGTAAAAGATGATAGAGTTACAAATGAAACATTTAAAGGTTATGATTTAGTTCTCTTAGGTGATATACATAAACGACAATTTTTAAACAAAGAAGAAACTATAGCTTATCCAGGTTCTTTAATACAACAAGGTTTTGCTGAAGAACCTGCGCATGGTTTTTTATTGTGGGATGTTGAAAAAAAATCAGCAAGATTTGTTCAAGTAGAAAATGATTATGGTTTCAAAGTTGTAAATGTAGAAAATGGTGTTATTCAAAATAAAATGAATTTTGTTCCACCAAAGGGTAAGATTAAAATAAAATATTGGAACACCACATTAGAACAAATCAAAGACATTCAAATTGATTTAAGAAAACAATATCCTGAAATGAGAGATGTAATAGCTGAAAAACAAGATGCTTTTTCTAAAATTGATGGTGAATCTAATAAAATAGATATTGGTGATGTTAGAGATATTAATTATCAAAATGAATTAATTTCAGAATATTTAAAAAATAACATTGAGGGTGTAGATGGAGAAAGTATCAAACGGGTTTGTGAGTTAAATAAAATATCCAATAACTCACCTGAAATATATGATGGTGATGTTACACGAAATGTTGATTGGAAATTAAAATCATTTGAATTTGATAATATGTTTTCTTATGGTGAGGGTTCAAAAATAGATTTTACAAAACTTAATGGGGTAGCTGGTATAGTAGCACCAAACCATTCTGGTAAATCTGCTGTAATGGATGCTATAGCTTATACGATATTTGATGTATGTAGTAGAACCAATAGAGCTATTGATGTGTTGAATAAAAAGAAAAACAAATTCAAAGCTAAACTTAATCTTGAAATCAATGGTGAGGATTATTGGATTGAAAGAGAGTGTGTTAGAAAAATAGTAAATCACAAAGATGGTAGAGTTACACAAAATTGTCCTGTTAAGGTTAAGTTTTATATGATTGATGGTGATAGTAAAATTGATTTAAGTGGGGCTGCTAGATTTAATTCACAATATGGTAGTGGTACAAATGAGGAAATTAAAAAAATACTTGGTTCATTTGATGATTTCATCTTAACATCACTTTCTTTACAAAACAATGGAACAGATTTTGTTGATAAAAAACAGTCTGAAAGAAAACAAATTCTTTCTCAATTTATGGATATTGATATATTTGAACAATTAGAATCCATAGCCAAATCTGATTCCAATGAAGAACGAATAATGTTAAGACAATTTCAGAAGAAAGATTCTTACAAAGAATTGGGAACTATAAATCAAAAAATTACTGAATTAGAAGTACAAGAAAAAAAATTATCAGATGAAGATGATAGAATAAGCACTGAATTAACTATTTTAGAAAATAAAAATATAGAATTGGTTAAAAAATTATATAAAGTTGATTCTACAATATTACAAATAGATGATTTAAATTATGAAAAAGGTAAAAAGGAATTAGATAAAAGGAATTTAGAAAAATCATTAATTGAAGATAGAGAGTATAAAGAAACTCTAAGACCATTATTTAATGAATATAATGAGAAGTTGCATAAATTTGATGAAGATGAAATAAAAGATAATTATGAAAACTTTAAACAATTAAGTGATGATGTAAAAAACACCAAAAATAAGATAAAATTAAATGAATCTAAAACAAAAACATTAATTGGTCATAAAAATGATTTAGAAAAGTTTGAATATGATGAGAATTGTGAGTATTGTGTAAAGAATGGTGAAGAACAAATTAATGAAATGGATGAAATTAAAACACAATTATATCATTTGGATGACGAATGGCAAAAATTAGAAGGTGAATTAAAATTACAATCTTATGCACTACGAAAAGTGGAAGATGCTGAGGATGTAAAAGAAGAGTATGATAGATTTTCCGATGAAATAAGCCAAATCAGACACGATGCGGTTAAAATAGGTGGAAAGATAACTACACAAGAAAGTGAAATAAAAAAGTTAGAGGCTGAAATAGTTAATTTAAACATTAAAATATCCCAGCATTATGAAAATGAACAAAAAATTAAAGAAAATGAAAAGTTAGATATACAAATATCCGATTTAAAATCTAAAATATCTATATTACAATTTGATTATAATGTAAATGATAAAAAATACAAAGAAATACTTTCTAATTTATCAGTTGCAAAAAGCCAAAAACAACAAATAGAAGATGATATACAAAAACTTGTTGATATAGAACAGAAAATACTTGATTATGACCTTTATCTGATGGCTTTATCTAAAGATGGTGTACCATATGAGTTGATTTCTAAAACAATTCCAGCCATTGAAAAGGAAGTTAACCAGGTATTAGATAATATGATGGTTGGTTTCAATATTAAACTGACAATGGATGGTAAAAACATAGAAACGATGATTTGTTATGAAGATAATTGTTGGAATTTAGAATTATCCTCTGGAATGGAGAAATTTGTATCATCATTAGCCATTAGAATAGGGTTAATAAACATATCTACCTTACCAAGACCTAATTTTCTTGTAATTGATGAGGGTTTTGGGTCTTTAGATGGTGATAATATAGCAAATATGGAAGGTGCTTTCCAATATTTAAAAACTCAGTTCGATTTTGTCCTAATTGTATCACATTTGGATACAATAAAGGATTATATGGATATGTTGATACCAATAAATGTTAAAAATGGACTTTCAAAAGTATCATTTTAATAATTTGTAAGTTCTTTATATTTATAGATGTAAAATACTATGGAGAACTTAATTGGCGTTACAATACCCTCAACAACTTGATTTAGATAAGTTAAATGTTTATCAAGAACTAGATTTAGATACACAAGATTTATTTAATATTGATGGGTTACCAAAAATTTTAACATTTGGTAAGCATTACTTCACATTATCTTTCAATGAAAGTGAAACATCCAATTTATCTCTAAAATTATCCTCACAAGTTATTTTTGAGTTCAAAGATTCTCAGGGTAACTTAATTTTCTCCGATATAACCAATTATCAAAGTGTTAATGGTTCTGCTGTTTGTTATGTTTTCATCAGAGAACAACGATCTGATGGTTATTATGATGAAATAGCTAATGGAATTGGTACATTTACAATTGTTGGTGAATTAGATAATGTTCCTGAGCGATATAAAGGTGCTTACAATGTAAGATTGACAATTCCAATAGAAATAAGAAAAAATTTACCAAATATATCACCAATATTATTTCAAAGCGCCTCATTAATACAAACTAAATTATTACTTTCAGAATCAATAGATTCCGATACTGGCGCTTCAAACTATGAAAGAAGTTATATAAATGTCAGTGCTAGTCATCTTGAAACTTTTGGTGGTGTTGTAGATAAAATAGAGTTATCATATCGTGAAACTAGGGCTAAAAGTAATGAGTTTAAAATTTTAAACACTTATCAACTTAGTAGTAGTGTTTATGAATCAAATTTAACAGAAACAGGTGGTTTAAATCCTATATCAGATTTACAGAAGTTTCCAACACCAAGAGAATTAAGAAGAAATGGTGAAGTTGAATTTAGATTAAGATTTATAAACGCTGATGGTGAATTTGCTCAAGATATAACAAAAAACAATCAAGATGTAATCGTTACAGGTTCAGTATCAACTATATCAGGTTCAAAAGTAATTGTTGATACTGGAGATGGTATTTTTGTAACTGGTAGTGGTGCTTTGATTTTTGGAACTGATACCAATAACGCTGTAAAATTGGATTATAAACCTAAAGGTTCTGGTAAGTTCAAAACCGAAGCAACTTTAGAATTTACACCAATTGTTGGTGGTGCTGAACAAAAATCATTTGCAGTTGCTGACAAAGCAGGATTTGTTAGTGATATAGATACAAATGATATTAGTGAATCAATAAATTCTGCTATGTTGGCTTCTACCGGAAGTGGTATTTTTAAATCAAATACAGCTTTTATACAAGGAGGTGTAGGAAACTTTATTTCTGAATCCAAAAGTTCTGTTGTTATAGCTGGTAGAGGTAATTCAATAAAAACTAATTCACACCCAAATGATGAATTAAATTCAATAATTAATAGTGATATTGCTCAAATAACAGGCTCCCCTTCACATAATAATTTAATTTTAAATTCTCCTTCTTCTAATATGAACACTACTGCAACTCAATACAGAAATTCAATAATTGGTAGTGATGGTAGTAAACTAAAAGATGCTATCGATTCTGTAATTATTGGTGGGCAAGGTCATAAAATGACAGGTTCCATCGGTACAGAAGCTTACTCAGGAATAATTGGTGGTAAAAATAATGTAATAGATAGAAAATCGAGAACTTGGATTATTGGTATGAGTGGTAAAACAGCTACTGCTCATGATACGGTTTATGTTCAGAATTTAGACATAAGTGGAAATACACAAATTGATGGTAATTTAACAATTGATGGTAATTTAACTGTAAGTCAAATAACATCATCAATTGTAACTTCATCTATATTTTTATCAGAAGGTTCAAATATATTTGGTGATGCTATATCAGATACTCAAACATTTAATGGAAACATAACCGCAAGTGGAAACATAAGTGGTTCAGCAACTTCAAATATAACAATTGGTTCAACGGGTTCATTTGGTAGAGTTGAGGCTGAACACATTTTTTCAACTGATGATATGAGAGTTGATGATGATTTGGAAGTTATTGGGGATATAACAATAGGTGAAAAATTAATTCATGGATTAGATTCTGATACATTTATACAATTCACTGATGATGATATTAAAATGGATGCAGGTGGAATAAATTTTATAGATTTACTTGAAACAGGAGGTAATGGATTTTTATTTGTTAACGCTCCTAATAATAATGTAGATTTTATTCATGAAGCTTCTGCCAGTGGATATGTATTACACTCAGATGCATCCCATAAAAGATTGGGTATTGGTAAATCAACTCCATCAAAAACATTAGAAGTTGCAGGTGACATAAGTGCAAGTGGTGCAATATTCTTAAAGGAAACTGGTTCTGCTTTTCAAGGAGCTCCAGCAGCATCAAATGGAATATTATTCGCTTCATCTTCAGGAAAATTATTTTATCAAACAGGTTCAACTTTAGCTTCAGTTGTAGATTTAACAGCTACTGGTGGTGGTGGTTCAGCTGATAATTTAGGAAATCATACTGCTACACAAGATTTAAATTTAGGTGGAAATGATATTTTTAGTGTTCAACACATAACTGCATCAGGAAACATAAGTTCAAGTGGTGGTGTTAGTGTATTTGGTCAAGTAGTACATTTAGAAGGAACAGACCCAAGATTAAAACTTAAAGCGAAAGGTGCTAATCATCCAGGAATAGAATGGCATGAAGATAGTACAAGAAAATGGGTATTATATAGTGACCCAGATGCATCACAGGGTGGAAATGATAATCTTACATTTAAAAATGCTAGTGATACTGAATTAATGGAACTTGACCAAGATGGTATATTATATGTAGGTAGTAAGATTACACATTTAGATGATGTTGATACTTTTATTAATTTTACTACTGACGACATAAATATCCAAGCCGGCGGTGTAAATATGATGGATTTCACTCAAAATGATGCTTCCCAAGACGAAATAACTTTTAATGAAGCTGGAGCAGACTTAGATGTTAGAATAGAAGGAGATACAGATACTGATTTGTTCTTCACAAACGCTGGAACTGATAGAGTTGGTGTTGGAACAAATTCACCAAGTTCTAAACTTGAAGTAGATGGTGATATAACAGCAACACACATAACCGCAAGTGGAAACATAAGTTCAAGTGGTGATATTACTCTTGGTCATACTACTAAATTCTCAGGGTATACAGCAGGCACCACTCAATATATGTTTACTAATCAGAGTTACCAATCTTCAAATGGTTATAGTCTTGGCTTTTTAATAGCAACAGGTTCTACTACTGGAGGTACAACTG
>TARA_R100001594_G_scaffold46312_3_pt1 | contig 14747 bp, 15 predicted proteins | sample TARA_R100001594 | Tara Oceans TARA_R100001594 (sample SAMEA2622752) | marine metagenome | biome: marine biome (ENVO:00000447); feature: marine epipelagic mixed layer (ENVO:xxxxxxxxx); material: "saline water (ENVO:00002010), including plankton (ENVO:xxxxxxxx)" | depth 150 m | reverse complement strand
AAAAGTTAGATCCCATACCACAGTCAAAAACAAGCGTAAACAAAAAGTTAAGCATGGTCTGTAGCTATTGTGAATATAAGTACACTTGTTGGGATAAGCTTAGAACTTTCATCTACTCCTATGGTCCTGAATATTTAGTTGAAGTAAAGACAGAACCAAAAGTACCAGAGGTGTTTACATGAGTAGGTCAGCTAAAGCAAAGGGTAGATTAGGACAGCAAGAGATTAGAGATAAACTGCTAGAAACTTTTCCAGAGTTTGAGAAAGATGATATTCAGTCTACTATCATGGGTGATACAGGTGCTGACATAAAATTCTCTCCTCAAGCTAGGAAAAGATTACCACTAGCAATAGAAGTCAAGAGAAGAAAAGGTGAAATGAAAACTGTGTACAGTTACATTGAACAGGCTGTTAGTCATGGAACAGGTGAGCCTGTTGTTTTCTATAGATCAGATCACAGACCTTGGATTGTTATGATAGGACTAGAACACTACATGGATTTAATTAGAGATTGGAAAATAAATGAAAAGAAAATTTAAAATATGGGCAGTCTCTCAAGGTCCTTTTAGTGTAAAAGAACTACTCTATGATGAAGGTTATGAGTTTGATATTCCTGATGAAGGTGAGTATCTTGTTGTCTGTATGGTAGAAGAAGATGATAAATTAAGAGAAGAAGAATTTTGGTTTGACGAGAAAGAAGATGCATACAAATTTAAAAATTTTATTGATAGCAGAATGGAAGCTATTGAATTTACTGATGATGGTAGTTTTTCCTACGATTATTCAGGTAAAATGTGTTGACTTTTAGTGTGATTGGAGTATAACTATGGGTTTACGATTTGAAATAGTTTTAACTGTAGAGGTTGATGAAGATTCCAACTTTCTTGAGGTTAGCGAAGATAGCACACTAGAAGTTATTAAAGAAAAAATATCAGATTGTGTATATGATTTAGATGATTTAGAAATAGTAGAAGTAGATGTTACAAGGAGAATAGATTGAACTACAACATGAGACAATACAGTAAAGAAGTAGAGAAGCTTATCATTACTGAACCAAAGAACAGACTAATAGAAAATGTTTTAGGTTTAGGAGAAGAAGCAGGTGAAGTTCAGGGTAAAGTAAAAAAGCTAGTTAGAGATAAAGCATTTTCTAAATCAGATATTATAAAAGAATTAGGTGACTGTCTCTTTTATGTCACAGCTATAGCAAACTATCTAGGTTCTAACTTACAGGAAGTTGCAAACATCAATCTCAATAAACTACACGACAGACAAAAGAGAAACAAACTACAAGGTTCAGGAGATGATAGATGAATAACGCTTTACCTACAGATTATCAAAACTTTATTGCCACCTCTCGTTATGCACGTTGGTTGGAAGAAGAAGGAAGAAGAGAAACGTGGACTGAAACAGTCACAAGATATGTAGACTACATGGCAGACAAGACAGGTCTTGACAAGAAGACAACAGATGAGATCTGGAATGCTATCTACACTCTTGACGTTATGCCATCCATGAGAGCCTTGATGACTGCAGGACCTGCATTAGACAGAGATAATACTGCAGGATATAACTGCTCCTATCTCCCTGTCAATGATCCTAAATCTTTTGATGAAGCTATGTACATACTGTTGTGTGGCACAGGTGTAGGCTTCTCTGTTGAGAGACAATACATAGATAAACTTCCAGAGATACCAGAGAAGTTATTCAAAAGTCAGACAACGATTGTTGTTAGAGATAGTAAGGAAGGTTGGGCAAAGGCATTTAGAATGTTAGTTGCACTGTTGTATGCAGGTGAAGTTCCTGACTATGATGTTAGCATGATAAGACCTGCAGGTGCAAGATTAAAAACATTTGGTGGTAGAGCATCAGGACCTGCTCCTCTTGTTGATTTGTTTAAGTTCACAATCAATATGTTCAAAGGTGCTACAGGTAGAAAGCTCAATAGCTATGAGTGCCACAGTATCATGTGTAAGATAGGTGAGATTGTAGTAGTAGGTGGTGTACGTAGATCTGCTATGATCTCTCTCAGCAATCTTTCTGACATACGTATGCGTCATGCCAAGACAGGACAGTGGTGGGAAACTGCACCACATATGGCACTATCTAATAACTCTGTAGCTTACACAGACAAGCCTGATTCAGAAACATTCTTACGAGAGTGGACTTCATTGGTAGAATCAAAGTCAGGTGAGAGAGGTATTTTCAATAGAGTATCTGCACAGAAGCAAGCTGCTAAGAATGGAAGAAGAAATCCAGACTATGAGTTTGGTACTAATCCCTGTAGTGAGATTATCCTTAGACCTCATCAGTTTTGTAACTTAACTGAAGTTGTTATCAAGGAGCATGACACAGATGAGGATCTAGATCGTAAGGTCAGACTAGCTACTATCTTAGGTACTGCACAAGCTACTCTTACTTCCTTCCCCTATCTAAGAAAGATATGGAAAAGTAATACACAGGAAGAAAGATTACTTGGTGTAAGTCTTACAGGTATCATGGACAACATAAATACAAATTGTTTTCTTATGAATATGAGAGAAAGACTTACAAGACTAAAGCAGATAGCTATAGATACAAACAAAAAGTATGCTAAGAAGTTTGGTATAGAAGAGAGCACAGCCATTACCTGTGTTAAACCATCAGGTACAGTATCACAGCTATGTGATTCAGCAAGTGGTATTCATGCTAGACACAGTAGATATTACATCAGAACAGTCAGGGGAGATAACAAAGATCCACTTACAAAGTTTATGATAGATCAGGGTGTGCCAAGTGAACCTTGTGTAATGAAACCTGACACAACAACTGTGTTTAGTTTTCCAATGATGTCACCTTCAGGTTCTAGACTTAGAAATGATCTGTCTGCTATTGAACAGTTAGAGATCTGGTTGATCTATCAGGAACATTGGTGTGAGCATAAACCTTCTATCACTGTTACAGTTAAAGAAGAAGAGTGGCTTGACGTTGGAGCATTTGTGTTTAAACATTTTGATAAAATGTCAGGTGTGTCTTTCTTGCCACACTCAGATCATGTTTATCAGCAAGCACCTTATCAGGAGTGTACAGAAGATGAGTATGATGCTATGCTTCTTAAAATGAAAACTAGAATTGATTGGTCTAAGCTACGAGATTATGAGTCAGTTGATACTACTGCAGGTAGTCAGACAATGGCTTGTAGTGGGGATAGCTGTGAGATCGTAGACATAGGAGCTTAACATGACTGCTATCTATCCAAAAGAAATTTGCTATATGTGTGGCAACTATCTTGATGACGATATGAAGTGTTATGAATGTGAAGATTGCAATGGAGAAAAGATGACAGATACAATTACTTTAACAACTGATACTACATTTGACCACACAAAGTTTACAGGTGAGTATGATCCTGTAAATAAACCACCTCACTATACTCTTGATGATGGAATAGAGTGCATTGACTACATGAGACAGGTGTTAGGACTACAGGGTTTCATAGATTTGTGTCATGGTAATCTTATCAAGTATCAACACAGGTATAAGTACAAGGGAAAACCTGTACAAGATATGGAAAAGGCACAATACTATCTGAACAAAATGGTAGATGCCTTGAAAGAAAAGCATAAGTAATGTTAGCAGAGGCTCTTGTCTGTCTTGCTCTCAATGTTTACTATGAGGCTAGAAGCCAAAGCATTGTAGAGCAGATAGCAGTAGCACAGGTTGTTATTAACAGGGTTAATGACGATAGATATCCAGATACAATCTGTGAAGTTGTTAAACAAGGGGAAAAGAATCCTGATGGAACAATGAAAGAAGATCGTTGTCAGTTCAGTTGGTATTGTGATGGAGCTAAAGATAAACCATACAATGAAAAATCTTGGGAGCTTGCATTAAGTGTTGCCAGATCTGTGCGTGATGGTAAGACAACAGACTTAACAGAAGGAGCAACACACTATCATGCTATCTCTGTTAATCCTTATTGGGCAAAGACTCTGAAGAGAGTAGCTAGAATAGGCAAACATATTTTCTATAGGTGGGAGAAGTAGATGAAGTACAAAAACCTAGAACAGGAAGCTAGAAACTTTAACAAGCTACGTATGATCAAGACCAACAGTAACGACAAGGTTCTTACGACAAGAAGGTTTCTAGCAGGTCAGGCACTATCTGGTATCATAGCCAGAAGTCCTAGTTGGTCTAACAAAAAAGACGTAGTGAGAGAAGCTTATGAGTGGGCAGACAAGATGTTAGAAGAGGGCTAGTCAGCAGGTGTATTTATTATTCTTCTACTTTGTCTATCTTTATCTGTTTTAATATAAAGTTTTAATTTTCTCAACTGAGCTTCATTAAGATCTATTAAATCCCTATCACCAAACCCAACCTCTTCTAAAGCATCATCAATTTGTTTATTATCATAGCTATTATATAAACTAAAAACTGCTCCTAAATGTCTATCATCAACAACTGTGGATCTTCTTAGATAAGACAAAGCCCTTTTTTTAGCATTTGCTATAGCTTCACTAACAAGTCTTTGTTTATCTTTAAGTTTTAAATTAAAGTAGTTTTTTCTATTAAGAACTTTCTCTGCTTCTATCTCTAATATTGGTGCTATTATTTTATTGACTCTATTGTTAGCTTTAGGTGCATCAGTATAGATATTAGTTTTCCATTCAGGTTTCTCAATACTATTAAACATTTTTTGTGTTGCAGTTTGAGCAAGATTTTCTCTGTAACCTATTAACCTACCTAAAGTTTTAGATTTATCAGCAGTTGTAGCATACTCTTTTTCCTCTGATTCAGTCATACCTATGTAGTCTAATATAGGTGTTGTTATCTGATCAACATATCTTAAAGAATCATTAAGAGGTTTAAGTCCTTGTCTCCTGTCAATTTGTTCTCCATCACCTATGATACCAACTAATTGATTGATTGGATCAAGGGGTCTTGTTGCACCACTAATGTAGCTTGATCCTATAGATCCAAATATTTGTGCAACATCTCCACCTAACTCTGGAATATCTTCTAAAGTTATAAGATCTTTAGATGCTTTTGAAATGTCATTAAACTTCTGACCAAGAGTTCTTAGTAAAGATTGATAAGTAAATATTTCAACAGCTTGATTTAATAACTCTGCAGGTGCTTCTTCTCCTAATCTTTTATAGGCAATAAGTCTTGCACCCATTTTAAAAAATGATTCTGGAAAATCATATTCTTTATTTTGAACAGAGCCATCTGTTTCTCTTTCTTCTTTCCAAGATAAACCTTGCTTTATATAACCCATCTCATTGTCAGACATATACCACATAGCAGTCCAACCTACAGCCATTCTTGACATGGACTCTGTGTATTGATCCACAGTTATTTGATCAGGGTTTTTGTAGATAGCATTTTTAACAGCAGAAAAATTTCTCATTAAAAATTTTGCACCTACATAATCTGACATAAAGTTTATAGTGCCATTGAAAAATTGACCAAATGGAACTGTTATACCAATAATAGGAACTTTTCTAGCTTGCTCTGTAATGGTTGCTACAAAAGATATTGGATCTGAAGTAAAAGTTTTTCTACTAGAAAAAGATTTAGAGAATACACTATCTGCAGTTTCATCTAAAGCTTTTGCTTCTAATGCAGCATATCTTTTACTTGATATTATATCAGCTATTTGATCTGATCCTTGATCTAAAAACTGTTGATATGTTTGACCATACTCTTCTCTTATATTTCTATCAAGGTAATACATAAAGTTTTGCATTTTGAAAAATTCATCTTGAAATCTAACAGCATAAATTTTTTGAAAGAAATCTTTATATTTTTCTACAAATCTTACGTCAAATCTTTCAGCAGGATCTATCCCAAACTCCTTCATTAAAGATCTGTTATCTACACCACCACTTAAATATCTAAAAAGTTTGTCCTTTACTTCAGGTCTCATTGAAAGATAAGACATTACTTGATCCCTAGTTGCATCTGGAGATACGAGGTTAGCAACTCTTCTACCTTGAGATCTAATTATATTTATACCTTTGTTTAGCAACTCTCTATCTCCACTTGCTAAACCTTTTAAACCAACTGTTGTATAAAGAGCACCTCTAGTAAAATCTGCTAGACTATCTAAAGTGCCTCTAAAAGTAGTACCTATAATATTTAAGGCAGTTGTAGCAGGGTTAGAAACAATTGATTGTATGGTTAAGTTTTGATAATAACTAATATTTTTAGTATCTCTTCCAGTTAATAAACCTCTTTCAATTTCAGGATTAACATCATCAAGATAATCTATAAAACTAAGATCTGTGGTTTGCTCACCCCTAATAATTTTTCCTGTATTAGGATCAAACCTATCACTAGCTTGAACACCTATCCTTTTAGCTAATTCAGAACTTATTTGTAAGTTAGCACCTGCCCTACTTTGTTGAATTGAAAACAATTTTACTAGTTTTTCTGTATCAAATTTTTCATACTCTTTACCTAAAGTAGGTAAATGTTTTTTAATACTTTTGTTTATTTCTTTTCTTATATCATCAGGCATTTCTAAAAGAACATCCCCAACAAAGCTTGTTACATTATCATTTTTATATCTAGCTCCGGGAAATCTTACACCATTTTCTACTAGTATTTCTGCAAAACCTTTGATGTTTCTATCATCATTACCTAACATAAAGTATCTAAAAAATTCATTAAAATAAAGATTTGCTTCTTCGTCTTGAGCAATTTTATCTCCTATTTTAGCTTTCCAATCTAAGTTACCTTTGGCTTTTGTTATGTTATTTGCAAAACCATCTTTGTTAATAGACTTAAATAAATTTTCTATACTTTCAGTAACTTGTTTTTTATTGACAGAAAGTTTTTTAGCCTGTGTTTTGGCTACAACTTTTTTAATATCAACACCATAAAGCTTTTCATTAAGTGTTAAACTTTTTTCTCCTAGTTTTTCTCTAGCAGCTCTAACACCTCTCTCTGATAAAGCTAAACCACCAGACAGTAAGCCACCACCTAACACACCAAGAGCAGTAAGACCACTTTGAAAAGGAGACCAAGACTCTTGCTGACCTGTCATAATCATACCTGATTGATAAGCATAATCAATACCCAATGCAAGAACCCCATCAGTAGCTGCAGCTGTTGCTATTTCTTTTCTTGCAGTAGATTTTACAGCAGTTGTTACAGCAGCACTCTTCATCTCTGCTTCTATAGCTCTCTGACCTGCTTCTCTCATTATTTTTTGTGTTACATCTTCACCTAGCTCTTTAACACCTTTCTTTTTCATCTCTCTTTGTACTGCTTTAGTTCCTGCATCTTTAGCAATCTTCTTTAAAACTTGTGTAGTTCCTGTTGTTGCTGCTGTTGATACAGCTTTACCAACACCAAGACCTATTAAGTTTGTAGGATCTACTATTATTGCTCTAGCATAATCATAAATACCATCAAACATTTCTCCCCAAGTATAATCATCAGAGAATACACCTTCAAAATTATCAAAGAGAGAATAAGCTTGACCTGCATTAGATAACTTATCATCATCAGCTTTTCTTAACTGATTAAATTCACCTAAAGTTACAACAGATTGACCTGCAGAAAACCTACGCATTCTATTAACATAAGAATCTACAAGTTCTTTATCTGACAAATCTCCTCTTCTTATACCCTCAAAGTCTTTCATATAGTTACGTATAACATCCATAGCTTTTTCATCTTCTAAAACAGTAGAAGGAGTATAAGTCATTTCAGCATCAAACTTGTCTAGACCCTCGTTATCCTCCTCCTCCTTTTCTATGTCAGGATCTGTAATATTATTATCAACTATACCACTACTAGGTATAAGTTCCATTGTTTTAAAATCAAAAGTGTATGGCATAACTATTCCTTATTGACTTGGTATACCTGTAAAATTTCCGTCTGCATCATAAAACTGAGAAAAATAATTCCTAGCATCAGGTATTTTAGAGAACCTATCATCTACTGAAACAAATCTAGCAAAAGCTGCCAATCCAAATTGTGTTCCTAATATTGTTTCTTCAGATCCTGTTTCCTGAGAATTGTTGTAAGCATTTTTAGCTTCATTATAATCAGCTTGTTCTGCTTCAGTTAATACTCTTTCTTGTTCTAGTTTTTCAAATCTATTTCTTTCACTAGCAGCCATAGATCTAGCAGAGTCAATTAATATATTTTTAGCTTGATTTATAAAACTAGGATCTAAAACATTTAATGCTGAATAAGTAAAATCTTCAGTTCCTGCTGTAGGAACAATGTAAGGAACAAACTCTCTTGAAAGTTTCTTTAATTCTTCAAGATCAGCACCTGACATTGCTGCTAATAATTCATCATAAGTTTTTACATTTGGATCTGTGGCTATGGTAGCTCCTTGTTCAATCCATTGATCTCTAGTTAGGTCATCAGGTTTTGTTTCTTCTATAAAGTCGTAGAAAGCAATTAACTTGTCACCTGTAACAGGAGCATAACCTTGTCTTTTTTCTGCTTCAGTAATTTCTTGATAAACTTTAATAGCTTTTGCAGGATTATTTTTAACAGCATTTAAAAAAGCATCTGCTTCTTTACCCTCTAAAACACCATCTAACCTATTTTTAAAAAATTTAACAGCACTTTCAGCATTTTTTTCCACTGCAGCTTTTTTTGCTCTACTTTCCATAATTTGTGGAATAATAGAATCAAGTCTTCTATCAACCAATTCTTGTTCTTTAAAAGCATAAGCATCTGCTTCTTTCCAATAATCAACAATCCCACCTAAAAAACTCATGCCATTCTCCTTGCCATTAGTCCTTGTGCAGGACTTTCTTCTGTTTCTTCCATAGGCATTTCTTCAACAGGTTCTTCTGTCTTAGCAACTTCTGTGTCCTCTAACGACATAAGATCTGTTGCCTTCTGACCACCTATCTCCATCTGATCTAAGATCTTTGCAGCCCTAACTTCATCTCTCTTGACCATGATTGCTCTTTGTGTTTCAGGATCATCAAGACCTTCATTAAAGTCTACACCACCTCTTAATGCTACACCCCTGATAAACTCAAAGATGACAGGACCTATGATTAAACTTACATCAATGGAATGTATGCCCTCCATAACTGCACTTCTTAATATACCCTCTGTAAGTGTCTGCAGATCTACTCCCTGCTCTAAGAAAAACATAATGTCTTCCATAGCACCATCTTCTGTAAGATTAACTAGGTGTCTTTCTATAGCTTCATAAGGATCAGTAACCTCTGGAGGTATTTCATAGGCTGCTACTTTAGGAGTTGTTGTAAGTGACTCCCCCGGAATAGGTCTTTCAAATTGCATTATGTATCACTCCCTTGTATAAAAGAATCCCCAAGCTGATGATAGTCAGATAACATTGTTCCATTGCTGTCTTCAGGATTGTACTTATTAGGATCACCTATGGGTAAATCAATAGTTTTAACATATTTGTATGCACCATTTATACCACCTAAATGAGCTACAGCACGAAACGCATCTCTGGAAAGTTTTTCTTGTGCTTTTTTGTTTTTATCATAAGCTCTATCAAGATCTTTAATGTGCCATCTACCAACCTTCATTTGTAAATCTTTATCATATCTAAATTGTTCCATTGTAATTTTTGTTTTATTAGCTTTATTATAGTCAGCAATTCTATCAGGACCAAACTGTAACAAACCTGTATAACCCTCTTTATTAACTGCTTCAGAGTCACCACCACTTTCTCTTTGGGCTAGTTTTTTAGCAAAGTTATCTATGTCAAGACCTTCTTTATACTGTGCTTCAGACATACCAAGACCCCCAAGTATTTCTTTTAAGTCTTCTTTATTTGCACCTCTTAGTCTTTCAGCTATTTCTTCATTAGAGCCATACATCTGTGAGTAACCATCCATAATAGAATCAAAAGGACTCCTTGTATCTGACAGATCAACTTTAGGTTTTCTACCTAAACCAGTCATACCTAATATCTGCTCTCTTCTAGCACCTCTAGCACTTCTGAATCTATCTGGATCAGATTTACCCTCTAGTAACCCTGCCATTTCTCTGTACTTTTTCATGTTCAACATTTTTAAATCCTAACCTGCTCCAAAAATATTACTTAAATTTAATAAACCCTTAAAACCACTCAAGCTACTACCAAATAAGAACCTAGCAAAGAATGAACCCTTATCTCTAGCTTCCTGTGCATCTATTGCTTCTCTTGCAGCCTGTAAATCTTTATCTGCAAGGATAAGTTTTAATGCCCTATCTAAAGCACTTTCAGATTCAGCCATAGAAAAGCTCATTAAGTCTCTTTCTCTCTGCCATACCTGATCTATAACTTTATTAGTTAAACCATTGACTTGTTTTGCATATTCAAAATTACTTTGATTAGCTGCAGCCGTGTTAGCTGTAGTTGTATCTTGTCTCCACTGTGCGTTAGCTTGTGCTATAACAGCACGTTGCTGTGCATTAAACAATTCTCTTTGATTTTGTATTTCAGAATTAAATTTAAGTAAAGCATTAGCTTCATTAGCATTAAACTGTTTCATGGCATTAGTTTGTGCAGAGTTAAACTGACTTACTTGAGATGTAAGAGTAGCCATAAACTGATTGACCTGATTTTCTGTTGATGCATTAAACTGTAACCTAGAGTTATTAGCAGCTGTATCAGAAAGTAAAACATTATTTCTGGCTTGAGCTTTAAAAATTTCTGTTTGCTGTTGATTGTTTAGGTTAGCCATGTCTAGTTGCAAAAAGTTTTGTGCATTTTGAACTTGAGCCTGTTGTTGATTACTTAAAGTAGCCATTTCTAATTGAGATAGTTGAGCAGCTTCAGCCATTATAACAGCTTGTCTATTATTTAAAGTAGCAAGATTAACAGTTTGTGCCATCTTAGCGTTCTCTAGTGCAACTTGTTGATCTGCACTAAAGTTCATATTAGCTATCTCACTAACTCTAGCGGCATTCATAACTTTAGATTGAAACTCTTGGTCAAACTCTATCTGTAAAAACTTTGCTCTTTGTTCTGCTTTAGCTAGAGCCATCTGCTGTTTGTTAGCAGTATCTATCTGTGCTATTGGTAATGATGCTTCCATAGCGGCTTGCACGATAGCCTGACCTGCCATACTTGATGCACCTAAACCCCTCTGTGCCATCACTGCAGTAGCTCTACGCATTGCTCCTGCTGCCCAAGGTGGTGTATTACCTCCCTCAAACTGGTTCATTAAAGTAGTTAGTTCTTGTTGCATAGAAGCAGCTTCTACTTCTCCTGTACCAAAAGCTTGTCCTACTCTAGCTTGATCTACTGCACTACCTGATATAAGTTCTCCTTGAGGACCTGTCTGTAAAGTTCTTGTAGGTGCATCTTGCACTGTAGCAGCAGTTCCTGTAGCTCCTGTTAAGTTAGAAACTTTAGTAGTGTCTTGTGTTTGTGCTGTTATTTGTCTTGTAGGAGTTGATTGTGTTTGTGCAGTAAGTTTAGCTAGTTCTGTATCTATGGAATCTCCTGCTTTTGTAAAGTCAGTATCAGTTACAGTTTTAGCACTAGAAGCTGCAGGTGTAACACCATCTACTGATGCACTAGGATCTTGTGCTTGTGTAACTTGTTGAACTTGTGCAGGTTGATCCACTATGGGTGCAGTGCCTAAAGCTAAACCTGTGGTAGATGGTAAGACAGCACCTGTTGTATTAGGATCTATATAAGAGACAGGTGGAGCAGTTACAGCACCTGCAGGAGCTACTGTTGCTTGAGCAACAACACTCTTTTGTGCATCATAAACATCTTCAGGACCTATTTGAGTAGTAGTAAGATCCTGTGGTTGATTAACATCTACCCTGCTATCATCATAAGCTTTTTTGTTTGCTGCTTCTTGATCCCTACCTGCAGTAGATGCTTCTTCTGATGTTGGAAAAGAACCTAACTCCGAGTTATCACTCATAATAGGAACGAAACTAGGAGCATCTGGTTGACTTCTATCATCTACTCTACTAAAAGTTACATAGCCACCACTTTGATACCCACTAACAAGAACACCCTGATTAGCTTGAATAGATTGTTGTTTTTGTGTTGTATCAAAATAACCTTGAGGAACAGGTTGCTGTGGTATAAACTGACCATCTTGATTTAAGATACCTGATATGTACATAGACATGCCCTGATTATTCTGAAACAATCTACTCTGAATATTACCTGCTACACCTGCTGCTTGTTTTTCTGCAAGTGTTTGAGGAGTTAAAAGTTGAGCTTCATCTTTTGCTCTTTGTGTAAACTGTGATGCTTGTCTATTAAAGTTTGTTTGATAAGTGGGTATACTAACTTCTTCAGTTGTTAAACCTCCTGTTAAAGTTGGAGTTGTAATTGTAGGTGGTTTAAACTTCTCTCCTTCTCTTCCTGTAGGTAAAGTAACATTATAACCACCATCAGGTTTAGGTGTAAAAATGTTTTGTGCTTGAGTTAATTCTTGAGCAGGAACATTTGGTGTAACTTGTGTTGGAACTGTTGGTGTTGTAGGTTTTTTTACCTTAGTAGCAGAAGTATCCCATTCTAATATGTTTATATCTTTATCAGTGTTAAGTCCCGGAGCAGTTGTTTGTCCTGTCCAATTACCTTGTGCATCAAGAACTAATTCACCACCGGGAATAGTATCTACAGTATAGTCATCTCTTAAAAAAGCATTAGTATTTTCAGCAGTTATACCTTGTTTTGCCATTTCCTGTTGAAGATACAAACTGTTAGCAACATTACTATTAACTAGTCTTTCACCCTCCTGCAAGTTAGCTTTAGCCTGATCTTGTTGTGCCCATTTATCTTTAAGTATTTGTGCTCCTATATCTGTAGCTTCGTTAGTACCATAAAAATCTGTATTACTTCCCGGAGTATAACCTGCAGCTTTTAAAATATCTGCACCTACAAAAGCACCACCTGCTATTTCATTCTTAGTATCTACACCTAATTTTTCTAAAGCAGTATTAAATTTTGCACTATCTACTCCAGTATTTTGTGATAAGTAATAAAGATCAGCAAACTCTTTTATTTCATTTTCATATTGAGAAAGAGCTGCTTGATCAACCACTAAATTTTCGTCAATATCTTTTTGAGTGTAAGTTTGAACTTGACCATTTACAGTTAAGTTTCCAGAGTTATCAAAAGAAACTCCACCACCTAAACTATCTCCCGGTTTTAACTCACCACTAGCTATACGATCTTTAAATTCAGGATCATTAAGTATATTAACAGGATCTCCTGCTTTTACATCAGTCCTTTTAACAAATAAATCTGGTTTTGCCATCTATCTAATCCTTGCTCAATACTTTATCTAGTTTATCTTCTAATCTATGTAGTGCATCCATTACCTGTGTAAGATCATCTCTAAGTTCTTTACGTGTGGCATACTCTTCTCTTGTTTTATTTAGTAGTATGTCAATACGTTTTACTTCCTGTACAAGCCCTCTGAATGCCCATACAGCAGGAGCTATTACTAATGTTAAGATAATATTCCAAAACATCCATGCACTAATTTCCATCTACTACTCCTGAATTGATTTTAAATACCACACGAGCCAACCAAAACCTATAATTGTACAAAGTAAAAATAGTATAAATAAACCTTCAATACATCTATCTTTAAACTCTTGTTTCTTATATAGTTGTTCTTGTCTAGCCTTTCTAATTTTACCTTCCATTGCAATCAACTCATCCCAAGCTTTGTGCCCATGAGAAAACTGTATAAAAGTTTTAAGTTCGTATCTCTGTTCTTCTAACTTTTTCTTAGCAGCAAATGCCTCTAGTGCTTCCTGCTCTACTGACCCAAAAACTTTACGAAAGATAGGTGGGTTCTTTGCCTGTTTTTCTTTTTGTTCTATATCAGACACAGCACCCATCCACTTTGATAAATCACCACTCATCTGTTCTATATCACGACCTGCTTGGAATGCTCTTTTTAGACCTGAAAATGCAGTGCTTGCAGTGGTCAGAGCAGCACCTATCGTGATTGGATCAAACATTAGTGCTTTGTCTTATTTTCTAACTTCTTTGTATTCGTTAATGATTGTTTATCTAATAAAGTAAAACCTCTACGATTAGCAAATATCTCTGGATCTTTTTCCCATTTGTCTGCACAAGCTTCTAACCAACGCATTGTCATCTCATGTGTAGGTGCTTTACCTTCTTTCATTAATTGGTTTTCTGTTTGTAAGTAAGCAAAGACTTCAGCTTGTGCTTGAGCACCACTAATACCTAAATCAAAAATATAAATCATATTACCTTCATCTATCACTCCACCTCTTGGTCTAGCACTTGATAAAGCTTGCTTCATAGCTGTCATTATATGATATCTGTTCTCTTCCCTTTCATACATCTCTTCTGTAATCTCATCTACACCTAGATGCTTTAACAAAGAATTGTATTGATTAATAAAAAAGTTAAGCTTTCGTATAGCACCTTGAACAGAGTTTTGTGCATTTACAGAATGTGTTTGTATTTCTAGTATTTCTACTTCTAACATTTCCCTTTGCAAATCATCTTGACACTCTAACAATTCACGCTGTTTCATCTTTAATTCAACAGCTTTTTTCTGCATACGTATTTGTGCTTCTTGTAAAGCGTTTTTTGTTTTATCAACTTCAGCTAACGTATGTTTGATTGAACGTATAGGTGTTATGGCAGTAACATCTAACGTAACTCCCATAAATTGAGAATGTGATTTATAGAAATTACTAGAGGCCTGTTGCACCATAGGCATATTTTTATCTATGTTCTTCAACATAGTTTTGTACTCTGGCTTTACTTCAGATAAAGCTGTCTGTATGTTTTTTATAACAAGT
>TARA_R100001594_G_scaffold96576_1_pt1 | contig 14764 bp, 19 predicted proteins | sample TARA_R100001594 | Tara Oceans TARA_R100001594 (sample SAMEA2622752) | marine metagenome | biome: marine biome (ENVO:00000447); feature: marine epipelagic mixed layer (ENVO:xxxxxxxxx); material: "saline water (ENVO:00002010), including plankton (ENVO:xxxxxxxx)" | depth 150 m | reverse complement strand
TGGGGTCTTTACCTTGACAATTATATTCGGAAGGGTTAAAGTATGATATACGGACTGTTCGCCAGTTTGCTAATGGGAGCTTTAGAGATGGAACGAAAGATTAAAAACCGATCTAAGAGCGCGAAGGCTTTGCAATCGCCTCTTTATCGGCAGCAAGTGCGGGAGAAAAAACGCCCGTACTACGACGGTAAGGAAGTCATGGACAATGACTTTTCGCACGAGGGCTTGACCCCTGTGGGTTATTACATCGAGGAGGTCAAAGATGACTAGAGACGATGTACTGGACAAAGCCAAAGAACTTATTAACGGGCAACGGGCTAAAGACTACGGAGACGCTTACCTTACCCACGCCAGGGTAGCCGCTCTATGGACTACATACACCCGCTCTACGACAGAGGATTTGACCCCTGTAGACGTAGCTATGCTGATGGTCTTGCTGAAGGTGGCTCGCGCTATCGAAACCCCTACCGAGGATAGCTTTGTCGATATAGCAGGGTATGCTGCTCTGGCTTCTGAAATGGTAAGCCCGGCAAAGGCTCAGAAAAAACTCAAAAAATATTTCGACGCTAGGCCCAAACCTTTGAAAGGCGAGAACGATGTTTGATTTTGAAACAGTGTTCTGGATAAGCCATTCCGACGCTATCGAAGCTGTCATCATAGGATCAGCTGTGCTACTCTTTTCCCTTGCAATTATAGGTATGCGTAGATGAGTGTAAAATCGAGGATCACCGGAAGCACCATGTCTCACCCTTGCAACATCTTTGTCAAGATTTTGGAGGACGACTTTGACCTTGACAAGTCCGTCAGACCATTCTTAGATACTATGGGCTTGCTCAATAACAAACCGCCGGAGTATTTTATCTGCATGGCCCTGGAGGAGCTAAAGCTATATCTTGAGCAAGAGCCGGAAGATATAGAGCCAGACGACGACGACGGCTTAGAGCGTATGCTAGGTAAGCGGGGTACACATTAATGCTAGCAGAGGTAGAGTCCACCCCGGTTAAAATCCACCAACCTTGCGATGAGTGCGGGTCATCAGACGCTTTGTCTATATACGACGACGGCCATACTTATTGCTTCAGCTGCCAGAACTACGCTAGGCATGAGCAGGAGTACGCTTCTAAAGGGGATTATCAAGTGAAGAAACACCGCCCTGACACTACCTGGGAATCTCGCAAAATATCTAAAGCTGTTCAAGATCTGTACGAAGTATCTGCCGGGGATTTTAGACTTATTTTCCCCTACTACGACGGCGAGGGCTTGAGAGTAGCTTCCAAGATCAGAGAATACGGTAAAGAGTTTAAGACCGAGGGCGCTTTTAAAGACACGGTTCTTTTCGGCTCCCACACCCTGGGCAAGGACAGCGGCGTCCGGTCTAATACGGTTATAGTAACAGAGGGCGAGGCCGACGCTTTAGCCGCATTTCAGATGGCTAACGGTATATCTAGCTCTGCCACTTCCATAAGCCGTAGAGGCAAGGCCACTGTACACGCCTTATCTATCAAGAGCGGTCAGGCTAGCGCAGAGCGTGATTTTAAGAATAATTTAGAGCTTCTGGAGACATTTAGCAGGGTGTTTATATGCTTTGACGCTGAGCCAGAGGCTTTAGCTAACGCTGAGAAGTGCGCTAGATTGCTCAGGCCGGGTAAGGCTTTTATAGTCAAGCTAGACCACAAAGACGCTTGCGAGTACTCTGGTAAAGAATTGTCTCAGGAGTTTTTGGCAAAGCTTAAAAACACCCCTTGCTACACCCCTGCCGGTATCAGGAACGCTGCGTCTGACTTTGACGGGCTATGGTCCGAGCAAAATCTTAGAAGCATACCGTTCCCGTTCCCTAAGCTACAGAGCAAGACTTTAGGCATAAGAGCCAGGGAAATAGTTACCTGGGCAGCTGGTACAGGCGTGGGGAAGAGCAGCATTTTAAGAGAATTGCAGCACTACTACTTGAAAAATACCGAGCAGAGCATAGGAATAATAGCTCTTGAAGAGTCCGTAGACCGGACCCGTAGAGGAATATTAGCGGTGGAGGCCAACGACCGTTTGCACCTTAACGAAGTATTTGAGAAGTATTCGAGAGAACAAGTACGCGAATACTTTAACAGTACTTTAGGCACAGGGCGAGTATTTATCTACGACCATTTCGGATCGTTGGAGATGGACGATTTGCTAGACCGGGTACGGTACATGGTGCAGGGCTTGGACTGTCAAGTGATATTTATAGACCACTTGAGCATATTAGTATCAGGGCTAGAGGTTACGGATGAGCGAAAAGCTATTGACCGTACCATGACCATGCTAAGGCAAGTTACTGAGGAGACGGGTTGCTGCATTCACCTAGTCACGCACCTTAGACGGTTAGGCTCTGACAAGTCGCATGAGGAGGGCGTAGAGGTAAACCTAGGCCATTTGAGAGGTAGCCACGGTATTAGCCAAATAAGCGACAGCGTGATTTCCTTAGAAAGGAACACGCAGAGCGACGATCCGGTGGAGTGTAACACCACTACCCTTAGAGTTCTGAAGTGCCGCTACACAGGCGATGTAGGAGCAGCTGACAGGTTGCTATATGATAAGTCTACCGGGCGGATGTCGGTTTCAGAGGAGGAATTTTAGATGGAGGTTACTCTGATAAGCCATATGGGTAGCGATATTTCAGTTGTAAACGCTGCCAGGGTAAGCTTTAACAAAGAACATAGCCGCATAGAGCAGAGCGATAAAAAGCTTATAAAATACCTTGCCAAGCACAACCACTGGACCCCCTTTGCCCATACTTCGCTACAGTTCAGAATTAAAGCTCCGGTCTTTGTCGCTAGGCAACTGGGCAAACATCAGGTAGGACTGGTATGGAACGAAATTAGCAGAAGATATGTAGACTACGAACCGGAGTTCTATTACCCTGACCAGTGGCGAGGGCGTCCTAAAGATAAAAAGCAAGGTAGTTCTGGCGAGGTCATAGACATAAACCCTTCGACAGGGACCGGGCCAGCTATGACAGACGATTATCACCATGCTGTTAGGAAATGCGCTTGGACTTACAAACAGCTATTGCACAGAGGCGTAGCCCCAGAAATGGCTAGGATGGTGCTGCCTCAGAGCATGTTTACCGAATGGTACTGGACAGGTTCGCTCTACGCATTTTCCAGGGTATGCTTGCTCCGCTTGTCCAAGGACGCGCAAGAAGAGACCAGAGAAGTGGCTAGTAAAATTGCAAAATATTGCTTGACAAGGTTTCCTATAAGTTGGAAAATGTTAATGGGAGAGCCAGAGGAGTTTCAAGATTCCGGTTTTACAGATGACTTTGGCGTGTATATGGAATGACCAGAACAATTTTCATAGACATAGAAACCGATAGCTTAGACGCTACTCAGATATACTGTGCAGTGACCTTGGAAAATTCTACTTATAAAGAATGGACTAACGGCTCAGGGCTACAGGAATATCTCAAAGATGCCGCTGTAGTAGCTCATAACGGTTTAAGCTTCGATTTCCCTGTACTGGCTAAGCTTTGGGGAGTTAGGCTAAAGCTACACAACATGGTAGACACGCTTGTCCTGTCTATGCTAGATAGCCCTGCCAGAGAAGGAGGCCATAGTTTAAAATCGTGGGGAGAGCGGTTAAATATAAAAAAGCTAGAGTTCTTGGACTTTTCCCACTACAGTAAAGAAATGCTAGAGTACTGCAAACAAGATGTTAAACTGTGCAAATCCGTATACTACTCTTTAAAGCCTTCTATGGAAAATTTCTCCGACAATTCTATATCAGACGAGCATCGGATGAGGATTGTAGCAGACAGGGTTAGCTATAACGGCTTTGCCCTTGACAAGAGCAAGGCTATTGATCTGTACAACAACCTTGTCGCAGAGCAGGAAAAAATAGAGCTAGAGTGCAGGAGCCTTTTCCCTACCATTGTCGAAGAAAGGTATTCGGAAAAGACCGGGAAACGGCTTAAAGATAAGGTGATAGAGTTTAACCCTTCTTCTAGGCAGCATATAGCTAGTAGGCTTATAAACCTAGGCTGGAAACCTACCGAGCATACGCCCACAGGTCAGGCTAAGGTAGATGAGAACACCTTATCAAAATGCTCTATACCAGTTGCTAGTACACTGGCACGGTATTTCATGCTACAGAAGCGCTCAGCCTTGGTAAAATCTTGGGTAAAGGCTTGCTCAGAAACCGGGAGAGTGCATTGCCAGTACCGGACCTTGGGGGCTATTACAAACCGGATGAGTTGCGTTAGCCCTAACCTACAGCAAGTCCCAGCGGTACGGGTAGAGTACGGGGAACAGTGCAGGTCTCTTTTCAAAGCTGACAATGGTAAAAAATTAATAGATACCGACGCTGCAGGGCTAGAGCTAAGGGTTTTAGCGCATTACATGAACGATGAAAAGTTTACCAGAGAAGTGCTAGAGGGAGACGTACACAGCGCTAATCAAAAAATGGCTGGGCTTAGTAACAGAGATCAGGCTAAAACATTTATCTACGCTTTGCTGTACGGAGCAGGAGACGCTAAGATAGGCGCTGTGGTTAACGGATCGGCCAAAGACGGCGCTGAGCTTAGGTCTAGGTTCATGTCTAATATGCCAGCTTATAAGCGCCTTAGCGAAGCTGTCATACGCAAGGGCGAGAGCGAGGGTAAGCTTAAAGCGCTAGACGGTAGAGTTCTCAGAGTCAGGTCAGGACACGCTAGCCTAAATACGCTGATACAAGGATCGTCAGCTGTGCTTATGAAAAAATGGTTTATGTATGTGGATCATCATCTTAGGAGGCGTAAGCTACGGTCTAAAATCGTCGCCATGATCCACGATGAATTAGTTTTAGAAAGTTGCGAAAAAGATGTTGACGCATCTAAGGAATCTGTTATACTATCTATATCACAAGTCAACACAGCCTACAAATTACGATGTAAGCTAGAATGCGACGTACAAGTAGGCAACAACTGGAGCGAGATACACTAATGGCTAAAAACGGTTACGCTTATCTGGAAGGCACCATGTTTTTCCCGTACATTTTCGACAATAAGGACAAGTTTGATCGATACTCGGTAGCTCTTGGCTTGGAGGGAGACCAAATCAAGAACGCTAAAAATTTAGGCTTACAGGTTAAGCAGGACGAGGGCAAAATGGACGGTATGCCCTATGTCCAGCTTAAAAGCAATTACAAGCCATCCCTGGTCGATGGTCAAGAGAACGAGTACTCCGGCCCTACGCAGCTGTGCAACGGCTCTAAGGGCGTTGTGCGCCTTTCCCAGCGCCCTTACGACAATAAATATGGCAAGGGCGTCACCACTTTCATCAACGCTGTTAAGATCACAGAACCTATCGAATACGTCGCAGAAGGCGGAGGGTTTTCGGACAACCCTGTAACCGAATCCGACGATTTGAGCGACGAGGTTCCGTTCTAGCGTGGCTAAAACAGATTACGGGCATTGGGATATTGCTCTGGTAGGCAAGTTTGACCCCGACAGACACTTAGGATTTGTCTACCAGATCACCCGTAAAGATTCTGGCAAAAGCTACATAGGTTGTAAGCATCTGTGGAAGTTTAAAAAAAGAAAGCGGGTACGGGCGAGCGAGTGGAAAAATTACTGCTCTAGCTCTAACTATCTAAAGCCAGAGATTAAAGAGCTAGGAGCGGACGCTTTCAAATTTGAGATATTGATGCTTTGCGATACTAAACGCGACTTGTACTATAACGAAGCAAAGCTACAGATGCAGCTGGGAGTATTGGAAAGCGACGAGTATTACAATGCCAATGTCGGAGGTACTAGGTTCTACCGACCTGTTAAGAGCTACGTCACTGTAAAGCTTATGGGCAAGTTTAAAGGTGTCAATAACCCCAGGTACAGAGGTAATTTCTACGTTATTTACGAAAACGGTATGGAAGAACTCGTAGAAGACATTACCTTGACAAAATGGTGTAGGGATAACGCTTATTCCTTTCAGCGTATGTACGATTTAAGAAACGGGAAAATTAGTAGGTATAAAAACATCATAGCTATGGAGTATGAAAGTGAGCGGTCCTAAAACTATAGACACTTTGGTAAACGACATATACAACCTTGTCAACACCGGGAAAAAGAACCCAGACAAAGAAGCTCTGTTCGCTCTGGGCAGTGCGGTGATGGAGGCTGTGCGTAGGCAGCTGTGGATGGCTACTTCTGAAGCTCCTGGCAGATTAAGGATGTCTAACATAGGTAAGCCGTGTAGTAGGCAGCTTTGGTACGATGTCAACGGAGACGACAAAGCTGAAGAACTTAGCCCCCAGACCCGGTTAAAGTTTATGATCGGAGATATAGTAGAAGCTTTTCTAATCTACCTAGCCAAAGAAGCTGGGCATTCGGTTACTCAGCAACAGGCAGAAATAGAACTTTCTGGTATAAAAGGGCATATAGATTGCGTAATAGATGACGAGCTAGTGGATATAAAATCCGCATCTGCCTTTGCCATGAAAAAGTTTAAGAACGGCACTTTACCCGACGATGATCCTTTCGGCTATATATCTCAAATAAGCGGGTACGGTAACGCTCTCGGTAAAAAGCGAGGCACTTTCCTAGCATTTGACAAGAGCAGCGGAGAACTTGCCACGTATACCCATGCTCAGCTGGAAAATACCGAGTTAAAAATAGCACAGGTTAAGGCAGATGTCGGCTCCAAGACTCCTCCCGATCGTCGCTTCGAAACCGTAAAAGATAAGCAAACCGGAAGAGACAAGCTAGGGGTCAACTGCTCGTACTGTTCTCACAAGGCAACTTGCTGGGAAGATTTAGATTTAAAATTCAGATCAGGGAGACCTGTTTTCTTTGTAGGAGAGTCCGAAAATGCCCATTCTTTCTGAAGAGCAGCTGATAGACCTATCGGAAGCTTACAGCTGCGACCAGTTGATAGATATCTTAGGCATAGAGTCTATACAGCTTCTGATGGCGTTTAGAGAAGACGTAGAAGAAAACATATCTAAATTTAACCTTCGCCCGGTGGATTGCCATGACTTTCAAATCTAACGAAAACCCCATGTTCCGGTCTAAATTTTCTGAGGATATCTTTAAACAGAAGTACGCGCATCAAGGTTGTCAAACTTGGGCAGATTTGTCTAAAACTTTGGTAGATGACGTTTGCGGAGATTTACTGTCTAAAAGCGACTTGGACGATCTGGTTCAGATAATTACAGATTTGTGGTTTATCCCTGGTGGTAGGTATCTTTACTACGCCGGGAGACCGTCTAAGTTTTTCAATAACTGCTATTTGCTAAAAGCGGAGGAAGATTCCAGAGAAGACTGGGCAAATCTAAGCTGGAAGTCGGAAAGTTGCCTAATGACAGGCGGCGGCATAGGCGTAGACTACTCTGTCTACAGACCGGAGGGTTCTGGTCTTTCTAAGACAGGCGGGTTAGCCTCTGGCCCTATACCTAAGATGCAGATGATTAACGAAATCGGGCGCAGGGTTATGCAGGGCGGTTCTCGCAGATCGGCTATATACGCTAGCCTCAATTGGAAACATAGAGATATAGACACTTTCCTAAACAGTAAAAACTGGTACGATATGCAAGTCGGAGCTACTGGTTTTAGCGTAGGTCAGATTAAAGAGCAAGATTTTAACTTCCCTGCTCCGCTGGATATGACTAATATATCGGTAAACTACGATACCGAGTGGTTGTTAAATTACTGGAAAACAGGGGAAGTGGGGGGCGTATTCAAAGCCAATGTAAAGCAAGCGCTTTCAACGGCAGAGCCTGGGTTTAGCTTTAACTTCTTTGACAAAGAGAACGAAACATTACGCAACGCCTGTACCGAGGTGAGCAGCGATTTAGACAGCGACGTTTGCAACTTGGGCAGTTGTAACCTGGGCCGTATAGACAACTTAGAAGATTTTGAAAAGGTAGTAACCTTAGCTACTAAATTTTTGCTATGCGGTACTTTAAAAGCTAAGCTGCCCTACGACAAGGTTTACAAGGTTAGGGAAAAGAACCGTAGGCTAGGTCTTGGCTTGATGGGGATGCATGAATGGTTGATTAAGAGGGGTAGCAAATATGAAGTTACTGAAGAGCTTCACAGATGGTTGCGCGTGTATAAAAGCGTCTCTGATGCTACTAGCGTTAGCTGCGCTAACTCTTTTAGCGTTTCCGTTCCTGTTGCTAACAGAGCTATTGCGCCAACAGGCTCTATTGGTATTCTCGCTGGCACTTCTACTGGCGTTGAGCCTATATTTGCTGTCGCGTACAAACGGAGGTATTTGAAAAACGGTACTAAGTGGCACTACCAATACGTGGTAGATTCAGCCGCTCAAGAACTTATAGATTTGTACGGGGCAAATCCTGATAATATCGAATCTGCTCTCGACTTGGCAGACGACTACAAACGCAGGATCAAGTTCCAAGCCGACGTACAGGATTACGTGGATATGTCTATTTCCAGCACTATCAATTTGCCTCAGTGGGGGAGTAAAGAGAACAATGAAGATACTGTATCAGATTTTGCCGATACTCTCGCTAGCTACGCTCATCGATTGCGGGGCTTTACGGTTTACCCTGATGGGTGCAGAGGAGGACAGCCGCTTACGCCAGTTCAATACGCCGACGCACAAGGGAGGCTTGGAGAAGTATTCGAGGAATCGATAGAAACCCATGACATATGCGACATTACCGGACACGGCGGAAGCTGTGGGGTGTAGCTATGTTTGAAAAGGTATTCTATTCTGGAAGTTCTGAGGAGTCTATTCCTGACCTTAGCAAAGACTTTTGCAACGCTATAATCAAAGTTGTAGACAATGTAGAAGAGCAGAAAGCTACGGTACACGGCAGAGACAATAGCCAAGATGTGCGCAACAACTCTGTATACGCTGTTGACGACAGCGATTTTAAAAAGGTTGTTTTGTCTTGGATGTTAAAAGCTAATGTAGAAATGGGCTGGGAATTTGACATTACTGGTATAGAGACTCTTCAGCTTAGTAAGTATTCTGAAAATCAAAAGTATAGCTGGCACTACGATGTAATGCCCGGACCCACCGCTAGAAAGCTTACTTTTACAGTCTCTCTTAACACCGAGTTCAAAGGGGGAGAGTTTCAGTTTAGCTGGGGCAAACCTAACTGGAAGTACAAAAAGAGAACAATACCAGAACCGGCTTTAGATACCGTTGGCAAGTTTATAATATTCCCCAGCTACTACTACCACAGAGTATTACCTGTTACTGAAGGGGTAAGGTACAGTCTTACCGGGTGGGCTTACGGGCCACCTTTTAAATAGACAGTTCTTACAATCTATGCTATAATTAAGTAAGAAGCGCCTTTCTAGGGCTTCGCAAACATCTCGCCAGGAGGGAGAAATGCTATTTCCAAAAAACGCATCTTTAGGGTTTGAGCGGCTGTATAACAATATTGAATTAGTCGCTGACGTAATGTCTCATAATGATAATTTCCCGCCCCATAGCGTTGTCAAGATAAGCGAGAACAGCTTTGAAGTAGCCTTAGCAGTTGCTGGCTTTTCCAAAGACGACGTAGAAATAGAATGTAAGGAAGACATCTTATGTATATCCTCTGATGGGATAGACAGGGAAAACAGTGGAGAGGTTCTGTTCAACAGACTAGCCTTTAGACCGTTTAAAAAGATGTTTCTCCTTGGAGAACACATATTCGTAGACGGGGCTTCGTTAGAAAACGGTATGCTTAAAATAATTCTAAAACGAGAAGTGCCGGAAGAAAAAAAGGTTAAGCGTATCGCAATTAACTAGACAACAGGGGGAGCGCTAGCGATAGTGCTTCCCCCTTTGTATTTAGGAATCGCCATGTACAAAATTATAATACTGATGGTTGTGTCAAACTTAACAGGGATAGACGCTGTAATAGTTGACAAGAAATACGGTAAGCCTTTGCACTTTGACACTGTTGAAGAATGCATAGATCATATCTATTACAATAGAGAGGCTTTAGAAGCCTATGCCAAGACTTATTTTAAATCCGACACGCCTGTGAAAGGGATAGATTGCTTTGTGGATATTACCAATAATTATGATCGCGAGCCGCAGACTAAAAAACTTTGGTTCTTTCCTTAAGAGGATGAATAAAACAGAAGTTCACTTAGTTTATCTGTTTATAGGATGCATGTTGGTAACGGCGTGGGCTTTGCAAGGCTTGTGGTAGCTATGCCTTGTAGTCTGTCTCTATTTCATCTAGCAAACTTTCAAAGGACAGGCTTTCTTTATCCTCTTCGAACTCTACTGTCAGCATAAGCCTCGTACCCGCATGGTTTGCTACCATGTGGTCTTCTTGATTGTTAAATATAAACCGTGAACAGGGCTTATAAGGAAGCTCTATAACATCGTGGTTTATATCTTCCGTAGACTTTCTAAAGTATGTGAAGGATATATTAGGGGTGTACATCATAGAATTTATACACACGCCTCTGTTAGTATCTCTGTGCCAGTTATAGACTGTCCTGCTACCCATGCAGAGAACCCCGGCGTTATATCTGTGTCTGCGATATAGCCAAGAATAGAAATCGTCATGTAGGAGAAACGCTTCTGGATCTATGGGGCATAGCAAAAAGTTATAATACTCGGTCCATTCTGCCTTACCGTTTGTGACTTTGCTGTACAAATCTTTGCTGAAGAAATCTCCTGCTTCTTCTATCTCTTTAAAATAGGGTAGCATCCGCTGTTCATAGCTCAGCTACATTCGCAGCTGCATTCGCAATGCTTGTGATAGCAATGTACTTTAAAATTTTCCTCAACCCCAGAATTTGCAAACTTGTCATGGAAGGGGTCTAGGTGAAACACCAGCACAGAACACGCTTCCATTATCCCCTCGCTTGTAGAGTCCCGTCTAATTTTTTTAATATAATTTAAAGCTAACCGTTGCACATCGTTTTCTTTTACTGTTATCACCTGAGATGCCATTTCTACCTCGCGTTTTTAACTATCGATGATCCAAAATAAAGACCTATTATAGAACTCATTATATGAGTATCCAGAGGGGTCATTACCAAGCCCTGTAGCGCTTCCCACTTAATCACTTCTGATCCACTGCTAAAGAACATAAAGCCAGGATTCCACGTAGTGTACCCTACTATAACAGGCATGTCGGGGAACAAAACAGGTACAATTTTGGGCCAGACTATGACGGCGAAGACTACAGCTAGAGCTATTATCCTCCTGGTTATCTGAAACCCGTTGTTCTCGTACCTTCTAGCCTCGTCAGTGGCTTTAGCCTTAGCAGCTAGACCTGATATAGCCCGTTCAAACGCGGCTTGCTTAGCCTTCTGACTTTGCGACCACAGGGTCATTACCCCAGACATTAGACCAGAGCCTAGCATGGTTATTAGCTCAAAAGGGATAGGCATTACTCTGCTTTCCTAATAGGGCTAACAGGGGGGTGTACAGTGTTGTGCATCTTTTGCAAATGTGCTACATCTAGTTTTAGCTGATCCACTTTTGTTAACAATTCAGACGTTTGCATATGTTCCCTGCGCTGGTTTTCTGGAGATAACATGCCAGACAAAACGCTCATTTTTTGCCCAAGAGTTTCTAAATTTGTCTCTTGCTTGTCAGTGGTAGAGTCCAATACTCGGAATCTTGACTCCATGTCATCTAGCTTTTCCATAATAGATTTGATTTGCATCTTAGCCACTGCACTAGCTCCGGCAACCGACACTAACATGCCCATCAGTGTCAGCACTAGCCTAAGATCGATAGAACCGTCCATTACCTTATTTGTTGTGAAAATTTACGAGCGGATTTTAATCTTCTGTTAAGATGAGGTTTTCCCGGACGTAAAAACCGTTTTGAAAATTCTCTTGTAATTAAATCAACATTTCCAGTTTTAAAGGCATCTTGTAATTTTTTACGATTGCCACTTCCGATATCGTACACGCTGTCATCTTTTAATGCTTGCATTACAAAATTGATTTGAGAACCGCCTGTATTGGGCATGTTGTTATTTTTTATGTATTGCTGGTACGCAGTAAACATCGGGCCTCCCATTTCCATTTGAAATAGCCCCCTTCCCTTGCCTACCGTTCCATCGTTTAATATTTGTTTTTTATTCGGGTCAAAACTACTTTCAACATCTATATTACCCATAATTGCAGCAGCTACTTCGGGAGAATAGTTTTTAAGCAACTCGTTTTCTACAAATTTTATTCGAGTTAGTAAATTTGGTTTTTCTTTAGGCCTTGGAGCAATATTAGAATCACCAAGTAGTCTTAAACTTCTTGCTATATCTTCTTGGCTTTGTAATGATGCTCCCTTTGGGCTATCGTCACCCAACAAGCTCTCGTATCTTAAACGATTACGAATTTGTCTATCCATCGTTGTTTCTGAAGACGGAGGACCCTGTTGCAGCAGTCCTATTATTGCATCTAACATACTACCTACCCCTTGCTATAGCTGCGCCTTCTTCTAGGCCGGATACTCCTACACCGCTTATCATCTCTGCTATTTTTTGAATAGCTGCTATACCGTCTTGCTGTTGCAGCTGAGGTTGCGGTTCTTCTTGCGATGTCTCTATTTTACGAGGCATAACCTTTGGAACTTCTTCTTCTAATGGGTAAGACTGATTTGCTTCTTCTAAATAGTGCGCTATAGACGCTGCTACTAACCCGTCCCTTGCCATCAGTATCTGAGAGCTATATTTTTGAGCCTTGCCAGAAAGATTACCAAGACCTCCGATTAATCCGCTTAGCTTTTCTTTTGAAATTTCCGAGGCAGATTCTCCGCCAGTCAATCGTTTATTAAGCGTGTTCCAGCCCGGTGCGCCTGGGGCAAATTGCTTTGTAGCAAATATAAATGCAAGAGGCTTTCTCACCGCTGAAAAGTTTAGTGTAATTAGTTTTCTGAATAGACCTACTGTATTCTCAGCCACAGACAACGCTCCAGCTACAGGGTCTATGTTAAGAGCGCCTTTCATGTTAAGAGCAAAATCGTTTACGCCCTCGTACATTTCCCCAAAGATGTATTTCATATTTGTTTCATCTTTAGCTACAGCCGCTGTCCAATCGTCTGCCCATTGCTTAATACCCAAAAGCCTAGCCTGAGCGTTCTGAGCTTCCGTAGCTTTAAACAGTCTGCTCCAGTTGTCCGCAAACATAAGGTCTTTTACAAACGCAGCGCTTTTAGGCGATAGCTTGTCCAAAGCCTTTAGCGATAAAGCAAACGTGTTTAAGTCAGCTTTGGACAGCGATGAAGCAACAGTGTTAACAGAGTTGACAAACTGCCTTGCTTCATTAAAAGACATGACCATGCCTAGCTCTTCCATAGCCTTAGTCATTCTTACCGGAACTCCGCTTGCCACATCTGTAAGCAGCTTTTTATATTCTTGTAAAGCGTTCCCTTTAAATATTTTTTGCATAGCTTTGCCAGCACCGCTGCCCATTTGCTTTTTAATAGTGTTTTCTATAGAGTTTATTCTTTTTAAAGAGTCCTTAGCAATTTTAGACGGGTCAACTGCATTTACTATGTCTATTTTATTTTCCCTGATAAAGTTCATGCCAATAGCTGACAGTATTTCGTCGCTGTCCGCTAATTTCAGCTTGCCGCCTATAGCGTTAGGCCCAAAAGCTTTGTCAAGTTTGTCTAGCAAAGTTGAAAATTCAGCACCGTCTTTTCCTTTTACAAAACTTGACAAATACGATTGAGCGTCTGCCTGTGGCCTTTCAGCTATTTGAGCAAACAAACCATTTTTCCCCCTGTACGGAGTTACAAAATTAGAATATTCTCTATTTACCTCTTGCAATTTAGCTCTAAATTTAGCGGGAAATTCTGGTAACTTTTCAAGTTGTTTTTGTAAAGATTTAGAAATTTCTAAATTTACCCTAGATTCATTGGCAGAACTAGTTTTATAAGACGCTTGGCGAAGTTGCTTATCTAATTGTAGCAAATCGTTAGCCGTAATCCTAGTACCGGACCCTTTATCAGGGCGTTCTCCCGTTTTTTTGCTCTTTTTCCCCTGTACTGGCACAGCTGTTCTGGTTTTATCGCTTATGCGAACTCTACTGGACAACCTAGTTCTTAAAGGGCTATTAGCGGAAGAAAAAGCATGATAAACATCATCTACTAAAATTCCGCTATCTTCCGATATTCGATTTATTAAATTAGAAAGCCTTTGATTAGTAATATCCTTCCCTTCTAATCTATTAAACTGCCCGTAATATGACGGTCCTGAGAATGCCTCCTGCCCTGCTTTGTATTGCTGCAATAACCTTTGTTCTGCAAATCTTTTAAAACTTCTCAAAGTAGTACCGGCTAAATCTGCTTTGCCTATATTAGTTTCATCAAAATTTTTAATAGCCTTTATAGAATTTTGAAGTATGCCTTGCTCTTCTTTGCTCAGCACTGTTTTAAGCTTAGCAAGAGTTGTCAGTTCATCGTCTCCTGACCTTATAGATGCTAGATAGGTACGTCTGTACTTTTCCACTAGGTTTGCTGCTCTAGCAGCGAATTGATCTCCGGCTTGCTTAGCCCCTACGCCTTCAAGCTTGGTTACTAAGTTCCCTGCTATAGTACCCTCGTCGCCTACTAAAGTTCTTAGGCTTAGGAGCATAGCATCTTCCTTTGGCACTCTTTTAGATACTTCAGCCTCCGCTTTTTTCATATTTGCTAGAGCGGTTTCTATCCTGGTAGGCTGAGGAGCGCTGGGGATTAGATCGTCGCTGGCTTGTTTAACTCTATTAGCAACTGAGCCAAAGGCGGCAAACGGTGCGCCTAGGGCAAGAGTAGCCCCTGCTATTACGGCACCCTCTGTACCCGCTTGCTGTATTATCTCAGCTACAGATTCTCTATTGTAA
>TARA_R100001594_G_scaffold62188_1_pt1 | contig 14838 bp, 17 predicted proteins | sample TARA_R100001594 | Tara Oceans TARA_R100001594 (sample SAMEA2622752) | marine metagenome | biome: marine biome (ENVO:00000447); feature: marine epipelagic mixed layer (ENVO:xxxxxxxxx); material: "saline water (ENVO:00002010), including plankton (ENVO:xxxxxxxx)" | depth 150 m | reverse complement strand
TAGACTTGGGAGGGGAAGATCTAGGTGGCCCAGAGGCCGATACACCAGAGGAAGCACCTGCTGGTGAAGAAGATCCTGTTCTTTTGGCCACTCCAGATGAACCTGCGGGAAAACGGGATGACGGTCCCACTGTTTTTATGGATAAACATGGCAATACAACCACTCGTAAATCAAAAGGAAAAAAACATACACCAACTAAAGACGATAAACGTCGTTCTACTGGTCCTCGCAACAGACAAATGAAAGCACTCTCTAGACATGAGATGGCGAAAATGCCTTCTCGTCAAGTTAGAATGAATCTTCCTGCTGGTGCAAAAGAGATGTTAGGACTGGGTAAAGGTATATTTGAGAACAAAACAACTAATTATGAGAAGGAAGAGAAGAAGATCTTCGAGGTAAAAGAAGAGATTAAAAAGATTTTTGAAGACTTGGAGCAAATCTAATGGCTAAACACAATAAAAAAAGAAACACCGCTTTTATCTATGAGGCACTGGTAAGAGAAGTAATTCGTCAAACGATCAAAAAAAACATACCTCAAAGAAATAAGGCTATCAAAATCCTTAAAGAGAACTTTGGCAAAAACTCGGAAGCTAAAAAAGAATTAGAGTTGTATAAAGTTCTTCTACACACAAGAGGGTTGGATGAGAAAACAGCAGAAAAAGTAGTCTCTGAAACAATAAGACAATATAAAAATCTAAATCATCAACAAATCTTTGCTGAACAAAGTGCGATAATTGCTACAATTAATAAAGAATTCTCGAAGGGAGTGTTCAACAACTTTGTACCCAACTACAAAAATCTTGCTACCATCTCTCAGATATTCAATGATTCTTTGAACCCCAAAAACAAAGTTCTTTTGGAAAATAAAATTGTGGCCACACTTACTTCATCCAAAAGCAATGTTGAAAGTGAAAAGCCCTCATCAAATTTAATTACCCAGACTTTTGTTAAGAGATTCAATGATACCTATAATCACTTTCTGGGAGAACAAAAAGAACTTCTTTCCAAATACATCTTTTCTTTTGAAGATGATGGGGCAGAGTTTAATTTTTATCTAAGCGAAGAAATCGGTCGTCTCAAAGAAATTTTGCAGCAATCCCAAACACTGTCCGAAATAAAAGAAGATGTGAACCTACAAGAGAAAATCACAAAAGTAATCTCTCTCTTGAATGAAACAGCCACCAAGTCTGTAACCCGAGAAACTTTGATTGATATCTTAAAGATTCAAGATCTAACACGCGAGTTGCAATCCTAATGATTACCTTTTCTATCGATAAGCCAGAGGCTCGCGTTACACTACGCGCTCGAAAGACAATGGATGGAAACATTATGATATATGATCATCCCGAGATCAATATTGTTATTTCACCATCAGCAAACAAGGTTTTTTCTGTTCCTAAAAGTCAATATGGAGACCACATTTATGCAGTCCAATCGCGTCTTTTTGACCACTTATCAAAAAAAGGTGTTGTGGACGCATCCACGGTTTATGGCGGAAATGTCTTTGGCTCTCTCGAAGCCAACCTTTTAATTGTCGAAGAAAACCAAAAAGAAGATGTCAACGCTGTACAGGTAGCCATCTATTCGGTGGCTAAGTTTCTTCAAGCCGAGGCTCCTCTCTATAACAAATATCACGAATACGAAGAAGAAGTTGAAAAACAACTTGTTGACCCACCTGATGACGAAACAACAGCTTTGGGCAAGATTCCCCACGAACCACGCCAAGGTACAGTTAATATGTATCCCGGTTCCCAAGCAGCCTATGGTCTCGTAGGCTACTATTACGAGGAGTAAATGGAACTATTATATTTTGTTTTAGCGGCCTATGGCTTAACTCAACTTATTGTTTATGGTGCAATATTCAATAAAATTCGCCCTACAAAACAATGGTTACATGGACTTGGAAAGCTTTTTCATTGTCCAATGTGCATGGGTTTTTGGTGTGGGGTATTTTTGTGGGGCATTAATAAGTACACAGAACTATTTACCTTTGACTACACTGTGTCAAGCATGGTGATACTGGGATGTTTGAGTTCTGGTACTTCTTATGTTCTTTGCAGTGTATTCGGAGACGACGGAGTTAAACATGAGCACATCCATGTGGAGCAAAAAGTGGAGCCTCCAGCCAGTAAGACGCTGCTGTAAAGGTTCTAGAATCGTGCAGGGTGAGCCTGCAACATAGCCGATAGAGGGTAAAAATGTCTAAAAAATTACTAAGAGAATTCTTTGAATTAAAATGTGACGATAGAGGGTGTAGAGATCTTCTTACCGAAGCAGAGAAAAAGATGGTTGCTGAAGACAATTGTCTTATCTTCCCCGCCAAGCTGCAGGAAGCAAACGCTGTAAATGGAAACAATAGAGTATACACCGAAGAAGTGCTGAGAAAAGAAATAGACAACTATCAAAAATTAGTTAAAGATCGACGCGCCCTAGGTGAGTGTGATCACCCAGATGATTCAGTGATTAACTTAAAAAACGCTTCCCACATGGTAAATCGTATCTGGTGGGATGGTAACGATGTTATTGGAACAATTAAAGTACTCAACACTCCCGCAGGCAACATTTTGCGTGGTTTGTACACGAGTGGCGTTAAGTTTGGTTTCTCGTCGCGAGCATTGGGGTCTCTGCAGGAAGGCAAAGGTGGAGTGCAATACGTTCAAGAAGACCTTCAGCTTATTTGCTTCGATGCGGTATCCGAACCATCAGCTCCGGGTGCTTATATCATGGAAGGTAAACAACATCAGTTGCAAGAAATTTTTACAAAAGGCGATCGAATTAATCGCGCATTAAATGAAATTCTTTTAGGGAGAAAATCATAATGAAAATTACAAAAACAAAACTAAAACAAATCATTAAGGAAGAATTGGAAAAGACAAATTGGGAAGACTACGACAGCCAGGAAAGAGCGGAGATAGAAAACAGTGCTAAAATTGATCTTTACAACAAAGTTAGTGCAAAGTTGGAAGCGGAAGTGGGCGACTGGTTTAAAGACGATTATACCGGGTGGGGTGATATTCAGCCACTAGCTTTGCCCATGGACAAACTTTATTCAGCACTGAACGAATTTGCACTAGAAAATTCTGGCAAATCATTAAAAGACTTCGGAATCGGAGTGGCAATGTAATATGAAACTTTTATTTGAAAATTGGCGCCAATATCTTGGCGAGCAAAAAGCTGCTGTGTTGTTCCCCGATTGGCTTTTACAAAAACTAGAAAGGGTACACTCCAAACCGGGCCAAGGTTCTATTTTTGCCAAGGCGCCAAAAGAAGTCGCCGCAATGATTCAGGACATCGCCGCCAACGAGGGAGACATCGATAAAATTGCCACTACAACCGGGATGCTCACAAAACGAGTGCCCGGAATCGGATACGATTTAGTGGCCAAGGTGGTTAACGGCCAACCTGTAGATAAGAACAATCAACCAATTCAAGGCGAATTAACGACAGTACAAAAAGAAGAAGGCCGTGAGCAGGTCCAAGTTAGAGCTATAAAAACAAATCAACCGTTAAGTGATTTTATTACGGATGATCTTACTGTTATTGTTAGGCCAATGAAGGATGACGATGGCAACCCTAAACCGGGAGAGTATATTATCTTATCCGCATTTCCCGGCACAACGGGTGCGGATAAGAGAGCCTCGGAATGGGGCGATGAATATGTTGTGATTTTACCACAAGGTTAAAAAAATATTTTTAAGGAGAAAAAAATGAAAATTACACAATCAAAACTTAAACAAATCATCAAAGAAGAAATTGAAGCAGTCCTTCTGAATGAAAATTTTATGGATAAACTGAAAACTTATGGTAGCAGTTTAGCAAATATGGAGCCTATCAAGGGGTTGGTAGCATTTGAAGATTTCAAGAAAAACCCGGCTGTTCAAGATGTTGCCCGCCGCGCAAAGGCTATGCATGATGAACTGCAGGCTCTCTTGAGCCTCGAAGGTGCAGCCAAAATAGCAGCACGCGCCAAAGCAATCTATGGCAGTCCAGAGTTAAAGGCTTTTGAAACCCAAGCGAAAAAACTCCAGAAGCAGCTTCATGCAAAGGGAGACCTCACAGACGAGCAACTGGACATATCGCGTAATCTGACGAGGACGCCAAGGTCATTCATTGACCTTTTGGATCAACTAATGTCTGTAGAGCCGGGATATAATGATTCTTATTCAAACTTCAGCAAAATCCTTAAAAATGATGTTCAGAACGTTCTTTTTTCACTTGAGGCTGCATCCGAGGTATCACCTCGTCGCCGCAAATCTTAAAGAGGCAAAATGAAGAAATCAGATCTTAAAAGACTTATTAAACCAATTGTAAAAGAATGTATTAACGAAGCCCTTATTGAACAAGGGCTTTTGTCTAATATTATTTCTGAAGTTGTGAGAGGACTAGGCCCTGTTCCCACCACACAGCCTATTCAGGAAAACAAGGATATGATTCAACAACAGAAAAAATTGGAAGAAGAAAGGTTGCTCGCTATGGAAGAACAACAACGAGCACTCAAAGAACAGAAACGTAAGCTATTAGATGCAGCCGGTTTTGGCAGTGATATCTTTGAAGGTGTAACCCCTATCGCTAACGGTGGGGTTCCCAACGAAGGAGCAGCGTCAGCCCAAGGCGCTTTATCAGGTGTAGACCCCAATGATGCTGGTGTGGATATCACAGGCATTATGGCTGTTGCCAACCGTGACTGGAAAAATATGATATAAGAGAGGATAAGATGGCTAAAAAAGTTATCAACGCTGAAGTTACACCAAAATACCCAGATGAGCCTATTGAGCGCATGATTAAGCGTTTGAGCAAGAAGGTAAAAAAAGCTCGAATAATGGAGATGTTGTATGAAAAAAGATATTATGAAAAACCCTCCGCTAAAAGAGCAAAAGAGCGAAAACGCAGAAAAAAAGTGCTCGAAAAATTACATAAACTCAAACAACCACGTACCGATAGGTAATATTTGAGGTATTTTAGTTCATTTTATACTAATTAATTCATAGATCTATAGGATTATAAGGAGTAATTTATGTCTTCTATGTTAGAACAAGCAATTATCGATGCCGAACAACTCAAGGAAACTGCTCGAAAAACAGCAGAAGAGAACATCGTGGAGAAATACCAAGATGAAATCAAACAAGCTGTTGAAAAAATCTTAGAGCAAGAAGAAGCTTCACCCATTAATGCTCTTGAAGTAGACCAAGAGGGAAACGTTGAAATGGTAGAGGAGCTACCCGCCGCTCAAATCGCACCAACCGATGAGACAGTTACATTGGACTTGGACAAGCTTGAAGAGTTGATGGCCGAAGAAGAACTTGATCCCTCCGACATGCTCCAGCGCGAAGAAGTAGCTGAAGAGCTTGATGGTATTACTGAAGACAGTGAAGAGATTGAGATTGAACTTACCGAAGAATTGGAAGAAGACACTCTCGACGAGGACATTGAGATCGATGAAGCCGCAATCCGCGCAGCCATCGCTGAGATGTTAGAAGAAGACGAAGGGCCTTTAGAGGAAGATTCCGAAGAACTGAATGAAGATTTTGTTAGTAATTCTACCGAGGAAGAAGCAGCGGAAGGAAAACAATCAGCGGTAGGCGCCGATGATAAAGCGCTAGAAGAAGACACAGAAGAAGAAAAGGCTCAAAAAGGCAAAAAGCGTAACAAGTATGATGGTCCCGGCGCAGGTGGGGGCTATAGACGCGGCTATACAGATAAGCCCGTTAAAAACCGCCCTTTCCAAGAGAATCTAAAAAAAGAAAACAAATCTCTTCTGAGAGAACAAAAGAAAATGAGCAACAAAGTCCAGTTGCTGGAAAACAAAATTAATAAATACGGCACAGTCATTGAGCAACTTAAGGAAAAGTTGGATGAAAGCAATTTGACCAACGCTAAGTTACTCTACCAGAACCGCATTTTGAATAGTGTCTCCTTGAATGAGCGACAAAAAGAAAAAATTGTCGAAACTATTTCCAATGCAAAATCTGTTGAAGAAGCACGAATTATATTCGAGACCCTTCAAAGTTCAGTGGGCAGCACTAAAAAACGTAAAATGCCAGAATCACTAAACGAAGTTGTTTCACGCAGTTCTTCAGCATTCCTTCCTCGTAGAGAGGAAAGAGCCAAATCCGACCCATTTGCTGATCGTATGAAAGCATTGGCCGGATTAAAATAGAAATAGATGACTTATTAAAGGAGATAAAAAAATGTCTATCTTAAACAAACTTACAGAGGGTATCGTTAATCGCGATATGCGTAAGGAAGGTGCTGCTCTCCTAGACAAATGGGAGAAGACAGGTCTTCTTGAGGGACTCGGAAACGATCATGTAAAAAATGGCATGGCTCGTCTTCTGGAGAACCAAGCTAAAGAGCTTCTTCGCGAAGCTGCTTCAACAATGCAGGGTGGTGATGTCGAAGGTTTCGCCGCTGTTGCATTTCCAATCGTTCGCCGTGTATTCGGTGGACTTATTGCTAACGAACTCGTTAGTGTTCAACCAATGAGCCTGCCTAGTGGTCTCATCTTCTTCCTTGACTTCACGTATGGTGGTACCGATGTTGGCACCGCACGTTTGGACAATGCAGTAGGTGACTCACTGTATGGTGGTGGTGTTGTCGGTCAGGCAATCACCGGAGGTGTTGATCTCAGTGCTGATCTGGGAACAGCCGCAGGTGGTTTCTACAACCTGAACAACGGTTATTCTTCACCAACCGCTTCCCTCACCAACGCACAGTTGATGGGTGGTACCACAGGTGATGGCACACTCGGCCCATCAAGCTGCCGTATTCTTTTCTCTGGTACCTATGGTCAGCAGGGATCTTACAAGGGATCCGGTCCTGCTGGCGTAGTCGTGTCCGAGACTACTGCAGATCACATTGATTCTATTCTTCAATATGATCCTGCTTTTGTTTCTGGTACAACTAAATTTGCTATCATGAACATTCCAGTTACTAAACTAAGTGGTTCTGGTGGTGAATCCTACATCAAGGATGACCTCGTTGCTTTGACTTTGGGACTTTCCAATGCTAGCCATGTTCGTCGCTTGACACAGTTCAGTTCTTCTGTTGGAGCTACGCCATCTCGTTCTTCGGCTGGCGTTCTTGTTGTCGCTGCTAGCGATTCACGAACTGGAGCACAGCTTTCAGCGTCACTAGAGGCTGCTACGCTTAGTTTCCCAATTGTAGACAACTTCAACAACGACGGTTCACAGATCGGTGCTGTTGTAGGTGCTGAACAATGGGGTCTGGAGAACAACACAGCTATTCCAGAGATTAACTTGAAGGTCGATTCGGTATCCGTTACTGCGATGACCAAAAAGTTGAAAGCTAAGTGGACACCAGAACTTGGCCAAGACTTGAATGCATACCACAACCTTGACGCAGAGGTCGAGCTTACTTCAATCCTCTCCGAGCAAATCGCTCTTGAGATTGACCGTGAGATCGTTGAAGACCTTGTAAGAGGCGCTGGTGCTGCAGTTTATTACTGGTCACGTAGCCCCGGTCTCTTCGTAGACAAGGTTACAGGTGCCGAGGTAGGTGCTAGCTCGCTGGCTCCCGACTTCACTGGTACTGTTTCTGAATGGTATGAGACTCTTGGTGAGACGATTAATGACGTTTCAGCTCAGATTCACAGAAAGACACTTCGTGGTGGTGCTAACTTTATTGTTACTTCACCCGAGATGGCTACTATTCTAGAGTTCACCGCAGGTTTCCGTGCAAACGTAACCTCAGATGAAGCAAAGGGTACTGCTGGTACGCAACAAGTTGGTACTATCAACAAGCGTTATGACGTATATGTTGATCCATACTTCCCGCGTAACCTTGTACTCGTTGGACGTAAAGGAAATAGTTTCCTTGAGAGCGGTTATGTATACGCTCCTTACGTGCCGTTGCAAGTTACTCCTACCATCTTTGGTACGGAGGACTTTGTACCACGTAAAGGCGTAATGACTCGCTACGCCAAGCAGATGGTTAGACCTGATATGTACGGTCTGGTTGTTTGTCGTGGTCTTCTGGGTGAGAGTGGAGACTCTGCATAGAGACTAACTTGATATTTAATTGAGTTAATAGCCCCCAGTTTTTCGGAACTGGGGGTTTTTTTATTTAAAAAAGACTAATTATCACATAGGAGGCTTAAGCCATGAGAAGAAAGAAAAGTTTGAAATTAAAAATGCTCCAAAGAACCGATACGATTGAGGAAGCTGTAGCACCCGCGCCCGCACCTGTTAAAAAGAAAGTTGAGAAAAAAGAAGAAGTAAAAGAAGAAAAGAAGGGTTATTGGAACAAAAAGAAAAAAGACTAATCAAAAGTCTTTGCCATTCTTAGTCACCTCTACTATTTATAGGGAGGAGAACTAACTCATGGCCTTACCCACTTTATCACCTTCTTCAACAACCAGCGCTGTAGTGCTTGTATCGTCAAGCTTACCAAGCGATGCAGAATCCGCATCGTTTCCTTTTAATGTCTATACGACTGATCAATACTTCTTGTCTGGTGCTGCTGATCAAGTAGCGTACACGTATAAAAAACTGGGTGGTGATGTCTTAGATATCGAACTCACCAAAGAACAAGTGTTCTCAGCCTACCAAGAGGCAGTGTTGGAATATTCTTATATACTAAACATTCATCAAGCCAAAAATACAATGGGGGACCTATTAGGTGCCAAGACAGGATCTTTTAATGAGGACGGCCAACTTCACAGCGGTGATGACCTTTCCGGCTCAAACGTTGCACTTAAGTATCCTAAATTTAATTTTGAATATTTGCGACGTGTGGGTGATGGGTATGCGACTGAAGCGGGCTTTGGTGGGTCTACACGAATCTACTCAGCTAGCTTTAATACCACTGGGTCCAACCAAGATTATGATCTTCAAACGATCATCTCAGCTAGCGCAGTAGCTGGGGACTTTGGAAGTACTAATCCTGTTGGTGATAAAAGTGTAATTATTACAAAGGTTTATTATAAAACCCCTGCAGCCATGTGGCGTTTTTACGGATACTACGGAGGTTTAAACACCGTGGGAGACTTAGCGAGTTATGGCCAATATGCTGATGATAGCACTTTTGAATTGGTGCCTGTATGGCAAAACAAATTGCAAGCCATGGCCTTTGAGGATGCGATATACACACGAAATAGTCAATACTCTTATGAGATCAAAGACAATCGCTTGAGAGTATTCCCTCAAACCGTTGATAGTCTAGGTCCGAAGAAAATGTGGGTTGACTTCTATGTGAAAGATAATGAGCCATGGGATGATTCATCCGGAGTCAACAACGGTGTAGGTGGTGTTAATAACATGAACGCTTTACCGTTTGAAAACACCCCTTATCAGAACATTAACTCCATTGGTAAGCAATGGATTCGAAGATTTGCTTTATCGGTTTGCAAGGAGATGCTTGGAAATATTCGCTCCAAGTTCACTACTATTCCGATTCCCGGCGACAACGTAACCTTGGATGGTCCAGCTCTCATTTCCCAAGGTCAAGCCGAACAAGAAAAATTACGAGAAGAGTTAAAAACTGTTCTTGATGAGCTAACATACAAAGCTGTTGCGCAAAACGGCGCAGAAGTATCAGATGCTGTAAACAACACTCAAGCTAAGATACCAATGCTTATATTTACGGGGTAATTGATACATGTCTGATGAAAATAAATGGTCCCAACCTACACAACCACCTCCCCCTTTGTTTTTGGGTAAAAAAGAGCGTGATCTTGTAAAGCAGGTTAATGATGAGCTTATTGAGCGAGTCATCGGACAGGGCGTTTTTTATTACCCCATAAGTATAAAAAATACAAACTTTCACCCCTTGTATGGAGAGGCAGTTACAAAAACCTATTTGCCCCCGGTAAGGGTCTATGCCTTAATTGTCTGGGAAGGTTTTACGACTGAGACAACTAATTTTGGTATTTATCGTCGCCCTTCCATTGTGATTCACTTTCACAAGCGAAGATTGGTTGAGGATCAGGATCTTTACGTTCGCGAAGGAGACTTTGTGCAGTATGGCGAGACATTATACGAAATTATTAATATTGACGAACCAAGACAGATATTTGGCCAAGTAGAACATAAAATGGAAATCGAAGCAAAGTGTCTAAAAGCACGCGAGGGAGTATTCAATGTCGAGTGATGATACCAAAAACCCACAGTACAAAGGGGTAGAAAATGCATCCGAGAATCTAAGGGTTGAAGAAGTAGAGCCATCCACCCTTGAAACAATCGATTATGCATTTTATGATTTTATAAACGAAGTCATGAACAGCAATGCCACCACCAATGAGGGGTCTAAAAAAGTAAAAATCATTTGGGCAACTGCTGAACGCGCTTTTTTGGCCAAAAGTGATAGAAACGTGAGAGATCCGGATGGAACATTGCGCCTCCCGCTCATCTCAATAGAGCGAACCTCAGTAGAGAAGAGTCTAACCAGAAAAGGCTCATATTATGGTCTTTCAGATATAAATATTGATGACAAAAATAGATACGGAAGAGTTACTTTAGCGAGAAAGATCGTTCCCGACAAGACAAACAACTTTGCTGTTGCGGACAATAGAAAAAAGTTTGGTGATGTTACACGAACACCCAACCGCCAAAGCCACTATCCAATCAAGAAAAATCAAAAAGTGGTTTACGAGACTTTAAGTATTCCATTGCCTGTGAGTGTGGTTATGAATTATACTGTAACTCTCTATACCGACTACATCCAGCAGATGAACACCTTAATGTCTCCATTTATCACCTTGGGAAGCGCAATAAACTCGTTCTCCATCAGAAGAGACAACCACAAGTACGAGGCGTTTCTTCAATCCAGTCTAAATCAACAAAATAACTTTAGCAATATGACTGGAGACACGCGTATTATAAAATCCGCTTTAGAGTTCGAAGTTATAGGGTATTTAATAGGTGAGAGTCCCAACGGAGAACGCCCCAAGATCATTAAAAAACAGAATTTTGTTGAGGTAAAACTAGGAAGAGAAAGGGTAATTGTAGGGGCAATTCCAGACTATGGAGATGGCAAGAGCTTTTATAGAGATTAAAAGAAGGTTTTTCGATATCTAGTTAACTAATTAATAAAGAAACTTGGTTTTTACTACAAGGAGAATTTACGTATGGCTGCAAAAGATTTCAAATTCATCTCACCGGGGGTTTTCGTCAATGAAGTCGATAACTCACAGCTTCCGGAAGAACCGGGACAAACTGGCCCCGCAATTATTGGTCGCGCTCAACAAGGCCCCGGCCTTGAGCCTATCACTGTCAACTCGTTTGAAGAGTTCGTGCAGAAGTTCGGCGCACCAGTAGCAGGAAACGCAAATGATGATATTTCGCGAAATGGAAACACACTAGGACCAACTTATGGCGCTTACGCTGCACAAGCTTGGTTGCGCAACAATTCTCCAATTACTTTCGTTAGACTTGTAGGACGCCAACACACAGGCGCAACCACCGCTGGCGTAGCTGGCTGGAAAACAACCAACACGGATCCCACACCCGATACTTCTGCAGGCGGCGCCTATGGTCTTTTTGTATACCAATCTGGTACCGCTGCAACGTCCACGGCAAACACAGGTACACTTGCTGCAATTTGGTATGTTCAGACGGGTTCTGTAGCTCTTTCTGGAACGCAGGTAAGTTCATCAGGTATTAATCAGGCAGGCGATGGTCCTGTGTTCGAAACCAACGCGAAGCTTGACACCAACGTTATTGCGACAAATACTTATATTAAAGCCACCGCAGCAGGCGAATTCAAGGCACTTGTAGGAAAAGGCGATGACGGTGTTACTTATGTTGAAACTAAATTTAATTTCAATCCAAGTAGTCCCAATTTTATTAGAAAGGTGTTTAACACTAATCCCACTCTTACCAATAGCGCAATCACTGACAGCACCTCTACCGCTTTTGAAAACTATTGGCTGGGAGAGACCTTTGAGGACGAGATTACAAAAGAAGTGCTCACTGGTGCAGATGCAAGCAATCAGTATGGTGTTATTGTTCCACTGTTCAATAACAGCAAATCTCATGCGGTGTTCAATAGAGACTTCTCGGATGCCAAGACTGGCTATTTCATCGCTCAAGACATGAGTAATGCTAGCACTGGTTCATTTGACGCACAGACTCAGCAAAAGCTTTTTCGTCTGGTGGGAAGAAACACTGGCCGCTGGGCTTCTAGAAACATTAAGATATCCATTAGAGATATCAAAGCGTCACCAGATGACGTAAACAAGTATGGTTCTTTCACCGTGCTGGTGAGGGCAATGGATGATACTGATAATCGTCCAAAGATCTTGGAACAGTTTAATAACTGTAACCTCAACCCTTCTTCCGAAAACTACATTGCTCGCAAGATCGGTAACTACTTCAAGACATGGAGCGACGAAGACAGAAGATACACCACCATTGGTGACTTCCCAAATAAATCAGATTACATTTATGTAGACATGGTAGAGGCTGTAGCAGAGGCTAAAACACGCCCCGAGCTTCTCCCGTTTGGTGTATTCGGTCCTCCTAAGTTTAAAAACTTTAGAGACACTGATGCCCCTACGGTAATGGATCTTGTTACAGGTGGCTTTAACTACTACAACACAATGGGCGGCGACACCCTTTTCGGTAGTGGCTCTGAGGTTGGCGTCCTTATCTCCGGTTCTTCTCCAAACAATCCCATTACAATGAAGTTTCCTTCATTGAGAATGAGAGTCTCAGCATCGGAAGGTGATCCTACTGATCCCCGTAATGTTTACTTTGGTGTAGATACAACCTTCAACCGTAATGGTAGAGCCTCTATGGGTATTGGCGCTTATACGGGTCCCAAGCCAGAGAGCATTAATCTTTATACTTTTGAGACAGCTACGACGGCAGTACAAACAAGTGCTTCATTTATCTTCACCCTTGATGATATGATGAATACTTCAACTGCACTCACGGGAACCAATGTATACATTTCTGGCTCGCGACAGACAGCTAACAAAGCCACTGTCTACACAGCCCTTACATACATGAACTCCGCTTCTTACACTGCAACCCTAGATGCAGGCGCCAACCAATTTACCACTGTGTTACACGGTGGCTTCGATGGTATGGATGTTACCGAAGCAGAGCCTTTCCGTAACACGGGCCTTACAGATGGAAGCGATATTACCAACTACGCATTTAATTCCATCAAGGTGGCCGTTGACTCTTTGCGTGATCCAGAAGTTGTTGATTACAACTTGCTGGCGATGCCGGGTCTAACTAATAACGTTCTTAACAGAACATTGGTTGATATGTGTGAAGACCGTGGCGATGCCATGGCCGTTATCGATCTCCAAGGTGGATATGTTCCAAGCACAGAAAACACCAACGCTCAATCGGCTCGATTGGGTAGCGTAAAATCCACTGTTGATAATATGAAAGATACACTTCAAATCAACTCAAGCTTTGGTGCTGCTTACTACCCATGGGTACATATTCAAGACACCATCAACAATGCGCTGGTATGGGCACCCCCATCTGTCGCAGCCCTTGGAGCTATGTCTTACGGACAAAAGCAACAAGAACTTTGGTTTGCCCCTGCAGGCTTCACACGAGGTGGTCTGAGCCTAGGCGCAGCCGGTATTCCAGTGGTGAACGTTCGCGAGAGACTTACTTCTAAGGATAGAGATACTCTTTACGATGCGAATGTTAACCCAATTGCCCAATTCCCAGCAGAGGGTATCGTAATCTTCGGTCAAAAGACCCTGCAGGTTACACCTTCAGCCTTGGATAGAATTAATGTAAGAAGATTGTTGATCTTCCTGAAGAGACAAATCTCAACCATTGCAGCAACTCTCTTGTTCGATCAGAACGTTGAGTCCACATGGAATCGCTTCAAAGGTAGAGTTGGTCCACTTCTACAGGGCGTTAAAGCAGGTCTTGGTCTGGAAGACTATCGCCTGATTCTGGATAGAACTACTACTACTCCAGACTTGATTGATAGAAATATCATGTATGCAAAAATTTACCTGAAGCCCACACGATCAATCGAATTCATCGCAATTGACTTTGTGATCACAGATTCTGGTGCGGCCTTCGAAGATTAATACAGGATAGGACTACTTATAAATAGAGCTTATTAAGGAGAAGCAATAAATGGCATTTTGGACAGACAATACGGTAGAACCTAAACGTTCTTATAGGTTCATCTTCGAACTCCCCGGTACAGGCGACAACGACGTGTTGGCGAGTTATTTTGTAAAGAGCGCAGACAAGCCTAACTTCCAAATGGAAGGAGGCCCAACAGTAAATTATGTACAACATACTTTTAAATATCCCGGTCGAGTAACTTGGCAAGACGTCACGGTTACGGTTATCGATCCTGCGACTCCTGACGCAGCAGCCATTTTGACCAACATTCTCGTAGAATCAGGCTACACGCTTCCAAACACAGCCAATGATTCGAGAAACTCTATTTCCAAGCAAGCAGCCAACAACGCTATGCGAAACCCAAAGCTTCGCCAGATTGATACCAATGGTAATCCAATCTCTGAGTGGGTTCTTTGGAACGCATACTTCTCTGGTGTTAACTTCGGCTCTGTAAGTTATGATGAGGATAGCATTGTGAACTACACTCTGACTATTTCTTATGACTACGCCAGCTTGAATGGTACCAACCCAGCCTCTAAACTTCGCAGAGATGGTTAATGGCCAACTTTTGGACCAACAACGCAGTTGAGCCAAAACGAACCTATCGATGGTTAGGCTTTGTAAATCTCTTCGGAGCTGCAGATCAAACCCAAGATTTCGGCCCTGCGCCTTTTCTCGTTCAGTCTTTCACTCAACCAGTGATGAACTTTCAGACGGATTCCAACATAAACAATTGGACATCTGAACAAAACATCATGGTACAGCATTA
>TARA_R100001594_G_scaffold31677_2_pt1 | contig 14852 bp, 30 predicted proteins | sample TARA_R100001594 | Tara Oceans TARA_R100001594 (sample SAMEA2622752) | marine metagenome | biome: marine biome (ENVO:00000447); feature: marine epipelagic mixed layer (ENVO:xxxxxxxxx); material: "saline water (ENVO:00002010), including plankton (ENVO:xxxxxxxx)" | depth 150 m | reverse complement strand
TCAAATAATGTATTCAGGATTATATAGTCCTAATATGAACTCTTATTTTACCCCTGATTATGTAAGTTGTAATAATTGGGCTTTAATTGATTCTAGAGTGTCTGAGTTCCATCTTAATAATATCAGTAATGGATTTGCAGGAAGTTTCATGATTTCCTTCGCAAATGGGGTGCCAACACAAGAAGAAAGACTACAAATAGAAAGAAGTCTTACAGAAAAGTTTTGCTCAGAAACTAATTCAGGAAAATTTGTTTTAACTTTTTCAGATGATAAAACAAGAACACCTGAGATAACACCAATAAGTACAAGTGAACTAGACAAACAATATTTAGCACTTCAAGAGTTACTTACTCAAAACATACTTTCAGGACATAGAGTTACAAGTCCAATGTTGATGGGTATTAAGTCTGACACAGGACTTGGAAATAATGCAGATGAAATGAACTCAGCTGCAAACTTCTATCTTAATACTGTTGTAAAACCCTACCAAGACCATATTGTTAAAATGCTCAGAAAAATATTTCAAGTTAACGATATGGATATGCCTGTTAACTTTGTACAACTAAAACCAATTACATTAGACTTTACTTCTGAAGATTTAAAAGCTGTAATGACTCAAGATGAAATACGAGAGGAATTAGGATTAGAGCCATTAGAAACAAGAGTAGATGTAGATTTAAATACAAATTGTGATTGTTCTAAAGGAAAAGAAACTTGTGATTGTAAAAAAACAAATCTTAATGTTGAAAAAACAGAATTAGAAAGTTTTATTGAAGAATTTGGAGAGGATATTACTGAAGATTGGGAAATGGTAGATGAAGAAATAGTAGATGGTGAACATCAAGATTTTGATTTTGAAAAAGAATTAAACAATTTAAATAATGAAAGATTAGAATTAGTATCAACAGGAACAGCAAGACCTAATGCTAGAAGTAAGCAAGATGGAACAAACAAATCTGATAATGACTTTTACAAAGTTAGATATGTTTACACTAAAGATAACTTTTTAAGTCAAAAGGGAGAAACTAGAGAATTTTGCAGATTAATGACTTCTGCTAAAAAGGTTTATAGAAAAGAGGATATATTACAAATGACAGATAGAGCAGTTAATCCAGGATGGGGACCTAGAGGTGCTGCTACATATTCTATATGGTTATATAAGGGCGGAGGTAACTGCCACCATTTTTGGCTTAGAAGAATTTACAAAACTTCTTTAAGAGGTGCCAAAAGTAATATTAAACCAAGCGAGGCAATATCTTATACCAAAGCATTATCAGAAGGATTTACAGCAGAAAGAAATGATAAGCTAGTAGCAAGACCACCAAAAAGAATGAAGAACCAAGGATTTTTAGAACCAAGATAACTATGGCATACGTATTATTTATATCAGAACAAAAACTTAAAGACTCAACAGCAATCAATTTAAATGTTGACACTAATTTATTACTGCCTTATGTAAGACAAGCACAGAAGCTTTATGTAGAACCAAAGTTGGGTACAGACTTATTTGAAGCATTAAAAACTAAAATAACAGCAGGTACATTAACAGGTGCATATAAGACTTTAGTAGATGATTATATTGGTGATATGCTACCTAATTGGGCGTTTTATCACGCTATTCCTTTTTTAAGATTTAAGATAGAAAATGGTAATATATATTCTAAAACTTCTGAAACAGGAACTGCTTTAAGTACAGAAGAAGCACAACATCTTAGAGAGGAAGTTAGAAATACTGCTGAGTATTATACAGAAAGAATGATTGAATATGTAACTAATAATACCTCTGATTTTCCTGAGTACAATACTAATAGTGGTGCAGAAATAAGTCCTGATAGAAATGCATACTACAATGGAATGAACCTTGAAAGACCAACACCACAAGGAACTAAATTAACATTAAGAAACTTTTTAACAGCAGGAGATTAATGAAGAAACATTATAAACCTAAATTAATAAACATAACGAAGCTAAAATCCTACTTGGATAAGAAGCCAAAACAGAAAAGAAATGACAGACCTGAAAGACACAATACAAGTAGGAATAGCTAATGGTTCAGCTATTGGAGTATCACTAGTTGAAGCAAATGAAGTTTTAACTTTTGTTTCACTAATACTAGCAATAGCATTTACAATTTATAAATTTTTTATATATGAAAAAAAGAAAGCTAAATAGTAAGAATCCTAAATATTTTAAAAAAAATGAAAAAACTCCTAAAATACGTAAAGAGTTTGTTCAAGAGGTTAAAGGGTGTAAAATCTACAAGGTCTACTATCTGTAATTCCAATTCCATAAATCTTCTAATTCTTAGAGATACATTTACAGATGAATCAACAATTGGAGAATTATTTTTAAATGGAGAAAGGTTTTGTGATACCTTAGAACTACCATATAGAGATAATCAAACAAGTATATCCTGTATTCCAATAGGACAATACAAAGTAAGATTAAGGTTGCCAAGAGAAAGTGCAACAAGATATTATATTCATTTATTAGTACAAGATGTAAAAGACAGGTCACATATATTATTTCATAGAGGTAATACAGCTAAAGACACAAGGGGTTGCATCCTAGTAGGACAAGGAAGTCAACACAATATTGTTCACAATTCTTCTTTAGCAATGGATTTACTAATCAAAGAAATAATAAATTTAGGTGGCGAAAATATTAATTTAATAATCAAAAATAAATAATTATGAAAAATTGGCTAACAAATGTAGTTTTAGGACAAATACTACACAGTAAAAAATTCATTTATGCAGTAACAGGAATTGTCACTCCTTATCTTATGACACACTTTGGATGGGGGCAAGATGTTGCTGAAACAGTATGGCACACATTCCTAGTATTAATTTTAGGACAAGGAGTTGCAGACATCAGTAAGAAATAATAGATACAGACTAAAACCACACGAGATTGTGGCATTAGAAAAAATGCGAGAAGCTGACACTAGGAATGTCCTAGTTGTTGGCGACTTGCATGAACCATTTTGTCTTGATGGATATTTAGAATTTTGCATTGAGCAATATGAAATTTATAATTGTAACCAAGTTATATTTATAGGAGATATTTTAGATAATCACGCATTCAGTTATCACGAACCAGACCCTGATGGAATGTCAGCAGGGAATGAGTTAAAAGAAAGTATCAAAAAAGTACAAAAATGGTACGAAGCGTTTCCACAAGCTGATGTTTGTATTGGAAACCATGATAGAATGTGTTCTAGAAAACGATTTACAGCAGGGATACCTACTGCTTGGATTAAGACTTATAATGAAGTCTTAGGAACTTCTAGTTGGAATTGGGTAGAATCAATAGTTTATGATGAAGTTCTTTATGAACATGGAGAAGGTGGACAAGCACAAACAAAGGCAAAAAATAACCTAATGTCTAGTGTGTGTGGTCATACTCATACTGAAGCATATTGTAGGTGGTTTGTAGGAAAAAGATATAAAATCTTTGCAATGCAAGTTGGGTGCGGTGTAGATTCAACCACTTATGCAGCAGCATACGCTAAAAACTTTAAAAAACAAGCCATAGGATGCTCTGTTGTCCTCAACAATGGTACACTACCTATAAATCTTTTAATGCCATTATAATGAAGATAAAGGATTCTACAAAGCTAACTATATTTTATTTTATACTTATAATAATAGTTCTCGCACTTTCTATTTAATTACCCCCCCCCTTTAGTCGTTTTAGACACTTTCAGAACTTTTTAATACCTACACACTAGACATCACTTAAAGTCGCTTATCTAGTCAAAACACTATTAACACCTTAATTGTTAATAACTTTATTAATATTTATGTAAATAATTATATTAATTAAAGAATTTGTTGTATATTTGTACCATAATTAATAACTAAAAATAACTAAAATGAAAAATACTTTTAAAATGAAAGAAGCAACAAGCACTCAAGAAGCTATTGAATCTATATTAGATGTGATAGAAGAAAATCCTGTATGGCTCAATAAAATTACAGATGGTCTATTTATATTAGTAAAAAATATAGAACCAAAACACAGACAATTTATTTTAGATAAATCTACTGGTGAACAAGTAACTGATTTATTTATTAAGATAAAAACAGAATATTATAACTTTAAAGATAATACACAATGGAGTTAATTTGCGAGGACTACGACTTTTATAATAATGGAACGTTCTATACAACCATTAGAAAATTATCATCTTCCGGTTGGTTTAATGATATATCTAAAGTTCAACCAAGAATTAGAGTATTTGGCACACGAGAACAAATAGACAAAGCAGTTGATGAATATTGTAAAATGACAGATTTAAATGTTGATGAAATATTTGACTATGAAGATAAAAAAAAGCTAAAAGAATATAAAGAACGATATAATAAGATAAAAACCAATAAAGCATTGATAATAATATGACACCAATACCTTTAGAAACTAAACAAGAAGTTGAAAAACACAAATGGCTTCATAATATTAATACCTTTCAAGCACATAAAAATGAAATGTGTCTAAGAGGTACAGATGAAGATGGAAAAGATATAACAATTTGGTTTGATAGTTATAACTTCTTAGAATGGATAGATAAAGAGCAAATAGAATATATAAAAGAACAACTAATTAAATACATAAATAAAAAATAATATGAAAACAAATGTAAATTTTTACGAGTTCAGTAGATGGTTTGAAGTAAATAGGCCACATAATTTTAGTCGAGTAGGTTTACAGGCTTTATTTGATTACTTTGAAGAGTATGAAGAAGGAACAGGAGAAGAAATAGAATTTGATCCTATTGCTATATGTTGCGATTTTACAGAATATGATGATTTAGATGAGTTTAAAGCAAATTATACTTGTGATAAATACCAAGAAATTGAAGATTGGGATGGGCTAGAAGATTATACACTAACAATTCCTTTGGGATCAGGAATGGATCCTAAAAATAATTGTATAATACAGAATTTTTAAAAGAAATTTATTATTTTTAACATAATTATTAACTAAAAAATGAAATATGAAAACGATAAACATACATGGTAAAGAATATGTAGAAGTAAACGAAAGAATCAAATACTTTAGAGAAAATTTTAAAGATTGGGCATTAACAGGTGATATTGTAAGGTTAGAAACTATTATAATTAACGAAAAAGAATGTTTAATGTGTGTTTTTAAATCAGAGGTAAGAAATCCTGAAGGAGTTGTTAAATCAACAGGAACAGCTTATGAAATTTTAGGAAGCACTTATATTAACAAAACATCTTTTATTGAAAATTGCGAAACCTCAGCGAATGGTAGAGCATTAGGTAATTTAGGAATTGGTATTGATACTTCTATTGCTAGTGCGGATGAAGTAAATTTAGCTATATCACAAAAAGAAATAAAATCTAAAAAAGAAAAGCTAAATAATGATAAATATCAAGCTATGATAGTTTATATTGGCGAGGGAAAAATAGATGTAGTAAAAGATAAGATGAAAAACTACAAGCTTACCAAAAAGCAAAAAACAACACTTGACAAATTAATTAAAGAACAAATAGAAGAAATTAATAAAACAGGTGAGCAAGAAAAAAAAGAAGAAGCAAGATTTAATTCAATAACCGAAATAAATGAAGGACTTGCGGCTACAATGAGAGAATATGGAGATTTAAATAATAATCAATAAATAAATAAATATGGAAATTTCAGGAACAATTAAAAAAATCTTACCACTAAAAAGTGGAACAAGTGAAGCAGGTTATGAATGGAAAAAAAGAGATGTAATTTTAACTCAATTTAATGCAGACCCAAAATATGTTAAAGATGTTTGTATTACTGCATTTGGAGATAAAGCATTAGAATCAATGAGCAGATTTATTGTAGGTGATACTGTTGATGTAAAAGTAAATGTAGAAAGTAGAGAATTTAATGGAAAATACTATACAAATCTTACAGGTCATTGGTGGGCAAATAAAAATTCACATAATGAAGAATCAGTTGATTTTGTTACTGCTGATGATGAAAAAGACCCATTTTAATAATGACAGAAGAATTAAATTTTAAAGCAATTTGTGACTTAGCAGTTAGTGTTTGTGATATATCTAAGAATGATTTATTTTCTAAAAGTAGAAAAAGACCAATACAAATAGTTAGAGCAATTATTTCATATATTGCTATAAAGGAAGAAGATATGTCAAGAAATATTATTGCTAATGTATTAGATAGAGATAGGGCATCAACATATCATTATGAAAAAAAACACAAACAAGATTATTTAACCTCTCGTATTTATCGTAATACATTTAACAAAATCTATAAAGCATATAAAGATATTGATGGAGCAAAAGAAATATTTATAGACAAAGATTATATGAAATCATTTTTATTAAAAAATGGAGTTAAGGAAAAATTAAATTCTGATTTATTATTAGAAATAAAAAGTGGTGAAGTTAAGTGTTGTGTTAAAACTTCTTATTTTGATTTTTCTACTCAAGTGGAAAATATTAATTTAGCACTTAAAAACTATCATTATACAATAAAAATAAAATAATGGAAAAACCAAACTACTATGCAACATTAACAGCTGAAGTTAGATATGATAATAGATTAAGACCAAATGTCAAACTAATGTATGCAGAAATTAGTGCGTTATGTAATATGAATAGAGAATGTTTTGCAACTAATAAATATTTTGCTAATTTATATGGTAAAAGTAAAGGAACAATATCAGGTTGGATTAGTGAATTAGTAAAATATGGATATATAAAAGTTGAATATACTTACAAAGAGGGTAGTAAAGAAATTGAACATAGGTATATTAAAATTGTTAAAGGGGGTATATTAGAAAACAATAATGGGGTATTAAAGAAAACATTAAAGAATAATACTACAAATACTAATAATAATATTACATATAGTAATAATAAAGGCATTAGTAAATTATTAAAAGAAGTAGAAGAATTTGATACGATTGAGCAACATAAAAAAGATTTTTTAGAATATTGGTTAGAAACAAATTCAAGAGGAAAAACAAAATTTCAAATGCAAAAAACTTGGGATACTAATAGGAGATTAAAGAATTGGATTAAAAACCACAATAATTGGTGGGCAAAAAATAATACATCCAAAGTTGAAAATCAATTAAATGAATATATTAAAGGAAAACAATATTTATGAAAAATTTTTCAATATTTTTAATTATATTTATAACGCTAACTAGTTGTATGAAAGAAACTTACACTCCTATTAATAATATAAATTGTTTAGATACTTGTGGAACTATAATTGGTGCAACACATTGGATGAATGATTATCCAATTATTACATCAATATTAACAATAGAAACTTCTTGTGATAGTGTAGAAATAACCAGTATACATACATTAGAAGAAATATATTATTATACAGGGATGGATATTTGTTTTGATAGAAATTAAAAATTATGAAAGAAAAATGTTATGATTTAATCGCTAAAACTTCTATTGAATTAGGATTAAAAACAGATGGAAAAACAATGGCATCTTTAGCTAAAATATTAGCAGAAGATTTACAACAAGAAAAAAGATTTAAAAATCTTACTTTTGAACAAATAAGTGATGCATTTAGACAAGGGGTTCGTTTTGGAAATTTTGAACCATTTTTAAATATTAGAACATTTTATAAATGGATTATTGCCCATAAAAAAGTAATAAATGATGCAACATATCAAGTAACGACAATGGGGAAAGACCCTAAAGAAGTACCTTTTTATAAATCACAAAAATTACTAAAATGAAAAAAATTATAATCAAAGCAGAAGAAGTAAAATCACAAGCAGATGCAGTTCTATGGCATTTAAAAACTTATGGTAGTATTACAAGCTATGAAGCTATCAAAGAATATGGAGCAACTAGACTAGCTGATATTATTTTTAAGCATAAAAAAAATGGTTATGATATTGATAGTCAACCACTTACAAAGAAAACTAGATTTGGTAGAACTACAAGAATAGCTAAATATACTTATGTTATACCCCCTACTCAATTAATACAAGAAGTATTATGGCAATAAATTATAGAAAATTATATGAAAAAAATATAGGTAAAATACCTGATAAATGGGATGTTCACCATATAGATTTTAACCATAATAATAATAGTCTAAATAATTTAATAGCAGTACCTTCTATGGTTCATATGATTATACATCAATCAGGATATATTCCTAGAGATGAAATAGAAAATTTAATACAAATATATGAAGAAAACACTAAGTAAACTAAAAAAAGAACTAGACAAATGGTTTAGTCTTTACATTAGACTAAGAGAATCTACTGATGAGGGATTATGTCAATGCTTTACTTGTGGTAAAGTAGACCACTATAAAAATATGCAATGCGGACATTTTCAAAGTCGTAAACATTTATCTACAAGATGGAGCAAACAAAATTGTCAAGTGCAATGTGTAAAATGCAATATGTTTGGACAAGGTGAACAATGGAAATTTGGGGTTCAATTAGATGTAAAATATGGTGGAGGAACATCTGAAGAATTACAATTTTTAGCAAAGCAAACAAATAAAAAAGCTAGATGGGAATATGAAGATGGAATAAGTTATTATAAAAACTTTGTTGATAATTTAAAAAAAGAAAAAGGAATTAAGTAAACATTTATTCTAAATTTGGCGTATGCTAAATCCAATATACACAAGTGAGGAGCATAAAACACTTATTAATTTATATTTAAGCACTTGTAAAGAATTTTGTAAAGACATAACCACAAAATCAAGATACAATAATTACTTAGAGGTCTTGGAAACAATTATAGAATATCACAATAGTTATGGATCAGGAGTTAAAGAAAATAATTTTTTTGATTGGTTAATGATTATACCTATAAATGTGTCAGTTGCTACTAATGGATTTTTAGCAGGGATAGAAACAAAAAGAAATGCAGCAACACTAAGAAGCTATAAAATTATTTTAGAACAATTATTACAAGAAATTATAGATAAAATAGGTGATTTTGAATTAACTAATGAATGAGATATATTTAGAAATATCAAAATTATCAGATAAGTTTAAGAAAATGTGTTATGGGTTGACTACTGATGAAAACAAGATTAATAATGCAGTACAGGAATTGATGCTTTATTTTCTTACTATGAATCCAAAGACTTTGTCAGATATTTGGGAAAAAGATGGAAAACAAGGAATAATAAGATATGGAGCAGTAGTTTTAAAAAGAGCATTAACAAGTCCTAGAAGTCCATTTTATTATAAGTATGAAAAGTATTATACACATATTGACAGCTTTCATTACACTTCTTCTAATACTTTGGTTGACAATGATTTACCAACTTCTGCTAATTATTATAAGGATATATCAAATTTGCCTGAAGAAAAGAAAAGATACCAATGGGAAAAATTAGAGGAAATAGATAAGCAGTTAGATAAATTAGATAGTTGGTATGATAGAGAATTGTTCAAGTTATATTATTACGAAGGAAACACATTAGATAGTTTAGCAGCTAAAACTAAGATAAGCAGAAATAGCTTATTTACAACAATAGATAAAGTAAGGACAATACTTAAAAAAGAATTATCAGATGAATAAGTTTTTTGTTCCTAATGAAGTCTATGAAGATAGAATAGCAATATGTAAGGAATGTGTTTATTATTTTAAACCAACAGGAACTTGTAAGCGGTGCTTATGTTTTATGAAAGTAAAAGCTAGACTTGCACCAATGGCTTGTCCGCAGAAGTTTTGGGATAAAACAACTGAAGTAGAAACACCTGATGATTTACCTCAAGAAATAATAGATGAAATATTAGATATGTGGGATGATTTAAAAACAGGTAGAGCAAAGAATCAAGCAGCTAAAAAAAGAATGATAGAAACATACAATACAATTTTTATGACTTCTTATTCGACAGGAACTAATTGCGGTTCTTGTTTATCTACTTGTTATGATGGAATTAAAAAACTATATAAAAAATACAGCGAATGAATTACTTAGCACACTTAAAAAGAAACAAACACCATTATTTAAATAGGTGGATAGTTAAATACAATGATGAAGGTTTAGTTAGAGAGGTAAAATTGGTTTACAATCCCGAAGAATATAGATTAGGGAAAAAAGCTAGAACTTTACATACACAAAAAGGATTAATTAAAATATTAGAAAATGACAAAGAAACAAGATTACAAAAAACAACCACAACCTAGTTATTATACAGGAAGATTGTATGGATATTCAGCTAAGGATATTGTAGATGATTTTCAGCTTAATGCATGGAAGGCACAAGCAGTACAATATATATTAAGAGCAGGTAAAAAAGAAGGCAACCCACCTGAGCAAGATATAAGAAAAGCTATCAATGTACTTCATTTTGAATTAGATAGATTATATGAAGAAAGTAAAACATTAACAGGAGGATTAGCACAATGACACTATACAAATGTGAATGTGGTAAAGAAGAAAAAGAAGTAAGTAAAGCTAAAATAGTTTTAAGGGAAGGTAAATGGGTTACAGATATTATATGTAGTTGTAATAAATATATGGATAGTAAACCTGAAGATGGGATGCCAAATCTTAAAAGAACTGAAGCATCACTAAGTAAAAAGAAAAAAGGGGATTACTTATGGGATAGTGCTAAAGAAAAATTATGTGGAGAACGAGGTATTAATGAACCATTTAAGTAATGAAGAAAAGAAGGTCAAGAACATATTTAAAAAGTCAAAGAAATAAAGCAGTAAAATATTATTTTGAAAATCCTGATACTACATTAAAATGTTTAGGAGAAAAATTCAGAGTAAATCAAGATAGGTTAAGTAAAGATATAAGTAATAAATTAGAAGAAAGATTTAAAAATAGTATATCTCAAAAAAATAAATAATGAAAAAACAAATTAAACTTTATAAAATAAAAGGAAATTCTAATAATCCTAGACTTATTAAGGATGATAAATTTAAAAAGTTAGTAAAGTCAATACAAGAGTTTCCTGAGATGCTTAAGCTAAGACCAATTGTAGTTGATGAAGATATGATGGTTCTTGGTGGTAATATGAGATTAAAAGCAAGTAAAGAAGCAGGGTTTAAAGAAGTATGGATAGAAGTAGCAGAAGGACTTACTGAAGAACAAAAAAAAGAGTTTATAGTTAAAGACAATGTAGGGTTTGGAGAATGGGAATGGGATATGTTAGCTAATGAATGGGATAGTGTTCAACTTGCAGAATGGGGATTAGATGTATGGCAGAATGAAGATGATGTAAAAGAACAAGAAAAATATACAGGTAAAATCGAAACACCTAAATACGAGCCAACAGGCGTCAAGCCAAGTGTACAAGACTTATATAATACTGAAAAGGCAGACAAGTTAATAGAAAAAATAAAAGCAGCTAACCTGGATAAGACAGAGGAGGCATTTTTAATATATGCCGCATATAGACATACTGTATTTAATTATAAAAATATTGCTGAGTATTACATACATTCAAGTAAAGAGGTTCAAGAACTAATGGAAGACAATGCTTTAGTTATAATAGATTTTAAAAAGGCAATAGAAGGAGGATACATTTCTTTAAACGAACAAATAACAAATAACTACCTTGAAGAACATGGCGAATAAAGAGTTTGCAACATTTATATTAACATACGGTAGAGCTGAAAAGGTTCATACATACGAGACATTAAAAAAATACAATTATACTGGTGATTTATTTTTTGTTTGCTCTGAAGATGATAGTCAGGTAGACAGATATAAAGAGTTATATGGTGAAAAGGTAATTGTATTTAATAAGGAAGACTATAAAGACAAGTTTGACATAGGTGATAATTTTGATGACGATAGGGTAGTTGTCTTTGCAAGAAATGCAGTATTTGATATTGCAAGAGAATTAGGGTATGAATATTTTTTAGTGCTGGATGATGACTATACAGAATTTAGATATACAAGAGACGACAAGCAACAGTATGTAACAAAGCTACGAAGGGTATTAAATTTAGACAGAATGTTTAAAGAGTTATTGGAATATTATAAAAAAACAAATGCAAAGACTTTATGCATTGCACAGGGTGGTGATTTTATAGGTGGCGAAGGTAGTTCTGTATTTAAAAAGAAATTATCAAGAAAGGCAATGAACTTCTTTATATGCTCAGTAAATAGGCCATTCCAATTTGTAGGCAGAATAAATGAAGATGTAAATACCTATGTAAGATTTGGTACAACTGGTGATTTATTTTTAACTATATGTGATTATAGATTACAGCAACTTGACACACAAAGCAATACAGGTGGATTAACTGAATTTTATTTGGATGGCGGTACATACGTAAAGTCATTTTATACTGTTCTATTTTCACCATCTTGTACAAGAATTAATTTAATGGGTAATAAATACAAAAGATTGCACCATGTTATCAGGTGGAACAATGCAACTCCGATTATTTTGGAGGAAAAATATAAGAAATAATGGAACAAAATAGAACAAAGATTAACAAAGAGAGATTACTGAAAGCATTAGAGAGTAGCTTGGGTGTAATAACAACTGCATTAAAAGCAACAGATTTGTCAAGAACTAATTTTTATAAGTGGATGAAAGAGGACGAGGAGTTTGCAGCAAAGGTGCGTGAAATAAAAAACATTGAAAATGACTTTATTAAGTCAAAGTACTATGAATGTGTAAAAGACAAAGTCCCTTCAGTTGTAATACATGCAGCCAAAACAAGATTAGGGTGGAATGAAACTAATAACATAGATATAACATCAGGTAACAAACCAATTAATATGCCTGTAATAAAATTTGTAGAAACTGATACTGAATAAAAAATATAATGCATTATTTGAATCTGATGCTAGATACTTTATAATAACAGGGGGGAGAGGTTCAGGAAAATCTTTTGCTGTTACTGTATTTTTAACACTACTTACAATGACAAAAGGTATTAGAATTCTTTTCACAAGATTTACAATGGTATCTGCACATTTATCTATTATTCCAGAATTTTTAGAAAAAATAACATTATTAGGATTTGAAGATATTTTTGATATTAATAAAGCAGAAGTATTAAATACTAGCAATCAATCTGATATATTATTTAGAGGAATAAAAACATCATCAGGGAATCAAACAGCAAGATTAAAATCTTTACAAGGGATAAGTTGTTGGGTATTAGATGAAGCTGAAGAACTTATTGATGAAGATATATTTGACACTATTGATTTAAGTATAAGAGAGAAGGGAGTACAAAATAGAGTTATTTTAATTTTAAATCCAACAACAAAAGAACATTGGATATATAATAGATTTTTTCAAGACAAAGGCGTTGAAGCAGGTTTTAATGGCGTTAAAGACAATATATGTTACATCCATAGTACATATCTAGACAACAAAGAAAATCTCTCAGAGAGCTTCCTAGAGCGTATAGAAGCTATAAAGCATACTAACTTTAAAAAATACCAACATAAAATATTAGGTGGATGGTTAGATAAAGCGGAAGGAGTTGTGTTTGAAAATTGGAGATTTGGTGAATTTAATCCCAATGATTTACAAACATCTTGTGGAATGGATTTTGGATTTAGTATAGACCCTGATACTCTTGTTGAAGTAGCAATAGATAAAAAGAAAAAGAAGATGTATCTTAAAGAACATATATATCAAAATGGTTTAAAATCACACGAGTTAGCGAAAATAGTGTTAGATAAGGTAGACAATAAACTTATTATAGCAGATAGTGCAGAACCAAGACTCATAGAAGATTTAAGACATTTAGGTGTTAATATAAGAGCAGTAAAAAAAGGAACAATAGAAAGTGGGATAACAAGGATGCAAGATTATGAATTAATAATTGACCCTGAATCAAATAATATAGCTAAAGAATTAAACAATTATGTATATGCAGATAAGGGTAGTAAGTTGTATGTAGATGCATACAATCATAGTATTGATGCCTGTCGTTATAATGTTATTTATCATTTAGATAATCCTAATTATGGTAAGTATTTTGTACAGTAAACCCCTAAGATAATAATGTAAACGACAAGAGAAGAATAAAGGGATTTACTGAACTTAACTAAAATGAAGCGGCTAAGATAAACATTTTAAACTAAAAAACAACTTTTTCTATTATATATTATATGAAGGTCAAAATTAAGAAGCAGGGCAAAGTAAAAGAGTTCAAGCTAATCAATAAGTGGTCAGATGTAACTCTTGAAAAATGGTTAAAACTAATAGACTTTCATAGCGGAAGCAAGAGTAGTGAAGCAGCAGAAACAATAGCAGCTTTATCGGATATTCCAAAGAAGTTAATAAAGCAATTGGAATTAAAAGATGTAGCAGTTATAATGAGTAAGATTGCTGAGTTACAACAGAAGCAAGATAGTTCTTTAAAAAGGATAATAGAGGTAGAGGGGAAGGAATATGGATTCCATCCTGATTTGGATAGTATAACATTAGGGGAATATGCAGATATTGAAACATTTATAAAAAATGATATTGAAAAGCATTTACCTGAATTAATGGCTGTACTATATAGACCAATAACTGAGAAAGGAGAAAATGAAGTTTATACAATCCAAGCGTATGATGGTAATATACGAATTAGGACAGAGCAAATGAAAAAGATGAAAGCTGAACAAGTGCAAAGTGCATTGGTTTTTTTTTATCATTTCGTGAACGTATTGTTAAAGACTTTGCCATCATATTTGATGGATCGGCTGAAGGAAATGAAGATGCAGTTGCAACAGAATCCTTCGCAGAAAAATGGGGATGGTTCGGAGTAATGTATAGATTGACAAATGGTGAAATAGTAAATTTAGAAAGAATAACAAATCTTAGCTTGTTAGAATGTTTAACTTGGCTAAGTTATGAAACAGATTTAAACGCACAAAATAAAGTAAAATATGGCAGTAAG
>TARA_R100001594_G_scaffold25812_1_pt1 | contig 14852 bp, 20 predicted proteins | sample TARA_R100001594 | Tara Oceans TARA_R100001594 (sample SAMEA2622752) | marine metagenome | biome: marine biome (ENVO:00000447); feature: marine epipelagic mixed layer (ENVO:xxxxxxxxx); material: "saline water (ENVO:00002010), including plankton (ENVO:xxxxxxxx)" | depth 150 m | reverse complement strand
TAGTCAACCCCTAACTTCTCACATAGATTAAAAAGATGGTTACAATAGCTAACTTTAAGACCGTAAAAAGAATTTCTGGCTAGTTTTAGCAGCTCATAGTCTGCATAGATATCACTCTCATGAAAAGTATAACCGCTGTGTCGATAAAAGTCAAAAAATTTCTTATAAAGATTTTTTACCTTAGTTCTATGTGCAGCAGGGCCAGCTAAGTAAATCTCCTTTTGAAACATAAAGTCTTGTTTAGCGGTGCGTTGTGATAAAAATTCAGGGTTAAATACCACATTATCTACTTCAAAGACGGTTCGTAGTTCAATACATAGCCCCACTGGAATGGTGGATTTGATAACAAGTGTATTCTCTTTTTTGTTTTCGAGCTTGTAGTCTTTCATGCAGTCAAACAGAATACAGGCATCCAAGCGGTCATTTGAATTGAGATCAGTGGGAACATTTACAAAAACTATATCTGCGTTATAGGCTCTTGAGCGTTGTGCTGGTGAATTATAATCGTCCTTGAACAAGTCATAAATATGCACTTCTCCAACACATTCAAGTGTTGCAACTGCACTGCCAACAAAACCGTGGCCAATTACTCCAATACTTACCATTTAAAATTTTCCTTATAAAAGTGAACTATTCTATCTAGTTCCTCATCAAAGTTCTTTTCAGGCGTCCAACCTAGGCTTCTTAATTTGTCGTCATTTAATGCGTAGCGAACGTCTTGTCCCTCACGCTTGTGAGAAAGATCCACTAGATCTTCCCAAACATATGACTGACGCTGGTGAAAAGAAGAGATAATTTTCTTAACTGTGTCGATGTTCTTTTGCTCGAAACCACCAGCTACATTATAAATTTCATTTACTTTTCCACTTTCCACTATCTTAACTACCGCACTTGCTGTATCTGCAGCGTGAAGCCAGTTTCTTATCGGTTCGCCTTCATCATGTAATCTTATTTTCTTATTTCGTTGTAAAAGTTTCACAGACAAAGGAATAAGCTTTTCTGGATATTGGCCAAGTCCGTAGTTGTTTGTAGGACGCAATATAACATATTCCATATCATAGGTTCGAGACCAAGCAAGAATGAACATGTCTGCTGCAGCTTTAGAAGCTGAGTATGGATTGCTGGGTTTTAGAATGTCGGTCTCAAAATGCTCTCCCTCGACAATATCCCCGTAAACTTCGTCAGTGCTGAATTGAAAGAAAATAGGTGCTCGATCTACATTAGTGGGCTTACGACGAACCAAATCAAGAAGATTTTTAACTCCCACCAAATTGCTTTCAATAAAGTCACCACTATCAATAATACTGTTTCCTACATGTGATTCTGCTGCTACATTGATAACGTAATCACAATCGGGTAGATAAGTTAATTTAGAAATGTCTTCTTTGACAAAGGTAAAGTTTTTATCTCGTTTAAATTCCTCAATAAGTTCTAAATTAGCCGCATAGGTACCTTTGTCGATACCGTAAACCTTCCAACCTTTAGCTAAACAAGCACGAGTGACATAAGATCCTATAAGGCCCAAACAGCCTGTGATTGTTACAAGCTTCATTTAGTCTCCTTTTTGAATTCGGTGGCTGTCGGAATCGAAATGTTGAGTAGAAAACTCAAACAATTCCGAGTCTTGGGTGGCTATCATTTGATGTCGTAGGCCGCGATATACATGAAAGTTATCTCCCGGCTTAAGAACTAGTTCTTGGGCGGTTTCAATATCATCATCGTCAGAATATTTAACAATCATCTCACCGGATTGTAAATAAAACACCTCATCTTTTAAAACATGATAGTGCCATGAGCAACGCTTACCTTTAGCGAAATACAATAGCTTTCCGCAATATTCTTCGTTGTTTACAATCCATTTTTCAAATCCCCAACCCTTGGGAACAAACTTAATTGGTGAAGAACTTTTCATCAGAGATTCCTTTATCGTCTATGTATATGTCGGCGGCAGGTTTTCCTAGAAATAGGCCATGATATTTCACTCCCCATTTATTTAACTGCTTGACTGTAAACTCGTAGAATTGATGTATGGCTGCTGCTTGGTTGTTTTTATGCCTACCCATGCCTCGGGCCGTTTGAAAATATATTTTATTTCCCGCTTCATAAAGCGAGTTCACATGATCAATTCTATCTTGTAATGGAGTAGCGTTCATATAGTCTGGACCAGCTAGTGTGCATATAGTACCATCAATATCGAATACATAAGTTTTCATGTTTTTATCCTTTCTATTACGTTTGTAGTTGAATATCCATCAATAAAGTTAAAAATCCTTACCTCGCATATATCTGATCCTACTATCGTGCTTTTGGTATAATCGCCACCTTTTACTATTATATCAGGATTTAGACGCTTTATTAAGGTAAGGGGTGTGTTCTCCTCGAAAACTACCACCTCGTCCACATATTTACACGATTCTAGCATAAATTTTCTATCGTTTTCATTGAAGATTGGTCTTGATGGCCCCTTGAGTCTCTTTACGCTGGAATCGCTGTTTAAACCAACGATAACTTTCCCTAGGGTGCTGCAGTATTTAAGTAGCTCTATGTGGCCTCTATGAAGAACATCAAAGCAACCGTTTGTGAAGATCTTTTTAGGAACATCATACGACATTGACACCCCTCTTTTGAACAACTTTGGTTGCACATTGATTTGCAAAAACAATTGCGTCTGAAATTTCTTTGGTCTGTGCGTATTTTACGGTCAACCCTGCTAGAAATGTGTCTCCTGCTCCTGAAACATCTTTTATTTCAACATTATCCACACGATATCGCTTTCCCTTGTGGCGGCAACCTTTAGATCCAAGCGTTACAATGAGTTTATCTTCTAAGTCCGATGACATAAACAACTTTGTCCTCTCATATTCATAGCTGTTTATTTTTACAAATTTTATTTTTTCACACCATTTTCCTAGTGTTTTTTTAGTATCGAGAAAGACACATGGATGTTTTTCACTAATCTCCACTATATGATCCACAGACAAGAACCCTTTATCATAATCTGAAATGACAATAACTTCATACTTGTCCCATTCTACATTTTCAAGAGAGCATGGATTCACAATGTGATCGTTTTCGTCAATGCGAATAAACATTTGATTTGTCTCTCTATGGATTAACCGCGTCTTTGTTACTTGCTCCCAGTTAGAGTTGGTTAGAATCTCGCATGAGTGTCCCAAAGAAACAATATTATTGTACACGTTGCTGGCCATGCCTGAATTAAAAATGGTTTTCTTTGGTATAAAAACAGGAGCGGGGGCTTCAGGGCACAATCTAGAACTTTCGCCATATATAAATACATCTTTACAAGTTTCTCCTATAACTAAAATACTCATCTGGTTAAAAAACCTTGTCCTTTGCTTACTTGTTTTCTCCAGTAATCAAGTAAGTCTTTCATGGTGGTTTCAAAAGATATCTTGGGTTCCCACCCAGTGTGTTGTTTGAATTTTTTTGTGTCGGGTACTTGGAGATCTGCATCAATAGGTCGTAATCTTTCCGGATCTACTTCTATTTTTATATTCTCAACGGTTGATAGGGAAATTAGATGTTCCAACATCTCTCTAATTGTGCAAGTAAAAGTACCACCAATGTTGTAATACTCGCCAGCAGTAGGTTCTTTAATTACTAAAAGATAATACGCCCTTACTGCATCCCGAACATCAGACCAAGTTCGAAGAGAGTCTAGGTTACCCACTTTAATGACTGGAGGGATTAGGCCAGATTCAATCATAGCGATTTGTTTTGCAAATGTTGATTCAGCAAAGACATCCCCGCGCCTAGGACCTGTGTGTGTAAACATTCTAGTTGTCATCACAGTCAAGCCATATGCTTCAGCATAGAAACGACCAATGAGGTCTGTACCTACTTTTGATATAGCATATGGAGAGGCTGGGTGAAAGGTTACATCTTCATGTATTGGTAAAAGTTCTTTTGGTACTCGACCAAAAACTTCAGAAGATGCACAGACATGAATTACAGGATCTAAATTTAATTTTTTTATAGCATCTAAGACTTTTGCCGTTCCAAGAATGTTAGTCTCTAATGTCTCCAAGGGGGATTCAAAGCTTGTCTTTGGGTAACTTTGAGCTGCTAAATGAAAAACATAATCTGGTTTTACTTTATCAAAGACGTGCAACAAAGAAGATAGATCGTTAATGTCTCCATATTCTAAAAATACCCTATCTTTATCGTTTATTCTACCAAATAAATGCTCAATATTATCAGTTTTATCATTCCACCTCAGAAGTCCATAAACCTCCCAATCGGTGTTTTCTAATAAAAAATCGGATAGGTGAGAACCTACCATACCAGTGAAACCAGTTATAAGTGCTTTTTTCATTTGTTTTTTCTATACTCTAAGCGGCTGGGGAATCGTATCTTTCTAACAAACATCTCTTTGCAGTCCAGCCGGGCCAGAAAGGTTCGCCGTCCTTAACATAAACTAGATATATTGTGCGACGCCAGCGCGTTGGGTGATTGTTTTTATGAGCTTTGTGAACTAGCAAACCGTTTACCACCAAAACATCTCCAGCGTTATAAGTTAATTTAACTATGTTGGCATCTTTCGGCAACTCGATGTTATTTCCGATAGGCGCAGCAGTATACAATCTACCGTTTTCATCTTTAGCGAAATTAGCCTTTGGATTGCACGGCACATCACCCCACTTATGACTTCCCGGTACAACCATCAGCGCTCCATTGGTTTCATCTGCGTCATCCAAGGCAATCGCTAGGTTCAAATAGTTATTTCCATCAGGGCTTTTTCCAGCATAATTATCTTGATGCCATGTAGATCCATGCTCTAATGAATTATTAGGCTTGCAATAAAAAGCAATACTTCCAATTGGAATTGCGCGATCTCTCAACACTGTATCACCTATATCGCACATCTTTTTGCTTGTGTGAAGTGTTTGGATACTCTTATAATAATGAGCATCAAGCTTGTTGGTAAAAAAATCGTCGGCAAAATCATCAAGATCTTTTTTTATTAGACTCACCTCTTCCTCGGACCAAACTTTTTCTAGTTTCAAATAACCATTCTCATCATAAAACTTTACTTGTTCATCCGTTAGAGAGAATGAATCCATATGTGTTTTTAAAGACTCCATTATAAATTTTCCTTATACCAAGCGATTGTTTTTAAGAGACCTGCTTCTAATGTATATTTTGGCTTCCACCCCAACTCCTCTTTAGCTTTGGTGCAATCCAAAAACAAAGAAGTAGGAACCGTTGGCTTTGACAAATCATGATTCATAGCCAATTGCTTACCAGAGCACTCTATCACTTTTTTTACTAAATTTTTAATTTTTATTCCCTCTCCCAAACCAACGTTAAAGAGGTCATAGTAATTTTGCTGTTTTTCAAGCGCCAAGTCTATAAAAGAGATTAAATCTTCGACATACAGCAGATCTCTCTTCTCCTCTCCTGTACCCCAAACGTTTACGATTCCATCTTTATTTTTCATGACCTTTGTTATGGTTGCTCCGGTTACATGAGACTTTTCTAGATCATATTTATCATGGGGGCCATAGATGTTGGAGTGTCTGATAACGGTGTGCTTGGTTTTTTTAAAATTAGCGTAAAATTTACACATATTTTCTAAGTAAACTTTTGTGTGACCTGCTCCATAGTAAAATGATTGTATCTCATCAGATGGGTCATAATCGCTCTCTCTCAAGGCAACCTCGGATTTCTGATACATAATTGTGCAGCTAGGAAAAATAAAATGTTCAACACCATGCTCGAAAGCCTCTCTTAAGAGTAAAGAGTTCATAATTGCGTTATCTGTTACATGTATATATGGCTTTGAAACAATGTCTTTTGCGCCCGTAGTCGTAGCAGCAAATTGCATTATGATGTCAACATTTTTCATGACTTGTTTTATCTGCTTTTGATCTCTCAAGTCACATTTAACCCATTCAACGTTTTTCAGATTTTTATATGGTTTTCTGTTGTTGTAGACTGCTTTTATTTTGTAGTTTGGATTGTTTGAATAATGATCTAATAAGTTTTTACCAATAAACCCTGTGGCGCCGCAAAGTAATATTGTTTTCACATTTTTCTCCCGTCGAGTATCAATTCGCTTTCTTCTTGTAGAAATGCTTTGTGTATTTCCTCCACCACAAAAGATAACTCCATTGCATTTTCTCTATCCGGAGTTGTTTTAATGTTTGTAGGATATACATCTAGTATTTTAATATTTTTATTTTCTTTTTTCAAGCTATTTGAGAAACCTCGCAGTCCCCATTTTGTGGCTGAATATAAAGTTCTGGGGCTTTTAACTTCTAAACCGACCATTGAATTTATATTGATTATGTATTTTAAATCATCAACAAGAATGTTTGATAGAATTATTGGCGCAAGCAAATTAACATTTACCATAGATTGTATCTTCTCTATACTGTAATCTGATAAATTGATGCTCGGACACACCACAGCGGCATTGTTAATCAACATGTCTACATGGTGTTCTTTGGCATACCGTCCTAATTTTTCTATATCACTTGTATTAGACAGATCAAAGTCTTTTCTCCCTCCGTGATATAAAACTCTATTGTCTTTTGAAAACCTTTCAGCCAAAGCTTTACCAAGACCTCGGTTCTGCCCGGTGATTAATATATTTAATTGTTCTTTGTTGTTCACAGTTTTTCCTTAATCTATTTCATTAATTTAAAAACATCTTTACCAGAATCAGCAAGTTTTTTGTTTTCTATATACCAATCGATTGTTTCAGAAACGCCCTCTTCAATGCTTATTTTTGGATAAAATCCATAAGAATTTGCCCTAGACATATCAAAGACTCTCCTTGGATCTCCTGTGGGTTTTTCTACCAGCCATTTAATTTCAACATCAGCTTTTTGGGCGATTCTTTCAGCTATTCTTTTTATGGTGATCTCATCACCGGATCCCAGATTTACTGGTTCAGTGATTTTATTTTTAACCATATGCAACATTCCGGTTGCGACATCGCGAGCATGAATAAAATCTCTAATAGAAGATCCATCGCCCCATACCTCAAGAGTATCATTGCTAAATGCTTTTCTGATAAGAGAGGGTATAACCATTGCGCTATTTAGATCAAAATTATCATGAGGTCCATAGACATTTGCTGGTCTTACGATACTACATTTACCCTCGCCATATTGTTTTTGATAAGCTTGACATTGCAATTCACCCATTCTTTTAGCCCAGCCGCCAAACCAATCATTTTTTGATGGCTGTGTATTCCACACGTCATCCTCTTTTAAAACTTCTGCAGGTTGATATACACCCACAGTAGAGGTATAAAGATACCACTTAATGTTGTTCTTCATGGCAGCTTCAAGCATGTTTGTGTTAAACTGCATCATTGGACCCATAATATTCGCTGGTTCTTCGATACAAACACGAGGTGAACACTTGATACCAACCAAGTTGAAGACGTAATCGACGCCTTCACAAATTCTTAAACAATCATTATAGCTTCGTAAATCTACATTATGAAAGGTAACTTTTTGTAGCATATCCTCTGGATGTTTAATGTCTGCAACATGTACATCTGCGCCTTCGGCTATTAGTAGATCTACCAATTGGCGCCCAATCATTCCAGCGCCGCCAGTGATCAAGACTTTTTCATTTTCAAAATTAACAGTCATTTAACTTCTCACATAGATTAATAATTTGTCGTGAAGACAATTCGGGATGATTTCCCACATATAAGCCATACTCATGAATATGATCGGCTACTTCTAGGTTTCCAGATATCTTGTAATCGTATTTTTCCAAGTAGGGTTGTCGAGCTTGGTTTCCACCACCTGCTGTGCCAACTCTGTATTCCACCGATTCACTCTCAAGTACATCACATGCTCGTCTGAATAGCTCAGAATCTTTATCTTTTAAAACCAAAGGTAGGGCAAAACTGCTATTACCTTCAACATCATAATCTAAAAAGTATTTTTCTGAACTTAGAGACGAGAGCCAAAGAGAGAGGTTGTTTTTTCTAGCTTCGATGTTATAGTCTAGACGGTGCATTTGCTCCAAGCCCAATACCGCATTGAATTCACTATTTCTCATATTATATCCGGGCACCGCAAAGGTGAATAATGGGTTCAAATCAGGGTATTTTTGCTTGTATTTTGCTTGCAAAGTGGGGGAGGCTTCCCTAGTCATACCATGAGAGCGAAACAGCTTAATTAGATCGTAAACTTCATCATCATTGGTACACACAACACCACCTTCAACGGTGGTGATATGGTGACCAAAGTAAAAAGAAAAGTTAGACATCAAACCGGTGTTACCGATCAGCTCTCCATTGAATCTTGCACCATGTGATTCACAGCAATCTTCAATCAAAGTAATTTTATTTGTCTGTGCGATATCAACAATGTCTTTGTTCAACCCATTGAAACCCAAAGCGTGAACCATGATGATTCCCACTGTATCTGGCGTGATTGCTTTGCGAATATTATCGGCGGAAATGGCCATGTTTTTCAGATCCACATCTACAAAAACAGGGGTAAATCCTAGATTAACCAGTGGAGCAATGTCCGATACCCAGCCAATGGGAGGTACAATTACCTCTCCAAGTCCTTTTTGCTCTTTCAATACAGAAGCCATGATATAGTTGGCACTTGCACCAGAATTTACAAAAACTGTGTGCCTTGCCCCAAGCCAATTCGACCATGCTTTTTCAAACTCTTTCACCTTGGGTCCGTTGGTGAAACGATCTGTATTCAAAACAAAGTCGGACAACGCACGCTTATCCTGTTGTGATATATTGTTATTTATTAATGGCCACTTAAACATTACAAATCCTTTTTACAAAATTAATAATTTTTTCTTTACTCGGCGGTAAATTATCCACAGTCGGATGAAATCCTGCCGTTCTGTGTTCTATGCAAAGTGTATGCACCGGTTTGTTAGATTCTAGCATTATCCTGTGTGCGATGCTACTTGCAGCACCTTCTTCGTAGTCGTCATCAAGTAAAACTCCCCCAAATTTAGAGTTCTTTAGTGCTGTATTCCACTCTTCATGAAGAACAAATGGTTTGATCCATAATTGATGAATTACGTTGACTTTTAGTCCAATCTTTTCCAATTCTACTTTTGCCTCCTCTGCAGCAAATCGAGTGATGGAAAATGGAAATAAAGTTATGTCCGCGTCTTTGTGGAATGTGTTTGGAAGTTCTTCAGTGTTATCGTAGCTTTTTCTGTGTTCTGAGATATAATAAACGTCGTCATCTTTCATAAAGCTATCATAAGCGAATTGATATTCTTTGGGAGTCACAGGTGCAAGGATTTTTACATTTGGCATTCTCTGGTATATCGAGTGGTGAGAAGACCCTGCTACTGGACCTATGCCGCCCTCCATGGCGATGCTGCGAATCAACATAGGGCATGGTCTTTGCCAAATTTCTTTTGATTTCATTGCGTAATTTGCAATAATTGGAGAATTGTACCATTGAAAGCCTTGATATCTAACAACGTAGATGGGCCTTTCTCCCGCTAGGGCTGCTCCCACGACGATTCCCGAACCAGCGACATCGGCCATTGAGAGTTCAACCATACCGTCTTCTTCGTATAGTTTAGGTAAGGTGCCGCCAACCCATCCCACGGCCGTCAAACATTGGCCGTAACACTTCGAGCCGGATTCCAAATGACCACGAGTTAAATTTTTTATAGTATCTCTAACTGTTTCTGCCATAATGATTCTACTCTCTTTTTCATTTCAGTGTCTATTTTATCGGCTAAAATACCAATATCTTTTCTTTCGGATTCATATCTATCAAAAGTATTGATGTCGTCTATTCCCGCTCCAGAATGCCAAAACTTTCTGTGTGTGTTAACGTTTATCAATATTGGTCCTGAGAAAACATCTTTCAAAGCGCCTTTGATTTCAAATGGGTCATCTTTTATATCAAAAGCTTTCATGTTAAATGCCTTTGCTACATCATGCATTTCCCAGTTTCTTCTAACTTTTTTCTCTGTTAATATGGATAAATTGTTATCCTCAACAACAAAAAGAATAGGTAGTTTTTTTGTGGAAGCCCATCCTAAAGCGCCCAGTACATAATCTTCTTCCGCTGATGCATCTCCCATATGCACGATTGTCGGGTGTTGGGTTCTGTAACAATGGCCAACTGCAATTGGAACTTGACTCCCCATCAAGCCATCATGTCCAAAAATATTTTTTTCTTTTGAATGGATAGAAGCTGAACCGCCCATGCCGTAGGCACAGCCAGTTTTTCTACCTAGAAGTTCATCGATTAATTGTTCCACTGGGGCGTCGTATGAAAGATATGTAGAGTGACCCCGATGTTGGATAAAAACATTAGGATTGATATTCATTTCACTCATAATCTCTGCGATACTAGCTGAGATGTATTCTTGACCGGCAGAAAGATAAATGGGAAATTTAAACATCTTCTTTTGTATACCTTCAAAAACAAAAAGCTCGAAGTTTCTGCACAAAGATGCTCTTTTAAAAACATTTGTTCTATAATTCATCTTATTCCATATTTAAATATTTTAGTGTGTCTGGCCAGTTTTGGAAATGATATCCCTTGTCGTCAATGTATATTTGAGATCTTGGCTTTTCTGCAGTTATTTCTGTAACATATTGCATAACGTCGTATTCTTCCAACCATTCTTGCACTAGCTCAGTACCGGTTTTACCATTAACTAACGGTCTTGAGGGTTTAGCCTTGGCGGTAAATATAATAACGTTATATTTCGTCGCAAGTGTCTTTATCGCATCTAAAGCGCCGGGCAATGGATCTCCATAACAGGTGCCATCGTGAAACCCTTTATCAAAATTATGAATGACTCCATCAAAATCAACTGCTATATTTTTCAAATCATTTTCAAATCCCGGTGGATAGTCTTTATTACCCATCTTTACTCTCCTTTTCCATCGTCATGACTATAGTTTCTTTTTCAACCTTGGTGAAGGTATTTATTAACTCTTTCAACACCTTCGTCGAGACAATATCGCCTGCACCGGCAACTCTAATATTATAATCTGTTACTATGCCGCCTTTAAGGAACATAACGTTTTTATCTTCATCAATATTAAAAAAAGTGATGTCGTTTGGCTTTGAAACTGTTAATTTAGAATTTGAAAAATGATATACCTTTGAGTCACTAGCGGCGGGATCTTCTATCCAAAGGCAATCATCTTCTTTGGGAATCTCAAAGGATTCATCTTCATATGGCTTGCCTGCGCGTCCGTAACTATCTCTCAATCGTACTAAGTCATTTTTATCTACTGGTGTTTCAATTTCAAACATGCATATGCCTTCATCACTTATAGCCTGTGTTGAGTGAAAGAGACCTTTTCTAATCATGATTTTATTATGAGAGGGTAATTGAAATTTGTCGGATAAAAAAGAAACCTCTGCAGTTCCATCTAAAACTATTAAACCTGTGGTTTTGCTTGGATGACAATGCATTGAGGTTTTATGCTCTTTTTTGATACGCAAAAACCACAAAGCTACTTCATCGTTCTCATAAGCGAGATATTCGTAACCCCATGGCTTTTTTACAATGCTAGCTTCGTAACTCATTTTCCGCGTTGCTCTAAAACCTCATAGCCAGTTCTCATCCATTCGCCCATAAAATCATAATGAGGAGAAGAAACTATATTGCTATCAACAACCACTGGTCCGCGATGATATGTGGCTCCAGCATTGTTGATATCAGCTTCAATAGCATAATAGCCAGATACAGTCTTTCCTTTGATTACGTCTGCCGTGATGAGCAATTGAGCACCATTACATAAAGAAAAAATAGTTTTGTCAAGTGCATTCCACTCACGCACGAATTCAACAACTCCCTCTTCTAATCTCAATTTTTCTAGCGCTTTTACGCCGCCCGGAACAACAAGCACATCGTAATCTAGGTATTTTTTTCTAGTGTCTGCATCATTAAATTCCGTAGTGAGTACATCACCCACCATATGACACCCTAGAATTCCATAGAATCTGCCCAATTGATTTGCCACAATGGTTACATCAAAATTGTTCTCTTTTAAACTGTGGTATGGGTAAATCACTTCGTGATCTTGAAAGCCCGCATAAGTAAGAATAAGTGCTTTTTTCATTACAATCTCCCGTTAAAAATTATTTATCTCTAAGTTGTAGTATTGGCTTCTCAATCGGCCAATATATATTGTATTCTGGATCGTTCCATTTAATCGTAAATTGATCATCAACATCTGGATATGATCCGGGGTATGACCATTTATAATGAAATACTGAACTATCACTTAAAACAAGAAATCCATTTCCCACTTTTGGTGGTATCAGCACTTGTTTTTTTGTTTTATCGTCTAAAATGAGCCAATCCCACTGTTTGTATGTCGATGAATGTTCTCTATTATCCACAACAACAAAGTACATTTCGCCATAAAGACATGTTATCAGCTTCCAAGATTTTTGATCTCCGTGGATCCCCCTTAAAACATTTTGTCTAGAAGTTGAAACCTTGTCGTGGTTAAATTTTAACACGTGGTCTCCTTCTTTCCATAGGGTCCATAAGTCACCTCTAAAATCAGTATAGACATCTGGGGTGAAGACTTCAACGTCCTTGATTTTCACTACCAGCTAATCTCCCAATCTTTAAACTCTGCAGCTAAACAGTCGATTTTGTAATCTTTTCTTCCGCCAGCAACTTCTTGGATTTTGTTTTTAGCAGTGTTTCTAATTCCATTTAAACCGTGAGTCAATTCAAGATTGTTACCATCTTTGATACCCTTTCGATAATTTGACTCGTTATGCCAAATGTGAAGATTCATTTGAGCCAATACCACAATTGCTCGAATAGTATCCGCATTAACACTTCCATTAGCATCTAAAATTAACTGAATATCATGGACAATATCTTCGATTTCTTTTGCGTATTCTTCTCTATGCTCTGCTATGAAAACTTCTTTTAATTGTGCAATGGAAAGGCGATCGATTAATTCAGATAGCGTAGGTAAATATTTTCTTTTAGTCATCCAACTCTTTCTCCACTTCTGCTAAGAAATTTTTAACTGTATATTTGGTGGTAGCTTTTTGAAATGCGCTTTCTACAATGTCTTCATATTTATGCCAGTTTCTGGATATGTCGTCAATCAACGCGGGGAGTTCCGAGTTTTTATTAAAATAAATAAAATCTTTGCCCGCCTCAAAAGAAAATTCATCCACCTTCCACGGGTTATTCTTAACAAGCATCAAGCATCTATTTACAGCACTCTCAATCATTCTGCACTTGATCTGAGGAAGGCGAGCCTCGTGTAAATGAGAAAAAGCTTCGCACTTTTCCCATCCGTCGATTGCTTTAATCTGTGCAACCTGAGATGGTCTTAAATAAAGCATATTGGACATTAAGCAGATCTTTGTCTTTCTTAGTAGTTCCCACATTTTAGCTCGTGGGAGACTTGTAGCGGTGATGTATTTATCATACCCGGAATGCACAAACTCTCGTGCCCAATATGCAGGCCCAAGAGACAAGAAATTATAATTAAAACCACTCATGGAATCAAGAAAGTCCATTTGATCTTGGTGGTGTACTCCTCCCCAATAAATAACATCATGAACTTTTTCCTCTTTTTGGTCCACTACGTGATTTTCATTAAAAGGAAGATGGGAATCCAGAAAAACAAAAGTGTTTCTGCCTTGTAGTTCGTTTAACCATGGCCCTGAATATGGGCAATTTGTTATGATTTTGTTAAAGTAATCGTCAGTATTGGCGCTTTTTCTCATATATTCAACATTACCATACCATGCGCATGGTTGTTCTAAATTCCAAAAAGCTTTTTTATTATAACCTTTATATAGCTCTTTGTAGTTGGGTTTTTCTATACATCCCATCCCATGAAAAAACACCTTTCCGTCATCATCTTTAGAATAATTTTCGAATTGATAATATTTTTCCAGAGGGTCATCAAAACACCCATAATAATCTTCAACTATTAACATATTAATTTTTCTCCACTTTGGCTAACAAAAAGGTTTCGTTATTCATAAAGCCCGGTTTAGGTTCCTCGGTGATTTTATAATTTTCATTAATAGAATAAATTATTTTTTTTAGTTTGTCAAGACCGGTAGGATAAATCTTTTTAAATTCTGAGATATCATCAATCATAATGGTATGTTCTTTCACTCCATGATCATTAAGGGTGTTCAGTTCATCAAATATAGGCCAAGCGATTTTACCATCAACTATTGTCTTTCCTGTGCCGGGACCAGAATAATGGGCATCCAGCCAAAGAGTAGCTGTACTATCAATTCTTTGTAGAACTAACGGTAAAACTGCGGCGCTGTCGCCTCGATATAGATTGATGTGAACATCTCGGCCCAAAACAATTAAAAAGAAATTATTGGCAGCATAAGTCTCTATTTCCATGTTTTTATAATTTAGGAGAGTTAGACCGGTCATCAGCAATTGAGCAGTGTCTTCAAATATTCCTTCTTGTATCTCTATAGAGTGTATCTCCTTACACCCCTCTCTAACTGCAGCCAGAACTCCATACCCTACATGCGTTCCCGTTTCAATAAAGCAAGAGTTTAGATTATTTTTGAAATGATCATGTTTTTTGAGGCGAATTGAATCATTATTCATGGCCTCTATCATGCAAGATTGGTATATATTTCCATTCGGGCGAGTGGGGAATTTAATTTCGCCTCCGAAATTGTCAATATCCTCATACACTATTTTTCGTACTGGATCCTTCAGTTGTATGGAGGTCATTTAGCTTTTTTCCTTAACTTGCTGCTCAATCCATGCGTAAGTTTTCTCCATCCCTTCTCGTAGGGGTTGAGATGGCTCCCAGCCAACCTTCTCTTTAAAAAGTTTATTATCAGAGTTTCTACCATGAACACCCAGAGGGCCAT
>TARA_R100001594_G_scaffold29662_1_pt1 | contig 14888 bp, 14 predicted proteins | sample TARA_R100001594 | Tara Oceans TARA_R100001594 (sample SAMEA2622752) | marine metagenome | biome: marine biome (ENVO:00000447); feature: marine epipelagic mixed layer (ENVO:xxxxxxxxx); material: "saline water (ENVO:00002010), including plankton (ENVO:xxxxxxxx)" | depth 150 m | reverse complement strand
TTTTATTTTTCTTTGTTTGGTGTCCGGCTGGGTTAGGTTCACTTCCACTATCATCCCAATCATAAGTGTCTGGTTCTGCTATTCTACCCATATCTCCTGCACCCATTGAACCTGCGTGATGTTTACTGAAAGTTTCAATTGAATCAAAAGTTCCTTTTTGTGAATCTGGTTCGTCTTTTACTTTTTTAATTTTCTTTAAATCTTTAATTTTTGTAGGTAAACCTTCTTTTAATTTTCTATCTTCTTTACCAGTTCCACCAGGTGTTTTTAATTTTTTTCCGTCAACACTTTGTGTATAACCACAAGTTTCAACATAATCCTCTTTCATAAATGTATTATAATTATCATCACCAGGAAAATAACCTTTTTTGATAGCTGCAAGATGTTTAGCTCTTCTTTTTTCTTCTTTTGCTTTTTCTGATTTTGATAACTTTTTAACTTTAACAATATTTCCATCTCCGTCAATAGTATAATCTTTACTTCTTATTTTCTTTGCTTTCTTTTCTCTTTCTTTATCGTGAGCTGCTTGTTTTGCTTTCTTACTATTAGGGTGGGCTTTTATATATTTTTCTTTTTCGTCTTTACTTAATCTATCGAACCAATCCTCTTTAATTATTTCTTCTACTGATTTTCTGATTTGTTGACGAAGGTATTGTTCTACCTTTTTAGGAAGTCCTTTGTGTTTTGTTGATGCGAAATCCTCAACATCTTTCTTTTTCATATCGTCAGCTGCATCTTGTGCATCTTTTGAAAATTTAGATGCTGGTTCATCACCTTTTTGTATTGCTCTCACAATACCCATAAATTTTTGTTGTTGTTTTGATTTAGCAGGCATTAATCTCTTGGCCCCCTAACCATTATCTTTTTATATCTACCTTTCATTAACCAATCCATCTGTTCAAATGCACTTCTCATATTTGTTTGTGTAAATCCTGATTGGTTTGTGAATAATTTATGAACATCTTCCGTTAAGGTAAACCCACCAAAATCTCCAATTCTTTTTTGTCCTATCTTTTTACCTTTTGTTGCTGGGAAAACTGATGATATTTTTTTATTGTTGAATTTTAGATATTGTTTGTATAAATTTGTTAATTGTATCCACTTTGGAAGAGCTGATTGTCTAATATTTTTTGATATTGCGTTTTGAACTCTTTCTGGTTCTCTCATATTTTTTGGATTGTTAACAAATTTAGTAAAGTTTCTAAATGATTTTATCATTGGTTCTCTAATAAAAGGGTCTTTCCAACCAGGAAGATTGGTTACCGCGTTTAAACTTTCGTTTCTATCATCAAAATCTATTGCAATATAATCTATTCTATCTAACAAAGTTTTTAATTCTTTCCAAGTTTTTTTAATTTGATTATAATGTGATTTAAGTGAGATATACCCATATATAATAGAATTTCTTTCTTTTTTAGGTGGTTTCAATACTGAAACAGGAGATTCGTTTAATTGATTTTGTTGGTGTTTTTCCATTACACTATTTAATGTAGGTAGTGGTTCACCAAACTTTCTTTCCCAAACTTTTGATTCTTTTATTAAATCTGCTAATTTAATTACACCATCATACATACCACCAGCTTTGTTTTTACCAGTTCTGTATCCAAGTGAAGCGGTTGGACTTGATTGTTTATTTTTAGTTAAAGCGTTTTCATAATCCTTGATGAACAATCTCGCTTCTTTAAAATCGTCAAACGACATATCTTCTCCACTATTAGCTATATCATTTACTTGCATTGCAAGTTCTTCTGAGTTATTATAAAATTCATCTGACATATCCTCATCATTCATTTTATCTGCGTGGTCTTGTATATCTAATAATGTTTGTTCAAGTTGTTCTGCATATTTTTCTGGGTTTTTATTGAAAAATATTTTATTACCGTGTGAACTCATACGAACAATTTTACTAGCTTGTAATCTATCTTCTCTTGGTGAGTTTTTTCCACTATCTTGTGAAGTGTCTGATTTTTTAATATCTTGTTGGATTTCTCCAACTCGTTTTAATCTATTTTTTAATTTAGATAATTGTCTAACTTCATCCATATCATAATCATCATCTGATTTTATTTCATCAATTAAATTATCTATTTCAGAAACAGCTACATTTAAATCTTCGGATGATGTTTTTTCTGGTCCACCAGCTACAACTTCCTTTACTTTATCTATATTAAAATCACCTTGTGTTTCAATAGCATCAAGAGTTAACTTTTGAGCTTCAGAATGATTTTTGTATAAACTATGCATTCTTGAAATTTCTTTCATTTCTTCTGTATCACCCATTTCTTTTGCTTCTTGATATTCATCTCTAAGGTCATCAAGAGTCTCTTTTGAGTCTTCGTGTCTTCTAACTATTGTATCTTTTCTAACTGATTTCATTGGTTTTTTCTTTTCAATGTCTTTTGCGAACATATCTTGACCTTTAACCTTATCAGCTTTACCAGACATTTTCTTTTTGTCTAAAGGTTCTGCAGTTCCAGCTTTGATTGCTTTGTCCATATTTTCTTTGGATTTATAAACAACAACACGACCAGTTTCTTTTGACTTGGCTTTGAATTGTTCTTGTTCGTTTAATATGTCTTTTAATTTAATCATCTCTTTCTTTTCCCATATTTCATAAATCTATTTTTTACATTATAATATAAATTTTTTAACACATCTCTTTTAGAAAAACTTGAATCTTTGATACTACCTGTGTGAATACTTTTTGATAAATCTAAATTATCATATTTACCACTTTTCATATCTGATGTAAATATACCAACTGCTTTTTGTTGAGCTTGTCCGATATATTTTGAAGCTTTGTTTACTGCATTAATTGAATGTTTTTGAGCTTCTGGGTTTGACCATTTAATACTACCTAATGATGAGGCTGGAAATGCTTCACTTAAATGTTGTCTTGCAATATTTCTAACATCTAAACCAAATTCAACTACCTTTCTTTTGAATGACATTTGAATTTCTCTTACTGATTTTCTCATACCTTGTTTCATCAGTAATTTAGAAATAATTTTTACTTCTTTTTTAATATAATCAATATTAGTTTCTATTGCACGAAAAGATGCTTCCAATTGTCTTTTTTCTCTTGGATTCATTTGTTCTGAAAGAATATTTGATTCTTCTTCAATTTTACGAAACTTATTAAATTTTTCGTATATTGCTCTTAATTGTGTGTCTTTTGTTCTTGGCATTACATTCTTCTCTTTGGTTTATTTAGGAAACTTCTCATTACACCAACAGTTATTGTTATTCTTTGTAGTATATCATCAAAAGCTTGTTCATCTTTTTTCTTTGCTACTTTTTCTAAATCAAATGCTGTTTGTCTTAAACTTTTACTCATTAATTGAAGTTGTTTACCACCAAACACATTGATACCTGATTGTCTTGAAAGAGGCCCCTCTAAATGTTTTTTTTCATTAACTTTATTTCCTTGATGTTTTTTCATTACACTATCTAATGTTGGTAATGGTTCACCAAACTTTCTTTCCCAAACTTTAGCTTCTTTTAATAATGATTTAAGTTTCATTTCATTCTCCTTTACTTCTTTCGTATTTGGCAAGTGTTTTCTATCCATTTCTATCGCCCATTTGTTAGACCATTGAAAATCAGCATAATCATTACCAGTTTCGTGAGCTGCCATTTTCTGACTTGAATCCATTAGATATTCTGATTCATCTTCTAATTTTGAAGTAAGAGTTCCAGGTATACGCTTTCCTGGATTTTCTTTCATCCATTTATTTCTAATTTTTTCAATTTTTTCTTCAAGAGCTAACATAAATTTATAATAATCATCTGATGTGTGGTTTTTATTTCTATACTTTTTATCCATTTTTTCTTTAAATTTAGGATTTTTTTCTGCAAAATCATCAAACCAACTCTCGTCTCTTGGTTTGAATATTTCATCTTCTGATTTTTCTTTTTTAGGCCCCATTTCAATACCAACATTGATACCTCTTTCATCATACCCGTGTTGATAGTAAAAATCTTCTATATCATCATCATCCATTTCATTACCATCAGCGTCAAACATTTTTCCGTCTTTTATTTTAACTTCACCTAAATCGTGTTCACCTTTCATTTTTCTAACATCATCTACAAATTGTTGTGGACCTGTTGATTTAAGGTTTTTAGATGTATCTTTAGGTTTACCTGTTTCCGGGTCAATTGGACTCAGTTGTTTCATAAATAATGATTTACCTTTAACTTGTTTATCAGATTTCTTTTTATCCACAGGTTCCGATTTACCGGCTTTAATAGCTTTATCTCTTGCTTCTTTGGATTTATAAACAACTATTCTACCAGTCTCTTTAGACTTTGCTTTGAATGTTTTTTCTTCTTTTATTATATCTGATAATTTAATCATTTCTTTCCTTATATAAAATCAACTGCTTTTAATCTCATAATATTTCTACAACTATTAACTACTGTTTCAGCATATTTATTTACCCACTCGTCACTACGCATAGTTGAACTTGTATTAGCTTCTGCTAAATAAGTTGAGTAATCTCTGAATAAATCTTCTGACCTACCTGCGATATCACCCGCTGCTCTGTATTGTCTATCTGAAAAATATGTTGCTCCATATTCTTTTTGATATCTTTTTATCACTTTTTTCATTGCTGGACTTTTAGCTTCAAGAACTGCTTTCAACATTTTTTGAAGATGTGTAGTTGCTTTGTTAACCATTGTTTTAATTTTTTTAGGGTCGTTTTTCATCTTTGCAACAGCTTTAGAATATCTTTCTTTCTGTTGTTTTGCGAACTCTTCAGCTGAAGTAAATTTAGTTGCTCCATATCTTGCAGCTTGTCTTAATTTTCCTTTCTCTACAGCTCCCATATATTCAGCATCTTTAGATAAATCTAAATGATACCACATTAAAGCAGGAATTTCTTGAATTGCTTTTAAACTTCTGTATCCGAATTCGTCTAATCCAACCATTTGTTTTGAATAACTATCTACTTCACCTGATGTTCCAATCTCTGCTTTACGATAACTACTACCCATATATAATGCTTTTCCGTCTTTAAGAACTGCGATTAGACTTCCTTTTGTGATACCAACATAAACTTTATCACTACTATAATAACCTTGTCTCTTTTTACTTGGTAAATATTCTATATTTTTACCAGCGATTGCAAAAGCAATTCCTTTTTTCTTTGGTGTTCTTAATCTTTCAATTTGATGGTCTTCAACTTTATCCCACTCAATACCATATTTTCTTGCTGAGGCTGAAAAGAAATCACGATTTATTCTACTTGATGCTAATTTTCTTAATGTATCACTTTGGAAAATTTCTGTTAATAGAGAATTTTTTACATCTCTTATTTCTTCACGAATTATTTGTTTTAGTTGTTCTACTTGTATTTTCATTTCTTTACCCTAAGTTTTTTAGATTTCATTAGTTTAACACCAGAATTAATTGCTGATTTAAACTCTTTTGGATTGGTTTGGAACATATATAATACTCTACCCATTTCATATTCATCAATTAAATTTGATAATACTTTTTTTTGAATATTGTTCATACCTCTTGACATTTCCCAAAAGTGTTCATCTCCATAACTTCTTTCGTTAATAGATTCTTTTATTATACTTTTGTAAACTGACATTTATTTTTCCGTAATGATATCGTGTATTAATTGTTCTGTTTTACACCAAATTCCACAATCTGGTCTTTGTTCATATTGTTGATTTTTATCAACTGATTCATTTACAGGTGATAGGAATGCTCCGTGAGTTGAAGGATTTGATACAAAGTCAAATGCTATTAACTCAAAATCTGGTTGAACTTGTTGACTTCCGTCACCAACTGATTCAACTGAACCTAAACCTCTTGAACTAATTCCTAATTTAATTCCTGATTTGAATAATTCTTTTAAAATATTTCCACTTGGTGTTCCCAATACTTCAACAGTACCTACCAAATCATCACCATTAAAATGCATTTCAGTTACATTATGTGATGTGTTTTGTAAATTTACTACTGAACTATCTGGGTGGTCTAATTCACCAAGTGCTCTTTTTTGATTGATGAAGTTTTCTGTATATTTTTTTGCTTCTCTCATCAATAAATCTTTTGGATATACTCTACCATTTTGATTTTGTGATTCCGCTCTTTGTAAAACACCTTTTACAACTAATTTTCCATCATTTGTTTTAATGGATTCATTAATTTGTTGAGCTGATATCTCAAATGGTAAATAATCTACTATTAATTGTTTCATTGTAATTTTCCTACTTTGTTTGCTAATTTTACTAATCTTTCTGAAATCTTTCCTAATGCTTTATGAGTTGTTTTCCAATAATCTGTTGTATCTACTTTTAACTCATTTTTTAATCTAACACTCATATCAATTGTTTTTGATAATCCGTTTAATGAATCTCTTACTTCTCTCATTGAACGACCAATTTTTTGTTTTGGTGATAATGATTCATCATTTCTCCATTGATGATAACGACCTTCACCTAACATTTGTTTGTTTCTGAAAAGTTGCATAAGTTTTACCATTGCTTTTTCAGCTTTCAGAAGTGTTTCATAATGTTTATTGTAATCTCTTTTCCTAAGTTCTTTATCACCAATATAAGTTGCTTTTGAGAAATCTTTTTTTAGTTTACCAATACCGTTTACAAGACTTCTTAATGCATTAATTTCTTTATTAGTAACTTCGTTTAAATTTTTATTCTTTAACATATTTGCAAGTCCACTAAAACGACCTTGAAGAAGATTTGTAAGACTACTTATTATTTGGTCATCTTTTTCTGTAGCTTTTCCAACCGACTTCTTGTTAATTAATTTAGATAATGCTTTAACATATTTGACATCAATCGCTAATTCTCTTTTAAATTCTTTAACACCACTATCGTTTAGAGCTTCGTTTACTTTTGTAAATCCAGTTGAGTTAGTTGAAATCTCATCTTCTTTCTTTTTATCTTGAGCTCTTTTTTTCTTTGATTGAAAAGCGTAAGGTGTTTTTGGTGGCCCCTCACCTCCGTCTAAATTACCAGTCATTGAAGCTTCTTCAATATTTTCTGACTTTCTCCAACCACCACCAGCGGCTTTGTATTGTTTTGCTGCCCAAGCATTAGCGTAAGCACTTGGATAGACATCAAATTTCTTTTTAGCTTGTGATTTATAATAAGACCATTTTGAAGGATTAGTCGGTGTGTTTTTTTCTACAAATAAGTTAATTCTTTCTTCAAGCTCTTTTTCTTTGCGAGTATTAAGATTGTCATATTCTAACAACTCTAAATAGATAGCTTGTCTTAACTTTTCTTTAAGTGTTTTTAACTTTTGTGACATCTTTCAATTCCTTTATAAGTTCATAATATCGCATTAAAGTAACAACTTGGTTATCTTTAACTACTGATTTGGTTGTAAAGTTTTTTGCTTGATTGATAGCTTCAGTTAACTTTATTTTTACCACTTTATCATTTACTTTTTTGAGTAATGGTTTTAACTCGTTTACAACCTTTATTATTTCTTCATTTATGAACTCCCCAAAAGAATTTGAATTAGATACATTATTGATGTATTCTTTAAGAAGTGATTTTTGTGATTCTGATAAATTGGAATATTTTTTGTTGAATTTATCAACCAAAATTTCGTATGATAATAATTGAGTATCTCTTTCTTCTTTTCTCAATGTTTCTGAAATTTGACTTGGTTTTGCTGTTCTTGGTTTAGAAGTAATACCTTCTAAAATAGTAAATCTTGTCTCAACAACTTGTTTTGGATTAAAATCTATTTTTGTTGTTTCAGTTAAAAACAATTTATAAATAGATGCTAAAGTTTTATAATTTGATACTCTTGTATTAAAAAAGTCTTTAGCTGAAAAAGTTTCTGAAATTTCTTTGATTAAATTATATTTTTCTAATTTTAATTCTTTATTACTGATTCTTTGTCTTGTTTTTACTACGGCTTCTAATAATTTTTCTGCTCGTCTTTCATCTTTATAAGAATTAGTTAAAAGTATATCGTAAAGTTCTTTTTCTTTACCTAATGCGGTATTTTCGTTGAAGTATTTCTTCAATAAATTAACCGACTTTGATTCTCTTCCATCTAAAATATCTGCGGTAACTTGTCTTGTTAAAATTTCAAATAGTAAACCTGTATTTTTTATTTTAGAATGTTTTATTTTTTGGGACATATAAATTCCTTACTCCGTTTGCAAACACCAATTTAATTATTGATATATTCTATCAATTATAAATATAAAGTTTGTAAATTATTTATCAATTAATTATCACTAATAGACGAAGAAACCTCTTTTTCGTATTCCTCTTCTACATCTACCGTTTCATTTAGTATTTTCTTGTCAACTTTAGACTTTAGTTTGTCTAAACCTAATGATTCTCTATACGCTTTACCGTATTTTGGACTGGAACTACTTGCTTTTTTCCTATCGTGTTTCCCTAATGGGTCACGACCTCTTGCACTTCCGTCTTTTCCGTAGTGTGGCATCTCTTTTGGTCTACCAGCACCTTCCCAACCGCCTTCAGGAGAACCACCTTCTGGTCCTAATTCAGTTCCAGTTCTACTTGCGAGTTCTTCTTCACCTTGTTGTTGTTCCTCTTCTGCGGCTTGTTTAGGGTCATTACCCTCTGTCTTAATTGACTCATACCTAAATTCTGTTTTTTTGTCTTCTACAATCTGATTTTCAAAGTTTTTAATTTCTTCATCTGAAAATCCAAAAATTTGTTTATACGCCCAATCTTTAGATGTTACTGAATTTTCTGCTGTTAAATCATTGAACGCTGTAATTCGTTGTCCTAACAACTCTAATTTTTCTTGTTCATAGATTTTAGATGGATTTGTTAATTCAATTTCAAAATCAACTAAATCTGCATCAGTATATCCTTGTGAGTATAAATGAACGATACCAATCTTGGTTAATTCACTAACCAATATTCTTTGTATTCTTTCAATAGTTCTTGCGAAACGAACATCTTCTGCCGCTAATGTAGCTTTAGATTCAGTTGCTTTCTCAGCATAACCATAGAAAGGCTGTGGTATCTTTAATGAAGCTAATAATTTGTTTCTTAAATATTCAATATCTTCTGTTGTTTGATATTCTAAACCAGCAAGATTTTCAATCTTTGTTCCACTATCTCCACCACGAACAGGTAAGAAAAAGTCTTCTGTGATATTTTGAATATTATATTTTAAATTGTATTGTCCAGAGTTTTCATCTATAACAGGAGCTTTCTTCATTTGTCCTACTATCTTTTGCATATATTGGTCAACCTCTGCTGGTGGTATATTACCAATATCAATGTTGAATATTCTCTTCTCTGGAGCTCTCATAATTCTATGGATTAACATAGCGTCTTCCATAAGTGATAATTGTTTCCATACTTTTCTACCACCCTCTAACATAGAACGGCCGTATGGTAAGAAGTTTGAATCGGAAATCATTCTAAAGTGAGCTATTTCATAATTTTCAAATTCGGTTTTCATACCTTGATTTGTTTGTCTTATATCTCCACTTTCCAATACAAACCTTGTATAATAAGGATTTTCTGGGTCTTCTCCCTCTACTCTATTTACATCATAACTTGATAAAGGTTCAACATTGGTGATACCAAACTTTTCACTAATATCTAATTTCAAAAAGAAATCACCATACTTACACAAGTTTCTTGTCCACGGGTATAAATTAAACTCAATGTTTAAAATATCATAATATAAATTGTGTAAAATATCGTGTATTTGATTGTTATCAGAATTGATAGTAAGAATATCACCATACTCTGATTTTAGTGTTGTTTCGTCTGCATAAATATCTAATGCGGATGCTACTAATGGGTCAGAATCCATTGCTTCATAATCCCTAAATAATCCCAATCTCATTGTCTTCTGATACAATGATTGATTATATCCACTCATTCCGTGTGGACTCTTATATAAACGGGAGAACCTATCGACTAAATCTTTCCCTGCGATACTCTGAACTTGTTGTGTATCTGCTATTTTTAATCGTCTTCCACCAACATTTCTTACGATAACATTCGTTGAAAACAATCTTCTTAATCTACTGAATAAATCTCTATCAGCCATTTTTTACCTCTTATTTAATTAACCAAGTTAAATCTTCTTTTTCCCCTTTTACTTCCATTTCCCAAGAATCGTTTTTGTTCGGTTCTGGTTTATAGACAGCTGGATTTTGTGATATACCACTTATTGCTCTTTTAGAAAGTTCTATACCTTCACTTCTCAATCTTAATGCGGTATCTCTAACCCAAAGGGCTATTGCGAAAGACATTACCAAGTCATCATTATATCCTTGTAGTGCTTCCGCTCTATTACCATTATAAATAAATACAAACAACTCATCAATTAATCTTTGTGAGTGAACATTAACTGATTCTTCTCTGAACATTTCCTCTAACTTTGCAACGATTAAAGGTCTTGTCTTTTGTGTAGTGCTAAATCCAGGAACCATATTTCGTTCTTGAGTTCTATATTTATTTGTCATTTGATGTTGAACATCAACATATTGCAAATCTTTACTTGTATAAAACAAGTTTTCATACTCTCTATCAATGACTTGTTGAATTGCTGCCCAACCAATGTTGTTATTTTCAACAACCAACAAAGCATTGTTATATTCGGTAGCTACATTTACTAACATATTACCAAAATCTTGTGTAGAGATTTTACCTCTATATTCAGCTACTTGTTCCAATGTTTCCACATCTATAATATGAAACGCTGAATAATCAGTTCCATCACCTCTACTAACATCTGCACTCACCACATAGTTTTTTGTATAGTTTGGTGGTTGCCATATCCAATAGTTAGAATCTATACCTCTTCTTTCCATCGGTTCTCTTACACTATTCTCTCTAATCTTTTCAAGTATCAAACCATCGATTACTGAACGACCAGAAGTGATAAAATCACAATCACATTCTTGAGCGGCTAATGAAGGCCCTAATAATTTATCTTGTTCTTTTCTCCAACTTTCATCTCTGTCTGGGTGTAATGACCAATGTAGTTTAATAAAATTAAAATCATTTACACCATTTTCAGCATCCATCCAAGTTTTATGGAAAAAATTACCCACACCATTTGGTGTAGAAATAATCAAAGCTTTACCACCAGTCGCAAGTGTTTGTTGTGAAGCGGCCCATATTGTATCAATTTTATCAATAAATGCTGCCTCATCAATAATAAGTAATGACAATGCTTCGGAACGACCTGATTCTTCAGAACTCGCTACCGCTTTAACTTGAGAACCATTTTTATATCGTAATGATAATTTATTGTCCTCAACACAAGGTTGTTTTAACCAAGCTGGTAAGTTAGCATGCATTACTCTAACTTTTGTTACTAAATTCTTTGCTGTATCTTGTTTTGTAGCGATAACCAAGATATTTTTATCTTGTTGAAATGTCATCATCCACAACGCATATCCAGCAGTTAATGTTGATAAACCCAATTGACGAGCTTTTAAAACGACATTATAGTCGTTCTGCATAAAAGATTTCAATGATTTTTCCTGAAAATCGTATAAGTTAAAATTAACTTTACCTCTAACAGGGTGTTGTATTATTCCATACTTTCCCAAAAAATAAGTTGGGTCTTGTGCACACTTAGCATATTCTCTTTTAATGGCTTCTTTTAATTGTTTTTTATTTTCCATTAATCAACTATTTCACCGGCAAGTTTTATGGAAGCTGAAGTTGCAATTACACCAAATGTAAAATACAACCATTTATTCTCATACCACTTTGGTTTTATGAGTTTAATTTGCTTCTCATATAAAACTTCACGGTCTTTTAATATATTTACTTGTTGAGTTTTAAATGAAATTAACATAGAATCAATTTGTGTTTGATTCTCATATTTTTTCATTAACTCAGAGTAAATACCTAATTGCTCCGATTGGTTCTCTACTGTTTGTTCAAGTTCCTTAACCTTATTACCCATATTTACCACTTCTTCTTCGGTAAAGGTATAGGTTTTGTCTTGTGAAAAGAGTAGGCCAATCAAAGTCAACGATAATATTAATCTTTTCATACTAATTACCTTTATTTACTAAAATTTTTTAAAAAATCTGCAGCTTCATCGGCATCACCTTTTTCAAAAGTCTTTTCCATTTCTGTCGTTTTCTTTTTAGAAATAGTAAGTTTTCTTTTTAAAGAAGTGATTTCTTTTTTATTTTTTTTCTTGTTTTTTTCAAGTTTGGTGATTTTAGATTCTACATCTTTTTCATCTTTTTTGGATTCATCAATCTTACCTTCGAGTTCTTTTAACTCTTTAGATTTTTTTGCACCCATAAAAGCACCAACAATCGTTCCGATTACTGCTAACATTCCAAGTAGTTTTTTAAACATTATTTTCTCCTTACCTATAAATAGTTAGTTATATGTTTTCTTTCATTTTTTTCAAGTCTTTTATGGCATCATCAGCAAGTTTATTTAAAGCTTTTTCATTAACTTGTGCTTTTTCAATTTTAACCTCTGGGTTTTTAATACCAACATCATAAATTTGGTCAACTGGTCGTTCAGTTCTCCATTGTTCTATACTCTGAATCATATCTTCAATCCAACCTTTTTGATTGTTCTTTGCTCTTTCAGTTGCCCACTCATCATACTTTCCTTCAAGTCGTAATTTGTGTTCAAAGTCTATTTGACAATCCCAACAATGTTCAAACAATCTCCAAAACTTATCATCAAGTTTTTTCTTCATTGTTTTTTTACATTTAGGACAAAACAAAGGCATTCTTACTGATTGCATTATCTTACTTAATTCAGATTCTCTTGTTTTTCCACCAAGATTTTTTTCTTGTTCTCCTTGATATCCAACCATACTTCTTTTCTCTGTTGGTTTTCCGTCAAGGATATTTTTTAATGCTACATTTTGTCTTTCGGCTTCTTTTGACCTACCTGCCATACTAAAAACTCACTAACCCTAATATTTGATTTACGGGTGCAAAAGCACCAGTAAACTTATAGGTTTTTCCTTTATATTTAAATACTACTCCTTCAACTGGGACTATCTTTTTTAGTCCACCAATTGAATTTAATTTTTCTAATTGTTGTTTTAATGTTTTCATCTTTTTAATATCACCACCAGCTCTAACTTTATTAGATGCTTTTATAATATCTTTTCTAATCTTTTCTACAGCTTTCGTTGGATTAGCTGCAATAAAGTTTGATAAATTTAATAATATATCTGCTCCTACTGCAAAGAAAATCTTCTCGAAAGGTAACATATTTTTCTTTACCATATTTTTATGGTCTTGTTTATCTATATTCATAACCCACTCTAAAAATTTAGGTTGTTTTTTTAAGTCTTTTTTAATATTTGGTATTTTATAACTTTTATCAAAAAACGCCCATCTTTTAGTCAATTTTTTTAAAATTGTTTTAGGAACATTATAACCAAATTGTTTTCCTGCATTATAAATATATTCTTGCCAAAAAGACTGATGATATAAACCTAATGTATCTGTGTCTTTCAACCCATACTGAGATTGTAACTTATTTACTCTCTTATAATAAATATCAACTTTTTTCCCAAAATCAATTTTTTTTGGTAAAGCTAAAACTTTTGGTTTTATTATCTTAAAATGTTTCCCAATGTCTTGATTTACTTGTTTAATCATACCTTGCAACATTCTACCTGAACCTTTTACTTCTCCAACTGCATTACCATTTTTATCATATTTGATTGAATTGTGAAATTGTAGAATTTGTTTATCATAATCTATTACATTTGATGACGCTGGATAGATAATTTCTAAATTCATAAAGATTTCACCATTCTTAAAAATTTTGTCTTTTTGTTTATCACTTAAACTCTTTATTGCACTTGATAAATCTTTCATAGCAAATACAAACGCATCTCTAATATCACCACGACCACTAAACTTTTTCGCTACTGCATTAATATCAAGTGCGTTTTGTCCACGATTTTTAATTTGTCCTTTGTTTCTTGCGGCTAAAACTTTTCCGTCACGATAAGTAATCATTAAATTCTGTCCGTCTGTTTTTTCTGTTACATCTTCTTCACGATTTAATTTTCCTGATAAACCCAATTTAATAATCTTTTTTAAATCACCAAAAGTTAAATTATTATCATCAAACGGGTGTGACATATGTCCATATGCTCCACCTTCTATAATTAATTGAACTTCTTCTGATAAATCTAATCTTTTTTCAATGGGTTTTTTTGTTTCTGTCAACTTTCTGAATTTGTTTGTTAACATATTGAAAATACCTTTATCAAAATAACCAAAAGTTTTTTGAAATAACTTTTCTCTTTTACTTCTTTCCATTTTGGAACTACCTAATAAATTTCTTATTTCAGTTCCACTTGTAATACCACTAACTTTTACAGTTGGTGCAGTATAAATATATCCGTGTTCTTTATAACCAAGTAAGTTTCCTTTATTCTTATTATAATCTTGATAATAAGTTAATCCACCTGATTTTTTCTTTCCACCCTTTAATCTTCCTGCATCTTTTGCACCAAATACATAAACTACTGCTGTATCATCTTTAAATTTTTTCAATAAATTATTGGCTACATAAGGAACTCTTTCTTTTACAATTCTATTTTTTGGAATACCCATTTTAACCATATGACGAACTTTTTCACCAAAATTCATTGGGTGTCTTGGCGGTTGTTTAATACCAGATGTTGTTATATAAACTTTACCGAATTTTTTTTGTAAGTTTTGAAATACTTTTCTATGATGAGGCCCGAAAGGTTGAAACCTACCAGGATATATTGCTATAACTCTTTTTGCTTTTACTTGTTCTGTTAAGAACGGCGAAATTAATTGTCTTACTAATCTGTTCATTCATTTACCACTTCCTACAAGACCAATAACGAGCTTTATGTCTTGGGCCTGGATTATCACAATTGTGTCTTGCTCTAA
>TARA_R100001594_G_scaffold44427_1_pt1 | contig 14929 bp, 17 predicted proteins | sample TARA_R100001594 | Tara Oceans TARA_R100001594 (sample SAMEA2622752) | marine metagenome | biome: marine biome (ENVO:00000447); feature: marine epipelagic mixed layer (ENVO:xxxxxxxxx); material: "saline water (ENVO:00002010), including plankton (ENVO:xxxxxxxx)" | depth 150 m | reverse complement strand
TCCTTGCTGAAATCTGTATAGCTGAAGTCCCAGTACTTGAATTGTTATGTACTTGGAGCAATGATGACGGAGTAGTAGTTCCAATCCCGACATTTCCGCCATTCTCAATCACAACTAACTGATTTGAACCAATCGTTGTTCCAGTACCGATTGTTAAATCGTCAGTTGTATCATCTAATGCAATATGAAAATCTTGTGCATTACCCATAAAACAAAGACTTGTATCTTCTGCTCCATCATCACCAATTCTAATTTGTGGATTAGTGCCACCGATATGAAGTTGAGATGCCGGAGATTCAGTCCCAATACCAACCTCACCATCTTTATTGATAACCATCTTTGTGGTTGCTGTTTCACTATCCGCAGTTTGAAAATGAAGAGCTGTTGAGTTAACGCTATCTGAGAAAGTAGCTTCAGATATAGCTGCAATAGAAGCTCCTACTAAATCAGAATCTAATCCAGTATCAAGTGGGGCTTGGAAATTAATCCTACCTAAAACATCACTAGTTACAACAGATGCCTCTTTTGTTGAAAGAGTCAATACTGCCCCTGTAGTGGTAAGGCCGTCTTGAATCTCAAAAGAGGTTGAAGGAGTCGCAGTACCTATTCCAATCCTATCATTGCCAGCATCTATATATAATAAATTTACCTCACCATTCCCCTCTATTCTAAAATCCATATCTTGAGAGTCTTCATTTATTACTATAGCTGGAGTAGAAGCATCTACTTTAAGTAGACTATTTCCTGCTACATTTTTTACATTAAATAAAGCAGAATTATTAGTATCTACTCCTTGAACAAGTATCTTCTCATCGTCTATTTGCAATGCAGACTTTCCTACGTTAGTAGATACTACTTTTAATGAATTTTCTGATAAACCATCTGCATTATCTAAAAATAATAGCTGGTCATAAGTTGTGGCAATAGTATTGCCTTCTAATTTATTTGTTGGTGCTGTTAGTGCCATTTCAGTTTTCCCTTACTAATGCGTTATTTATGAGCAAGTACCCACTCAAGGGTAGTCCCATCTGTTGATTTTACATATATGTCATTGCAGTGAAAAGAGCTATCTCCTCCTCTTAATGCAACAGACCCTCCTGGAGGAACTTTTATATAATAACTCCCAGACAATCCGTCTAAAGATATCCTTAAAACATTGGTAGCACCTGTATTCTTAAGATATAAAAAAGATACATCTTGGCTAACCAAGGCGCTAACTCCTGATGTTAACTGAAGTCCATCTGCTCCAGCAGTTAAGGATATATCTCCACTCCAGGCTCCTCCGTTTGTTTCCCATTCATCATATTGGTATTCCCATGTAGCCTGTGTATGAATCATTGAAGTCCAGCCATTTTTACTTTGATTAGTATTTAAATCTGTTACTGTACTTTTACTTCCAAGACTTTTATTTACAGACTGCCAAAGAGAGCTTTTGCCTATAGCTGCTTCTTCTAAAGTATCTGTTTCTATAGGAGTTACATGTGAACTAAATATTATTCTTCTGCCATCAGCCATTATGTACCTCTAACATATTCAATGGTTGAATCGCCTGATGAACACTTTACTTTAATAGTAGCTGCTGTATGAATTTCTGATGCAAAGCTTTCACCTGAAGATAATAATATAAAATAATTAGTGCCATCTAGAGAGATAAGCACATCACTTCCGCTTCCTCCACCAGTATTCTTTATATATATAAAGTCATGAGATGAAGTCATAGCTAAACTGGGAGTTGTTGTTACGGCTACATCTGTGAAATATGAAGGAGCTTCAGTAAGCGATGTAGTAGCATTCCCTGTTAGCTTGCGACCACAATCACTATCAAGATACCATCTTGACCCAGAAGTTAGGCTTATCTTCTCTTGAGGAGTACAATGATTTCTATATCTTACTTTGTAACTTACTGCCATTATCTATTCTCTGTTTCCCCTGCAGGCATACCAAATGATTGTTGGTACATACCTAATACTTTTAAATACTGACCCTCTATCCACTCATAATTTCTTTGAGTAAACATAAAGTCTTGAACCTCTGCTTGTACCTCTGCTTGATATTCACCAACTTCTGCTTGATATAACTGTAATGCTTTTTCATCATCTCTATTATCTAAATCAGCTTCTTTCATAGCTTTATTAATATTTGCCTGATATTCTGTATTAGCATCATTAAAATTATTTAATTCATTTTGCATGCTAGCTTGCCATTCACTTATGGAAGCTTGGAATTGCTGAAGCTTTATTTGTGCTAATTCAACATCCTCATCTGTGATAAAAGAACTAACGTCAGTTTGAACATCATCTGGTAAGCTTTGCGTATTATATACAGGAGCAGTCCCAAAATCAGGTAATACTATATCCCTAAAAACAGGAACATCAGGTGGAACAGCTGCAATGTTTAATGCAGAGCTAGAAATATCAAGTAACCTTCTCTGCAACACTTGAAGTGATGCATAAAGCATAACATTATAATAGTATTCTGAGGGATAATTAGCTATAGAAGATGTAGAAGTATCCCAACTAGTTACAGAATATTCTGGCAGATAATAATATCTAGTTGGACTAACTCCATCTGGCGCAGGATAAATGGTCAACATTCTATTCTGCATATTATTATCTAAAAACCATACCGGAGAGCCAGCAGTAGCCGCGTAAATAGAGTCATTATCAGCATATTTTTCTTGGAGTCTCCATTCTCCCTTAACAGCTACAACACCATTCCTTACAACACTCAAAATACTTCTTACCTCATCAACATCTATATCATTTGATGTTTGCACTCCAGACTTAACAGCAAACTTAAATATCTCTTCCTCGCCATATTTATTAACAAACTTATTAAAAACATCATAGCAGCCATCAACTATCCATTGCTGAATAGCAGAATCATCAGCAGTGCTAAGAGTACCTGCTAAATCTTCTATTTGAGTTTTAAAATTTCCTGTCCAGGCCATATATTATTTCTTCTTCGTTTTTTTATCAGTATTTAATTTACGCCTATTATCAGGCTTAGTGCCAGACCAAGGCTTACCTATACTACTACTATAAACTACTTTTGTCACTATCTGCCTGAGCGAGCAACTCTCCTACTAGCAGCAGCCTTTGCGCTAGCGGCTGGAGCACGTCTAGCAGATTTCTTAGCTATTTTTTGCTCTTTTACGCCACGAGAAGGACCAGCTATATTAGTAACTGTCTTTTTCATTTTATCTATTATGTTTATAATACTCATTTTTTTCCTTTTATATTTTATATAATGAAAGTTTAATAAAATTTTGCTTACAAGCAGGAGCTTCAGTGCCTGTACCATCAACTACATACCAACGAAATTTATAATAAGGATACTTTTGGAAGCTAGTTCCTGATAATATATGTGGATATTGCAATCCTGTCCCGAATTGAGTTTGGTCTCTTATATCAACATCATCAAGGATAGTACCTAAAGTGTCCCAATTAGTCCCATCAACAGAACCCAGTAAGTTAAATGTAAATGCTCTATTAGATGCTGTTGCGTAAGAATGTATATTACCAAGACTATTAAATATTAATACAGAATCTTGATTATGGAGAAATTCTGAAGGAATATTTTCAGAATACATTGCAGTTGCAATCCCCGCTGAAACTGTATCAAGCTTAATCCAACAATGAACCCCTCCATCAAATGTTTTCCCAGGGATATTATCAGAAGTAATTGTATATATATTATTTTCTGCTGATGTAATTGAATTTAGAGCATGAATATTTCCGAGCCACTGAAAACCTACTCCAGGCATAATCCAAGATTTATTCTCAGCCTTATTTATAGATGGCTCTCCATATCCTCCACTAAGTTTCATCCCATCAACACTCCTAGACATTTCGCTATCATCAGCATCGTATAGACTAACTCTACCTATATAATCAGGAGTGCCAGTCGAAAGCCATATTCCTACCTTTTTACCAATATATTCCTCTTCTGTTACCCACAACAAATAATTTAAATCATTCGTTGCAAAATTTAAAGGGATTTTGATTGCATCTGTGGGTTTACGTATATAATTTCGCCAAGGGCTCGCTTCCCAGGTAGAATCTGCATAAATATCAGTTGTGTCTTGGAAAATAGTAGACATTAATGAGGTGTTATCACTATCTTAATAGGAGTTGCAGTATTATCTACACCTGTTTCAGGAGTAAGCTCTAATTTCATATGTGGAGCTCGGCCTTTTGCGTCATAATCATAAACATATGCTACAACAGCATTATCAACAGTTGTAGTTCCTAGCGTTGCTAAATCAAAATAGTTTTCCCCATCTACAGAACCTATAATTTTTACAGTACAATCTCCAATGGTATTTGTAATATTTAGTTTTGTAGCATTTAATGCTACAGTAAAGTCACCATTAACAAACCAATCAAAATCTTCAGTCCTTATTCCCCCTGTCGCATCTAACCACATATGGCATTCATGCCTTACTTGGATAGCTGTGCCAAGAGCTACATTGACATTAGGCTCAGAACCAGTATCGTTATTAACAGTAACGTCAGTATTGCTACCTAAAGTAGTCCATTTACTTGTCCCTGCTGCCATATTATTCCTTCCTTAAATTTAAAGGTTAAGAGCCCCGAAGGGCTCATAACCATTTTGTTAACTAACCTTATGATGGGTCAGAACCTACGCCGCCAATAGTCAAGTCTGACATATTAGGGCCTCCATCCCAATACATAACTGTCCAAGTGACAATAGCAGTTCCAGAGCCACTATCTTTCGTAGTATTAAACTTAATACCAGGAGAAGCAACGCCAGAACTTACCTTATACAACTTGGTTTCTGCTTGGTTTTGGTCAGCGATAATATCAGTAGCAATAGATTGATAAGTCGATTCATCGTCTTGTACTCCATGAATTGAAGTATCAGCCACGACTGTCCCTGTATTGGCTATTGCTACTTGTAGCATATAGCTTCCAGCTTTAGCCATGTCATTCAAGTCATCACCTGATATTGCAGTGCTAGTAACACCCGCAGTCGTCCCTGCAGCTAAAGCCGCAGAAGACTCTGTTAGTTTTACCCAACCATTACCTAGATTTGATTTTGTCCAAGCCATTCTATACCCCCTTAACTAAACTTCAAGACAGCATGAGTTTCAGGAAGAGATATTTCTAAACCAGCTTCAGTAATAATCTGGTCACGTCTTCCATCTTCGTCGTTGCCTTGTATGTTAGTTTCAATGAAAGTATCACGAGAAATGCCATTACCTACAAGTGGGCGATATGCAACATTAGCCATATCTACAGCAACTGCATAATCCTCCCATGGACCACGCAATAGGGGCTCAGCTACAAAATGTAGATTGCCAAATATTGTGTTTACCATAGTCACTTGATGGCCAAAAGCACCAGGGATACTCTGAATATCAAGATTGTATTGAGTAGAGCCAACTGAATTATTCATGAAAGAACCTGCACCAAGCTTATTCAAGTAAGTAATTACTTTACGCGAAGCTAATACAAGTTTATTACCTGAATTGCCAGACTCAGGTGCAAAGAAATCTTCCATTGCATCTAAGAAAGCATCATATCCAGATGAAGCATAAGTCATACTATATACTTTTCCTAGAGACTCAGCATAAGGTACTATACCATGTGTATATCTAACAGGTCCAGCTGTTACACCTTGCTCATCAACAGTTCCACCTGCAGCACCACCTGCGGCAGTTCCTATTCCGAATAAAAATGCTTGCTCTAAGTCCATCTTATGTTCCATAAGTTTTTCAGACCATACACGCTTATACTCATCAGCAATACCACGATAAGAGGTTGCCATAGCGGTACCAGAGAAAAGATTCATTGCAGTTTTAAAAATCTGACAATATCCTTCTCTATCGTATAGCTTGTCTTCCCAACCAGTAGGAGCACTACCACCTTCAGCGAATGCACTTCCAATTACTTGGATATTTGCACCTGCAGCCACAACAACATCAGTACCATCAACAGGCCAATTATCGCCTACCAAATCAATACCTTGTGTATATGTTCCACCAGCGTCATCCCATATCAAGATATTAGTTTCAGTAGCGTCAGTTGTAGTGTCTAAAACAGAATCGCCTTTAATTCTGAATCGCCTTACTACAGAGTCATTACATGCAACAGCAAGTACGTCACCACCTTTTAAAAACTTAGGTTGAACGCCTGTTGATGAAATGTTACCATACTCATCATAATAACATTCAACAGCTGCAGGAACGTCACTACCTGGGTCATTAATTGTTGGAGGTGTTCCAGCATCTAATGCAAATGTCCACCCATCTACAGCTTTCATGTTTTTACGTTGCCATTGATGGCGTTGTTCTAGAAATTTAAATACAGGGTCATCAGTCGCTTTCTTTGCTACTTTTGAAAGGTATACGAAGAAAGGAGACTGTTGCGGTGCTAGCTCAGCAACACGTTCCCCAAAACTAAAGATACGTCTATTATCATTAATAGACACTCCTTGAGGGGCTGAACCTGCATTTGGATTAAAAAATGTTCCCATTTTTATATTCTCCTTTTACAGTCTAATTAAGTCCAAGGATTCTTAGACTTATGTGAATTAATTAAATCATCCATAATTTGGTCAGAATCAGAGCGCGTATCAACAGAGGACTCTCCAGTAACTACACCCATAGGCGAAGGTATTTGTTGAGCATTCTGTGTTTGATTAAAGGTATCACTAGGACTAGCTGTTACATTAGGCTGTTGACTAGCCATGCCTTTTTGCATTCTATATAAATTAACCAAATTATCCATTGTAATAGATTTAGGGTTACTCATGGTTTGAATAAACTCTTTAGCTTCAGTATCATTAAATCCATAATGTCCTTGAACATGTTCATAGATTTGCTGAGTTTGACGAGCTGCTTGTTGGCGAGCTTCATACTGCTTTCTTGCACTTTGCCTTTGCTCTTCTTGATTATCAAGTTTTTCTTGCATTAAAGCAAGGTCATATTGATGTTTCAAGTCGCTATATTGAGACATGTCATCACGCCATGATTCAACCTCATCTAAATAACGAGCACTCTCTGAATTTGGGTCAGACCAAGCTTCATCACGAGAGAACCCTCTAGGTCTTTCAGGTTTAGTAGGAGGAGGTGGAAACTCTTGAGTAGCTGGTTGAGTCTGCTGCGCTGGTACTTCAGGCTGTGCTGCAGGTTGAGCTTTCGCTTCTGCTAGCTGTTGCTGTAGAACTGATAGTTCATTTTCCCGTTTGGCTGCTTGTGACTGCCAGTATTCAAACCTCTTGTCGTCATTTTTTGCCTCATAAGGCTGACTTTCTTGAGGTGTTTCTTCTGCAACTTCAGGTGTTCCTTCTTTAGGAGTTTCAGTTGCAGTCCCTGCTACGTCATTGAAAAACGCATCAGAAACGGTGAGATTGTCTGAGGAGCCTTCGTCAGCTGGGGCACCAAATGCCTTTGTCTCTACATCAAGTGCTGTATTAACTGTCTGAGGGGTATCCTGTTTTATTTCTTCCATCGTTTACTTTCCTTTATTTTTCACTGCCCTTGCCTTCAGGGGTAAGTGACATTTCTTGTAGACGCGATGCAATATCGCGCTTCTCTAAGGCTAGAGTATCATCGAGTCTATGGCTAAAGACTGTACTGGCAGCTTTCGCTTTATTTGAAACGCCATCCATATCAGACTTGAACTTTTCGACCTCGACCCTTTTACGTAGATTAACGGCCTCTCTATCGCGAGTTTGTAAATCGCCCTTAAGACCCTTAATTTGCTCTTGAGCTTGCTGCAGTGCACTTTGTAACTGGGCAATCTCATCGGTACGTTGCAATACACCTTCCATATCAAACACTTCAGTCTTCTTAAGAACTTCAGTTTTGTCAATAAGGCCTTTTGCATACGCATCCATATAAAATTCTAATTCAGCATATCTATTTGAAGGTAAAGTACTTCCAGAGATATATATAACATCATATTTACCAATAGTAATATCATTAAATATTTCAATTTCACCTGTTTTATCATCAACAAGTTTCTTATTTATTACATATTCACTTAATGAATTATTTGGTTGTATAACTCTAAATACCTTCTGTCCAGTATATAACTGTTGCATCATAGGTATAGCTACTTCAGCAACACGCGTAAGTGCTGCTTCAACTTCAGCTAGCTTTGATTTAATTTTTCTTTGTCCAAACTCATCTAATGAAATAGTGGCCTTATAAGTAGAAGGGGCAACAGCAGAGTTACCCATCATTAGCTCATACAAGCCAAGTTGATGGTCTATATCATTTTTAGCTGTTTGCTCATTATGATATAATTCATTAGGCAAAGGGCTTGGTTGAACCGTAACAGGAGCACCATCTGTTGGGTCAAATGGAATAGCGACACCTGGCTGAGACCATTTCTCCTCAAAGTCAGCCATATCCACTGAGCCCTCTGGAACAAGTATCTTAGTATTAGTACTTGTTGTGGCATGAGCAATAATAAGTGAGCGAGTCTTATTAATAAACTCCTGCATACTTTTAACCATACGTACATCCGAGGTGGGATATGGTGTTCTTGTATGCATATTCATAATAGGGATAATAGGATACTTATCTATAGGTAGTATCCGTGAATATAGTAGAGTGTCTCCCATAATAACACACATCTTAACCCGCTCAACGCTAATTTTTACTACTTGAATTACTTTAGTTTGAATCAAGTCTTTAAATGTAACTTGCTCAATAGGAATCTCAGGCATAGGAGCTTGAATTGCTCTATTAGGGTCGCCTCCCATATCTAAAGCTTCACTAGCAGCTATTTGCTGTTGCTGTTTATATTGCATTGTAAGTTGCTGAACTAATTGCTTAACTTGTTCTTCATCAACTAAAATTTGACTATCATTAACTATCCAGGCAGGTTTTGACTGATATTCTTCCCAATCCTTTTCATCAATTAGTTTTTCATCTCCACTAAATGACTCAAATATTCTATACTTAGGGACCCTTATCTTATAGTATCTTTCAAACCCCCGAATATAATCTTCATTATCAAGTCTCCCTACATCTTCTGGGAAATGTACAGAGAAATCATCAGTAGAACGTCCAGTCTCAGGTGCATTAAAATCAACACCATCCGTACTACTTCCAGCATTTTCAATCGCATCTTTATACATTGGATACAAACGCTTAGCTTGAGATTTGCTAAATAATCTTGAAACAATAATGTTTTCGGCATCATCAAACAACCTATCCCTAGAATTTGGGTCTACATATAAATCTAATGGGTCTATAGCATGCATACAAACTTCACCTTTACCCATATCCATCATTGGGTCTTGATAAACTTGAATAAGTCCCATACCACATACATAATAGTCATCTACAGCAGTGCGAACTTCGGTCCTTCCGTCGGAAATATCGTACATATAAGCAAGAAGCGCAGATATTACTTGCGCAACTTTATTATCGGAATCTTCTCGGGGAGCAACTCTAAATGACGGCCTGTTAGCCGTAATCATTGCTTTTGCAGACTCAACTGCAGGATGGATTCTGTTTACAACTACAGGAGCTTGCCCTCTAGCCTTTAAAACGTCTTCCTGTTCTTTAGTCCATTGACGTCCTAATCTGAACTCTCTATCTTCTTTTACGTGTTGAGCCCAGACATCTCTCTTGGAAGAATACTTCCTGTAAAGGTCATTAGTTTCGTCTGCTATTTTCTTGGAATCGGGTGATTTTGGGTAGTCTGCCATGCGCATAATTTACGACTATAAAACCATCCAATCAAGAACTTTTTTATTTTTTGACGATTTTTCTTCATTTTCGTCTATTTTTGCATGTCTACAGGGCTTTGAGCCGTCTAAAGCCATATATATAGCATCCATAGCATCATCATGCTGACCTTTTGGATAAGATAAGAACTCTTTTTCAGCTTCTATGTCTTCCGGTCTGAAGAAAAATTGCCCTCTAGCAAACATAGGCACCAATGATAAAAGCCGTTCAGATTTTCTGTTTCGAGGCTTAACTCCTCTTTCGAGTCCAGGTATGTATAAACTCTCTTCTTGCATGAGCTGTCTAACTGCCGTTCTAAGAGCCTCTTGATAACCCACTGTTTCAATTTTCATCCTCCTGGGCCTGTATTTTTTGTAGATGTCTATAATTTTCTGAGGCTGTACATCAGGAGTAATTTTATCTCTATATAAGTCAATAATATATTTATTATTATCATTATCTATCCCTACTGTAGCAATAACGAAAAAGTCTGCTCTTGCCGAGAGAGAAGATGCTGGGTCCACTCCTGAGTATACTTCTACAGGGATTACCTTCCTATCTTTACCTGTCTCTTTTACCATACAACCCTGTCCATTAATAATCTCATAGTCATAATGGTGCCTTTTTACCCATTCAGGTTTAAATGGAGCTGTTTCAGGGTCTTGTGCAATATTCATATATTCTTGATAAAACCCATTTAAGTTTCCTACAGATGAATACTCTTCTTTTATATCATTTATACGAGATAATGGGAAGCGTTCTTCCCATAAAAGCGTTTTTCCATCTTCCCCCATAATAGAATACCATAAAACAGTCCATGCGGAGGACTCCTTAACCCAGTACAAAAAGCAATCTTCAGATATAACTGTGCCAATCATTACTACCTTACCCTCGTCAGATAAAGAAGGAATAACAGCTTCAGTCATCCATTTTCTATTTTTCATACGGGCTTCAGGAGTAAAAGCATTTAATTCAGACTCAAAGTCATCTACAATTATCAGATTAGGCCGTGTGTCACCTTCAATAAATCCACGAACACGCTGTCCAGTCCCAACTGCGACGATTCTTGTGCCATTAGATAGCACTACATCAGTGTTGGTCCAACGCTTAGCATTATTTATACTCATATCTCCAAATAATTCTTTGAATTGTTCGGAATGATTCAAATGATACTTGATTCGAGATAAAAAGTTGATTGATTGAGCTTGTGATTCTGATATTATTACAATAAATAAGTCCTCATCGCTCCGCTTGAATGCAGCTTTCCATAATGGAAAGATTAGCGATGTTGTTGTAGACTTAGCAGTCCCACGAGGGGCAGCTATTGCTACCCTTCGCTCTACCGGACTTGCTAGGGATTGATACACTTCTGTGTGGAAAGGAGGAATCTCCTTATTGAGTGCGGTAGGAAAACATGTTCTTCCAAATAAAGCCATATTGCGATATAGTTTCTCATAAACCTTTTTTCGACTATATTGCTCTTCGTAGTCCATTACTCTTTATATTTTGGTGGGACGACAGTTCTATCTAAGGCATGTTTAGCAAAAAGTTCAAATTCACCTTGAGGCATTTGGTCTTTAAGTCTAAATAATAACCCTCTTGCGGGATATTTATCTTTACCCATAGCCTCATCATATGCTGCTATTAAATTATTTTTAAAATCAGGTATAATTTGAGAGGCTCCGTGTCCAGCAATAAGACCTTCACCTTCATGTATGGCTGGATATATGATAGAGGCAAGTGTACCTAATGGGCCTCCACCTAATTCCTCTGATATTAATTGTGGACCATAATAGTGTCTAATCGCATCTACTTCTTCCCAGGTTGGGAATTGATTTGGATTTAATGGAGCAGGTCGACCTCCCATGTCTTCATATAGCACGTTAGGAGACTCAACATAAGGATTATATCCGGTCATCTCTTCTGCTTCATTAATCCTATCGTCATAATATCTTTCAAGATAATCAGTTAGTTCACTCGCAGACTCTACTCCAGGGAATTTGTTCTGCAAATTTGCATATGCTTCTCTAATCCAACTCATTATCAGTATACCCCACTTCTCCGGTATCAGGATTAAATGATGTTCTTGTAGCTACAAGCTTCTGCTCTTCTTCTACAATCTCATCCAAAAGCTTAGTAGAAGATGATGTTTCTAGCTTATCTACTGTTTTGATAAGATTTTTATCCTTCATTCCGTGCATATCCTGTAAATTATCTACAGCACGCATTAAATTAGTAATATCTTTTTTATCTTTAGCTAGCTTAATAGTTTCTTCTAATAATTCTAAAGTATAATTCTCAGTTAAGCCATGCTCAGTTAACAAACCTTGTAATTCATCTTTAACCATATTCTTAAATATCTCCGATTTCATTGTGCGCTTCCATTTTCTGCGCTCACTATCAGTTACTGCCCCCATTGCCCACTCTATAGCCAGGTCATAATCTGGCTTAAGAGCGAACATGGTAGCTAAATTCTTCATCTTATCTTGTCTTGACTGCACCTCTATATAGCTTTTGCCCGTAAACGTAACATTAGTCTTTCTACCCTTGACTTTAAGCTGCTTACTGGGATACTTAGCATTAAAAAAAGTGTAACCCCAAGGAAAACGAAGGTAAGTGTTAGGAATGTCATGGTTGCTAGGATACTCTCGCCTAGAGATGACTTTAGCGACATATTTATCGTCGGAGAGTCCATATTCTCCAGTATCTGCTTCTTTCCAGTATACATATTTAACCCCTTTTTCTTTCGCTTCAACCTCTCGATACACCTTATAAGTTGTTGGCTCTTTATCTCCACGATGGGTAATGTTAATAGTATACATTATTTACCCTTAGCTCTTTTAGCCTTTCTTCGCTTAGGAGAGCCATTTTTGCTCTTTTTAGGAGGTCTACCTACCTTTTTCCCGTATGTACCCTTACCATAAGGCATATTTATTCTCCTTTTACTTAATCCCAGTCTTCATCATCAGAAGTCCACCTCTCCAATGGTTTAGGCTGTTTGTTTATAAAATAAATAACCCATACCAAAAGAAAGCCTAATATAAAGTAGCCTATCATCTCTACCAATCCCTCTCAATGATAGATTTTATCTTAAACTTAGAAGCCATAGTATTAGTTGCTTTATGAGAATCTAATGCGAGTCTTTGTCTAGCCATTCCTTTAAGCTTTGTCGCGCTAGTCTTAAATTGCTTCTCCCAAGCCTTTAGGGCAATTTTACCAATCTTAGTTGTCGCTGCCTTCCCACTATGTAATTTAAGATAATCTCTAGCAGCCCTACTCCCAAGCTTTAAAAAAACATTAACCACTAAAGTGTTCCATGCTATGGTCAAAAGACTTCATATGTCCTTTTCTATGACTAGCGTCCCCTGCCCAGTGGTAATCAGCCCACCATTCTCTAAGATTAGGTATAGTCAATCCTTTAAAACTAGCCTTAGGATGGTATCTAACATTACCAAGGAACATCATCTTTTGAGCTTCTGCAGATAAAACTGAAGCGTCAACCCCTTCAATACCTATATTAGCCCATGACGGTGTATCTATCCCATGACCAACAAACCACCTAAGTAGCCGTTTCATAGCTGTTTCACCACCTTGTTGATATCCTTTTTCAAATTGAAAGAGGCCCCTACCAGGACCTCCACCTATTTGTTTACAATCTACCTTACCCCTTGATTCGTGCCATGCAATTCTAGCCATAACATCTTCTAAGAAGTCTTCAGAACGCTCATATCGCTCAGATATGTGCTTTAATACGTATTCATATAAATTATCCATATGGAAATATAAGGAGAGAAATGGGAGATTTGCAAGAACTTTATTGACAAGCGTCACATAAACGCGTTTATATGCAGTATAGGTTAATTAAAAAGACTTGTTTTTGACTTTAACAATAAGACGCGTCTATGTGCCCTATTTGTCTCGTCCAGGGACTCCAAATTTAAGGCTAATTAGCCTATTTGTCAAGAAGTTTTTTTGCTAAACCAAAAAAAATAGCTAGTTGGACTGCAGAATAAACAAAAAAAAGGTTAAAAATAGGTAGTTTTAGTTGAAAAAAGCACTTTTGAAAAAATTATTCAAGATTGGGTGTACGTGATATACCAACCACCCTACCGCCTCGCGGAAAGGGCCATAGGGGTCAACTTTCGTTGAAAGTTACGTTTTCAACGTTGAGGCACACCTCACCCCAGGACCTTTCTCGGGTATCGAGCGCGGTAGTGCGTTGGTCGCCTACGCCTAACAAGTTAGGCTTGGCTCTCCCCTTCTAACTATGCGATGCATAGTTTGGGCACCTATCTCGTATCTCACTATTAGCCCTTAACCATATAGATTTATGAAAGGATATAAATCATGTCTAATCCAGTTAAAGCAACCGTAGGTAAAGCGTTACGCTCACTTATAACTATATCAGCCAATGGCCAAGCGCGTAAAGTGCGATTCAAGAAGGTGCCTGGCAAAGGATTTGCCGTTGAAATACCCCAAAACACTCAAAAGCCCCAGGCGCTTGAAAGCGAGCTCGGGTCTGTTGAATGGGGTATGATTTTCAACGGAAAGCCTTCGCTGTACAATGGACAAATACAAGCTCCATCCATAACAATCGGCCCCAAAGCCTGCCTCGGAACGAGTTCCTCATCAGGCGATGTGGACGAATTACTGGAGTTCTTGGATTAATCCATTGCTTCAGTATCGTAAGGAAAAGGAGAGTCTTCGGACTCTTCCTTTTTTTATAGTATCGTCTCACAACAACCGGTGTGTGTGCGTATATTCTTTATTTTACTACACATAAACCTGTCAGGAGGTAGCCTATGGCTAATAAGTTTAGTGCTCATAAAAGGGTAAAGAAAGGCTTTAGAATGATATGTAATCGCTCTGGTAGCGTGCATTTATTCAAAGCATTAAGTATAAATGATGCGAGGAATCAAGCTCGCACATTTTTTAATGGACCAGTTAGTCCAGGGGGTGTTATTGTGGAATAACATTCTGCCAAGAGGCTTTGGGAATCGTTGTGCCTTTAATCCAAACAACGCCAAATTTTAGCTTGAGGTGGTATTGGCTGTAAGGACCTTACATAAGGTATAATAGAACCGATATCGATAGGAGAGGTTGAACCAGGACGCTGGGGACTCATTGAAGAGGTATTTAGTCTGCAATATACTGAATGGTAAAGCTAATTATTATAATATGACACAATATAAAATGGTTAAAAGTGTCATAATGGAG
>TARA_R100001594_G_scaffold2950_9_pt1 | contig 14996 bp, 20 predicted proteins | sample TARA_R100001594 | Tara Oceans TARA_R100001594 (sample SAMEA2622752) | marine metagenome | biome: marine biome (ENVO:00000447); feature: marine epipelagic mixed layer (ENVO:xxxxxxxxx); material: "saline water (ENVO:00002010), including plankton (ENVO:xxxxxxxx)" | depth 150 m | reverse complement strand
GAGTATGGATTACGGGAAGCTATGTTAGGGTATATGCATCCTGAACTGGTAGAAGTTATCTTACGTGGAGGATTAAGCAGAGCTACAGGGATGGATGTTTCAAGGCGTATGGGAGCAGGAGAGATTATTCCTTATACTCTTATGCAGGGTGATCTTATGGCAGCGACAGGACCATTCGGAGGATTGTTTGTAGATACGGCTAAGAGAATGTATGAAGCAGTAAAGCTAGGAGATTATCCTATGTTAGTAACTTCTGTTCTTCCTCTTGGACCTAGATACGCTGTAGAAGCAGCAACAGGATTAGTAGGTGATCCTAAACCTATTCGTACTACACAAGGTAGAGTTATATTACCTGCTGATCAAGTAGAAGGATTAGATAGGTTTAAGCAAGCATTAGGCTTTACTCCTGAAAATGTATCTACAGCACGTAGACAAAAACGATTGTTAAATTTTTGGAAGAATCAATCAAGAAATTTACAAGATTACTATCTCTCTAATCTGGCTAAGTTACATAGTGAAATGTATCGTACTCAAGATGCAGGGGAGTTGCAAAGTATTAACCAGGAAATTAGTGAGTTATTAGCGGAAGTCCAAGCTATTAATGAGGAAGCTTTAGCTGCAAGTGAACCTCAACGAGTTATTAACTTAACCGTTAAATCATTAAGGGAAAGAGTAGCTACTGAAATTCAAGGACAGATTCCACGCCTCCAAAGAAAGATGCGTAAGCTTGGTCCTTTAATTACAGAGCGTTTAGATGAGATGGTTCCCCGTTAAAATAATCCTTGTATAACTTCTAACCCATAAGATATGTTATAATTATCTGTTAACTATTTAGAGTTAAATATAATTATGTTTAAAGACAGGCATATCTTTATCGGTTGGGATAACCGTGAAGCGATAAGCGGTATTGTGTGTAAGTATTCTATTTTAAAGAATACAGAATATTATGAATCTAATATTCAATATCTAGAACAAAAGCAATTACGAAAAGAAAAGTTATACTATCGTAAGTCCTTTACGAATGCTAATGGACAGTACTTTGATTCTATAGATAATAAACCTTTCTCTACAGAATTTTCCTTTACTCGTTTCCTTGTCCCTGAAATATGTAGGCAACAACAACTGGATGGTTGGGCTTTATTTTTGGATGGAGACATTGTAGTTAATACAGATATTCATAAGCTATTTGATTTAGCTGATGATAAGTATGGAGTGATGTGTGTAAAGTTTAACTGGCTCCCTGATAAATCTGATAAACAGAAGATGGATGGAATGATCCAGACTAGGTACAATAAAAAACTCTGGTCATCTATGATGCTGTTTAATCTTAACCATCCTGATGTAAAGAAGTTAGATCATATATCGGTTAATCAATCTACAGGTTCTTATCTCCATAAATTTCAATGGATAAAGGATAAGGATATTGGTCCTCTCCCTGAAGAATGGAACTTTGTTCCAGGTGTAACTAATAGTAAGACTCCTAAAGCTATCCATTATACAAAGGGTGGTCCTTGGTTTGAAGAATATAAAGATTGTGATTATGGAGAAGTATGGATTGATTATTTAAATAGTGTACCTAAGAATTTTATTATTAATAATCTTATGGATTAAGAATGTTTAAAATATTTATTATTATGTTTATGTTTAGTCCTGATCCCAAAGGGATGGATTCAATTACTGTAGAGACACATGATAATAAACCTCTAAGATTTGAAACGGAATATAAATGTGCTACTTATATTCATACTCATTTAGAGCATTTAAAAAAATGGGCTGCTAAAGAATTTGATTATAATGCCGTAGTAAAAAGTATTCATTGTATTAAAGATAATAAAGACATAGGAGTATAAAATGAGTTGGTATATATTAGCTCTAGTAACATTACTAGAAACTAATAAACCAGATATTAAAATAAATATGTCTGTTAAGTTTTCTACTAAAGAAACATGTGAAAAATTTTTATATACATATAAAGATATTTTTAAAATTCAACTTGTTGAATTATTTCCTAATATTAAAGTTAGGGAAATTATGTGTATAGATAGTAAATCAGCTAAAGAAATACAAAAACAATTATACGGAACTAAGATATGAAATATACAGTCGTTACATCTTTCCCTGTTAGTCAATGGGAAACCTACGGTGAAAAGTTTTTAAAAAGTTTTATAGAATTTTGGCCTCAAGAGATTAAGCTCTTGGTATTCTGTGATGGATACCCTTTACCAGAAGGGATACCTCAAGCAGAGAATATTGAATACTTTGATTTGTTAGAGAATGATAACCTCTTAGAATTTAAAGAGCGTAATAAACAATTTAATGGGAAGCAGAATCCTAACGGTGCTTATAACTTCTATGAAGATGCAATTAAATTTTGTCATAAAGTTTATGCACAACACATGGCTTTCTATATAGCTAAAGAAAGTGGAAGTGATTGGTTAATCTGGTTGGATGCTGATAGTGTTACCTATAATCCTATTACTATCGAACTGTTAGATGAGGCTTATAAAGTAAATGAAGATGGAGATTTTCCTGATCTAACTTTCCTTGGGCGAAAGAATGCGTATGCTACCTGTTCTTCTTTCATTGGGTATTCGGTTACAAGTCCTGTAGCACAAGTCTTTATAGAGGATTTTGTTAACTATTATAACAGTGATGAAGTATTAGCCCTACGTTCTTTCGCAGATAACTTTGTCTTTGACAGGCTCCGTACTCTTCATGAAGTACATGGCATGATTACACGAGACTTTACTCCTGAGTGTCATGACCTTGAAGCATTTGAATTATCACCATTAGGTAATCATATTGTTCATTTAAAAGGAAATAAAAAATATGGATCAAGTCAATACGTAGGAAAGAATATAGATGGTACACGTTACCATGATCTATGTCGAACTGTTCAACATTATAAACGTAAGAACATTTTAGAAATAGGTACTTGGAATGGTGAGACAGCTTGCTCTATGATCCAAGCAGCTTTTAATGAATCTGATGAAGTTCATTACACAGGAGTAGATTTATTTGAAGATGCATCTGATGAGACAGATGAAAAAGAATTTAATATAAAGAAACACCATACCCAAAAATCCATAGAGTTAAAGCTAACTGCGTTAGCAGAAACCTACGAGAAGCTAGATAAGAAACTTACCTTCTATTTAATGAAGGGAGATTCAAAAGAGAAGTTAAAAATTCTCCAAGACCCGGCTTTATGTAAGACATATAATATCCAACCGGACTTTGTTTTTATTGATGGCGGTCACTCTGAAGAAACAGTTCTTAGTGATTATGAATTTTGTAAAAACATTCCGGTAATTGTAATGGATGACTACTATACGCAGGATGAAGAGAATAAAATCCCTGCCATAGAGTTTCAAGGAACGAACCGATTATTTAATAATACTTTAGGAGGAACCGATAGGGTAGGGAAAGAAGGACAACGTAGACTTATCATTGCATCAAATGATAGAGTAGCTAATGGTGGATTTGTTAACCTTGTTCTTATTGTTAATGATGAAAAATTAAAAGAGCTACCAGAATTTCATCGTGTCCCTATTCAAGTGCGTCCTCGTGATTGCGTACCACCGGATAACATCCAGGATAATGTGGATGATAACATGAAAATCTTTGATGGTAAAATGGTGGAGCGTAAACATTGGCATGATGGAGAAGCTATCATTGTTTCCGCAGGGCCATCCATGTTGGATGAACTGGAAACTATACGAGAGCTACAGAACAAAGGGGGTAAAGTTGTTTGTGTTAAACACTCGCATAATATCCTTATTGAGAATGGGATTATTCCGTGGGGCTGTGTAGTCCTTGATCCTCGTCCCTTTGAGGGGAAGTCCACACATGGAATTGTGAGGAAGGAGCTACTCAAGAAGCCACATAAAGATACCTATTACTTTATTGCCAGTATGACTAACATTGATGTTACGAAATATCTTCATAAGAAGAAAGCCAATATCATTGGATGGCATGCCTATACTGGTGCATTATTAGAGAAGCCTGAACTGGAAGGACAACAGCTTATTACAGGTGGTACATGTTCTGCCATGCGAAGTGTAGGGTTAATGCATACACTAGGCTTTAGAAGTTTTCATATCTTTGGTATGGATTGTGCAGCCGATGGTGTACCAGAAGATGCGGAAGAAGTAGATTTGTATGGAAAGCAGAAGTGGTTAAAGACAGGTATTCTTAATGAGGAAACTAATGAAGAGCATGTGTTTTATACAACCGGAGAACTACTCGCATTAGCTCAAGACTTTGAAGCTCTCTTACAGAAGGAAGGAACTGATATGGACTTACATGTTTATGGGAGAGGCATGGCTCCAACTATCTTCCGTACTTCCAAGTATAAAAATCTTCCCCCATTTGAAGAAGGACTATACGATGTCGGAAGATAATGGAAATGTAATTAACCTTCATCCTAATAAACCTAGCATCTTATTTGATTTAAACATTACAGAAGAAGATGTTGACACTCATGAATATGTATTAGGTTATATGGAGAAGGTACAGGAAGAGATTAGAAATACTCCTGATATCACCGGAGCCTTTGTTCTTACCTTTAAAGAAGAAGGGAGTACAGAGAATTGGATCATGGGGGATATTAAAGTAACATTGTTATATACAGCGTTAGCTTCAATCCAGAATGAAATACTAAAGATATTTAATGGGGAAGGGGAAGGATTATGATTTCACTTATCGGTTCACTCTTAGGTTTTGCCAGTGGTGTAGTACCAGAAGTAGTAGGGTACTTTAAGAAACAGCAAGATCATAAGTTTGAATTACAAATCTATGAGGCCAAGGCTAAGTATGCCAAGGTCATGACAGAGAATAAATTAAAAGAACTTGATCTCAAGGCAGAGATACAGGAACTAAAATCTCTGTATAAACATGATCAAAGTTTAAAGACTACCAGCCCATTTATATCAGCACTCCGATCTTCTGTTAGACCTGTCATAACATATTTTTTCTTCTTCATGTTTGTAGGAGTTGAGGTATCAGTTATCTTTAGTCTGGTAGAACCACAGATGATTGATAAAATTTGGAATGAAAATACCCAAGGACTATTTGCCGCCGTCCTTTCTTTCTGGTTTGGCTCCAGGGCTATGTCAAAGGTAATGAATAAGGAAAATTGACCCTCAAATTTGAGGCAGGAATAGCCTTCTCTTATATGGCTAGGGGGTAGGGTTAGGAAAATAGGGGATTCTTCTGTACGGGCTTTAAAAGCTAACACAAAAGAAATCCCCTATTTTAGCTTGGATTTATACCTTTCCATAGCTGTATTCCACTGATCATTAGCAGTTTGTAGAGATTGGGGATCATATCCCTGATCATACTCTGCTCCTATAGCAAACAAGTCAGGATCAGATTCATAAATCCTATCTATAGCAGCGATACTACTTGCTCGATTTAGATCAGTGAGTTTCATAATAAAAAGGATTAGTTATTTCTCCCTCTTCATGAGTTACAGATTTAACATCATTAGGAAGTTTTGTTGTGAGTATCTTTTCCATCATTAATTTAACTGTAAAGATTGAAGCAGAACATCCTGCACAGGAGCCAGTTAATTTAACGTGTACGTTTTTAGAATTTTGATCGTAGTCCATTAACTCGACACTACCACCATGTAAGAATAAAGAAGGAGCTATTTCATCAGCTAATATATTTTCTACTTGTGCAAAAATAGTCATATTAATTACCTTCTAAATGATTCCTTAAATTCTAATTCCTTAATAGTTTCTTGCAGCACTTGAGCAGCAGTATTAAATCTACCACCGTCATGATCCATACTTTCATACTTCTCTTTTAAGAATTGTACTTCTGTTTTTAAAACTTCTATTCTCTCACCTATACTACGATAGACTACCATTAAGCACATTCCTTTTGTCCAGTATCAGGATCGAAGTAACACGCAGTTCCTTCTTTCTCACTAGACTCTACCTTATTAAGGATACCATATCGCTTACCAGCTAATCGGAAAGTAGTAACTCCTTTAAGTTTTCCTTTCCAAGCTTTCGTATAGATATCTTTAAATTCGGTAAAGCTCACGTTATTTCCTACATTAATAGTCTTTGATATAGCACTATCAACATAAGGTTGGCAAGCTATCTGTGTATCAAGGTGAGAATCTGTAGATAAATCTTCTGTCGTTTCTCCCATCATCTTAAAGTTCTCATATACATAATCTTTAAGAAGTACATTAACCGGACCAAATTCTGTATTCACAGTACGATTTAATTCATTAAGAAAGACAGGCTCCAATCCTGATGATATGTTATCAGCACAGAAACTAATAGTACCTGTAGGAGCTATGGAAATAAGATGACTGTTACGCATCCCTTGTCTCTTAATTTTTTCTTTAAGAGCATCAGGAAACCTAGCGATAAACTTTCCTTCTATATATTTATCTGCATTGAATAGGGGAAAGCTACCATGCATTACAGCCCTATCAGAACTGGCATGATAAGCTTCATGAGTTAAAGTACGCATAAGCTTACGTATAAACTTGAGAGTATTAGGCTCCCCGTATTTCATTTCCATAAGAGTTAAAGCATTACCAAGTCCGGTTATACCTAACCCCATCCTTCTTTTCATATGTGCTTCACGTTTCTGTTCTGGTAAAGGATAATTAGTACGATCAATAACATTATCCATTGCATTAACTACCACAGGTATATCCTGTTCAAACTGGTGGAAATCAAATCTATATTTAATATTACTTCCAAATCGTTGGATATTAACGTACTTAACCAGATTAAAGCTACCAAGGAGACAGGCTCCAAAAGCAGGGAGTGGTTGTTCACCGCAAGGATTAGTAGCCTCTATCGTTTCACAATAATAAAGAGGATTCTCTTCATTAATACGATCAATAAATAATACCCCTGGTTCTGCCCAATCCCAATTCGCTCTCATGATTTCATCCCATAAGGCCGAAGCATCTATATATTTATATACCTTACCTTCAAATTCTAATTCAAAATCTTTCTTATTAACTACCGCATTCATAAACTTATCAGTAACACCAATAGATATATTAAAGTTAGTAAGGTCTGTACTGTTTCGTTTAGCGCGAATGAACTCCTCGATATCAGGATGATCCACTCGCAATACTCCCATCATCGCACCTCGTCTGTGACCAGCCGAAACAATAGTTCTGCAAATAGCATCGTATATGTGCATAAAAGAAACAGGACCACTAGCGGAGCTATCAAGACTAACAATCCTATCACCAGAAGGACGTATATTACTAAAGTCATAACCAATACCACCACCCCGGCGCATTGTCTCTGCTGCTTGTGTAGCCCTCTCCATGATAGAGTGCATACTATCTTCAATAGTTCCTGATACAAAGCAATTATATGCTGTAACATCTCGTGGACTCCCCATTGCTGATTGAATCCTACCTGCTGGCATGAACCTCATGTTTAGCAAAATAGATTTTAGTTCGTTAAAATGTTCTTCATTGTCAGACATATGCAGACTAATACGGGCCATACATTCATCAAAAGATTCATTAGGTAAACGATATTTAGATGCGTGAAGATCATCACACGAAGGCACAGAAGGCCCATACTCTGTAACAGGTTCCATTTTTATTCTCCAATAGTGTAAGTTGTTGTTAGTCTAGGGTTTTAATAAGTCTATTAAGATACCACTGAGCTTTCTTTAAGTCATCAGTACCACCTTTGTATTCATATCTTAACATGTATTTAAGAATATTACCACGAAGATAACCACAAAAATGTACTCGTGGCATAGAATTTTCCAGAACATCTATAGTTTCCATAGTAGTCTGGTTGTAATGAGAAGGATTATTAACGATATCTTCCATTTCATTTTTAGGAATATACTTAGGGGAAGTTTCTAAAGTAATCTTAGGGGGTACAATATTATAAGTCATTTTACATCATCACTTGAGTTAATTAAAACATTAATTCTTTTACGTTCAAAAACTGTTTCTTTAGAAAATATTTTCTTAGCAAAGGTACGAGTAGAGTTAGGTTCAATCCCGGCTAAGAAACAAACCTCTTCAAAATCTGTAGCTGTTGTACCATACTCTACAGTAAACCATCTTATAGCTTCTTGTCTATACCTTTCTACCTCATCTGAATCATTAGAACGGTGTTCTTTTGTAGCATCTAATAAAGCTTGGTATACTACTGCTAAAAATAAAAGTTGTTCTGGACTTTTTGGAGGAGCATAATCTTTGTCCTCTGCCTCTACAGTAACAGAAGCTTCTCTATCTACAAAAGTATTAAACTTATTTAATAAAGTATAATCTTTGTAGAAATAAATACTGGAATTTACTTTTGTTTTCTTAACCATTGTTTAGGCACTTTACCTTGTGACCATAAAAAATCATGACGGTCACACCAATCTGCATAAGTAGTCTTAGAGCGTTTGTTTAATTTGTTTCCAGCATTCTGAAAGATAAATCTTATATCAAAGTTAGGATGTTGTTTCTTAATCAAGAGATGTTTCTTTCTATCGGCAGGTTTAAAGTATCCCTTAAATTCTAGAAAGAAACCGTAATCACGCAGGAAGAAATCAGGAGTATAATGTTTAGATACAACGTAAGGTATACGAAAATCTTCATAAGAAAAATCTATCCCTTCTTCCGTTAAGTAGCATGAGAACTCCTCTTCTGGTATACTACGATACATATATCTTTTCTTCTTCAATATCTTTTGGGGGGCGTTTAACTACCTTGGTAAAGAAACGTGATCCATTAGAATACTTAAACTTGCGTAATCCCTTTCCACCATTCGCATCTTTCCAACATTGAATTTTAAAATCACAGTAAGCACAACCTGTAGCTAGTTTTCTATTACCACTTTTGCCATCAGGTATATCAGAGTAACACCGTTCCGGTGGAGAGTCATCTTTAACTATAGACTTTACACTCTTAACTTTTTCTTTAAAGTCAATCATTTCCATAGAGTCTAAGGAACATACATGTATTTGCCCTGTTACTTTATTCATGACAATAAAGGCAGCTTCATCTTCTCCATCAGCATAGCCTGAGAGTTGAGCAATATATCCAAAGGGATCATCATCAAAGATAGTTCCCTTCACAAACTTATCAAAGCTACGTTGTGATGCACTCTTTATATCTACAACTACACCGTTAACTCTTGCGTCCATATGGCCTACAATACCATCTACTCGCTTCTCTCCTTGTTCATCTGTTACCTCATAACCTGCTGTTTTAATTAACAATAATAAAAGATGTTCTATTATATCTCCATATAGAAACTTAATCCTAGTAGCTGGATGTAGAGGTTCAGCTTCATCAGGGATACGAGAAGCATACCATAACTGGCGAGTAGGTTTGCCTATACTAGAAAAACGAAGAGGGTTTTTTACTTGACCCTCTCCATCCCTTTCTTGATAAGCTTTAAGAATAGAGGTGGAAACATCAGCTAAAAACTTTTGCAAGTCAGTCTCAGTGGGTTGCCGGGACACTAGAGATTCGTGAATATCTGAAACTAAATCTTGAAGTTTACTCATAGCTGATGTTTCCGATACTAATGATTACTCGAAAGGAATATCGTCATCAAGTTCATCAATAGTATCCGAAGCAGTAGAAGGTTCAGATGTGATATACCCTTCCTCTACTTCAAACTCATCTGGTGGAGAATAAGATACCAGATCAAGAACCTGTACGTCTTTAAGTACCGCACGTACACCTTTACGGTTATTCATCTTCCATTCACGAGGATTGAAAGATACCTTTACCAAAGAACCATTACCTACCAAGGTTCCAGAAATATCATTCTTCTGTGAATCCATGAGGCGAGGCTTTGGAAGTTCTGAACCATTGTTAAGGAACTGATCCTTATACATGGTAACAAACTTACCCCGGTCATCGTCCTTATCTTTGATAGGAACGCCGTGACCTTTCATGAACTTAACACCTTCAGCGTTAAGAGAAACATCAATAGACCAACGAGGTTTCGTTGTGTCAAAAGGATTTTGGGCTTTGTCAAGCTTTGCCCAATAAGCTTTACCAGATACTACAGGCATGGTTTATATCTACCTTTCAAATGTTAATGGGTCATCGCCCATGTTGTACCAATCTTATACTCTGAATCGAGAGGACAGTCAAGCTTTAAAATCCTCTCAACTCTTTTCATGCAAGTCTTTGTTATATCTCCTAGTTTTTCTGCATCCTCCTTTCTTACCTCAAATTGAATTTCATCGTGGATATTAGCAACTGGTTTTGCATCCAGTTGTAATTCATTAATCTCTTTCATAATCTGAATGAGCCACTCTTTGCAAATGATAGCTCCACCGCCTTGAATTAACACATTCAAACTGCTATGTAAACTCCTTACATGGAAGTACCTACCATCCAATCCTCGTACTCTACCGTTACGATCTGCGGCTGAATGGACTTTACCTAACAAATCATTTAAAGCTGGTACATTTTGTAAGAACTTATTCTTAGTTTCCTGCCCATGCCTCGCTGACTTGTTCATTATATATCCTATCTTGGCTGCACCAGCACCGTAAATTAAGGCATAAATAAAAGTCTTTGCTTGATCTCTAGTCTCGAGTCCAGCCATCTGCTGATTAGTGGTATGGATATCACCATGTAAAATCTGATGGATATATTTCTTGTCTTTCATGTAGTGAGCCAAGACACGTAACTCTAATTGAGAAGCATCACATCCTAGTAATGTATAGGTATTACTGTCAGGAATAGTCCAACAGGTTCTACATTCTTCTCCATAAGGAGAATAGATAGCAGGGGTTTGAGCTACGTTAGGGTCTAAATGGCTACACCTTGTACTCACTGTCCCTAATGTTTTTATTCTACCATGAATACGGGAAGTATCCTCATTACAGAACTTAATCCAGGACTTAACTTGGGATGCACGTTTCTGTAATAATAGATATTTAAGGATAGCTTCTGACTCTGGTATTCCTTGGATGCCAGCCAGAACATCTTCATTAACTATGATGTTTCCCTTCTCCGTTTTAAGGGAAGGCTTCCATCCTTTTTCCATTAGACGTTCTGCTATCTGCTTACGTGATGCAGGATTAAACGGCTTCTCCTTAGTCTTGGTTTTAAGCTGGATAATTTCAGGGGGAAATATCTCCTGAAGTTTATGTTCTATATCAATACTCTCATCAGTCAACCTCGCCAAGAATTTAGTAGCAAAAGGAAGATCGAAGTAAAAACCATTACGTTCTTGCTGATCCATATAATATCTAAATACATGTTCCCTCTTTATACTCTCATCTGAAAACTTTTGCTTCTCATTATGAATAAGATGGTGATAGACTTTAGCTGTTAGCTCTACATCATTAATGCAATAGTGGAGCATTTCATCTGTATAATAATCAAAGTTAGGGGAAGGCATCTTGGCATAATGCAGACGCTCTCCCCATGCGGCAAGACTATTACCCCCATCCCTGATAGGATTAAAAAGTTGAGATAGGATAAGAGTATCAATACATTTAGAAGCTGGATGTTTGTAATCTAATATCTTAGCTAAGACCCGAAGATCATAGCTAAGAATATTATGCCCTATAAATATAGTATTCGGAGAAGGTTTAAACTTTGTATAACATTCTTCCTGAGTATAGGTAACTACTTCACCAGTATTTAAATCCTTGGTTACAATACAGAATACCTTGGATACTTCTTTAGACTTATCTAAAGTATTTAATAGTCCATTTGTTTCTACATCAATGATTAGATATTTATTATCCAAACTCTCGTTCATCATTGAACTCATCATCATCGTCACCTTCTGGTTGTTGTTCATCAAAAGGAATTTCACTTAATCTACCTGTCTTTTTATCCCATTGCAAGAGGGTAGCAGGTCCACTCTCACCGGAGAAACGGTTCTTTAAAACCCTAATCCAAGTACGGTTTCTTTCGTTCTCATCTAAGGCTTGAGTATTTCTTTCCAAAGCATAGATCATATCAGGTAGTTGAGCTAGACTGTGCGATCCTCTTAATTGATTAAGAGATACATTCGATCCTTCTTCATGACCTGTTCCTTGTGGCCTACTCAAGTGGGAGACAACGATAAGATGGATACCTAATTCTTGTACCAGAGTACGTAACTTAACCATAATATCGTCAATCGCTTTACGTTCATTGGTAGTTTCATATACGACCATCGAGATATGATCCAGAATAATATACTGACAGTCTAACCCTTTAACCATATACCTTACACGAGTAAGGAGATTCTCTAAGGTGGAACTTCCAAAGTGATTCCAGAATACTACCTGTTCCAGATCATTAAGAGCATCAAGCGCATTCTCTTTATCTTCTATAGTCCAATCTCTTTCTTCTTCCGAAGTAATATGGAATCTTTTGGAAGCCTCTACAGATAGGATACCTAATCCAGTTTGCCGTACACTCTCTTCAAGAAAGAGACAGCCTACTTTCTCGTCAGTAGTAGAGATAATATAATGTACCAGTTCACGCATCACACTACTCTTACCGATACCGGAACCAGCCGTTACTAAGACCAATTCATTCTTACGCATTCCATAAGTGATGGCGTTAAGCCCATCCCAAGGATATGCTAAGCTCTTTACCGTTTGATCAGATAGTAATCTATCCCTAAGATCAGGACCACATATGATTCCTTCTGGTGTAAAGGTACGTGCTGACCAGAAATCATTTACAAATGCCTGTGTCTTTCCATGCATCAGGTATTCGTTAGCATCCTTTCTACTTAGATGCATAATCTTACATGACCCAGGTTCTAGTAGATTAGCTATTTCTTTCATAGCTTTTTGGCCGGGTGCATCAGAATCAAAACATAATACAATATTCTGGAAGGTAGCTAGGTAATCAAGGTTTCGTTTTACCTCAGAAGGAGCAGAAGCAGCACCATTCCTAACGCTAACAACAGGCCATTTACTCCCCAACATTTGATATGCTGAAAGACAATCAATTTCACCTTCACATATGGTAATAAACTTTCCACCTTCTTTAAAAAGTTGCTGACCAAATAATGTAGTATCAACACCAGCCTCTCCTTCCGAATAGAATTTCTTGTCATCCACTACCCGTATCTTATTGACTACATTATTCCCGCTTTTAGAATAGTAAGGATACCTATGTATATCTTTACCGTTGGAGTCTGTGCCAATCTGGACACCATATTTACGACAGGTTTCTAGTTCAACGTGTCGGTCTTGAATAGCAGAGAATTTAAGATCATTAAATTTTCTAGGTTTATGAATAGTATTTTGTGCAACTGCCATAGTTTCTTTATCCTCATTCAAAGGTTTCCATTGCTTACAACTAAAGCAATAGGTATTGGTTTCATAGATAGCTAATGCATCGCTACTGCCACAGTCAGGACAGGGTTGATGTATCTGTATTGAGTCGTCCATCTGCTTCTAATGCCTCTTCAAAAGTTTCAAACATTTCTTCTTGCTCTAGATGATACCCAAACTTTCCTATCTTAGGATGCATAGTAGGAGCTAAAATGTTAGAGGTTTTATCAAAGAATTTATTTGTCAGAGATAGATTCGTTATATGTAAGTCTCGCATATAATTAGGAAATGATCCAATGATAAGTACATATACATTCGATAATAATTTACGAGGCTTCCCGTAATGATCCAGTGCAGAGATAAATAAACATCCTGTCGGGTAGGCTGTTTGTTTAATCTCTAATTTAAGATCATCACGAATACAATCTATATCTTTTTTATAGGTACGTGGACCTTCATCTAAGGTAGCTTCTAAATTATATGGTATATTATATTTTTCTTTATACCATACTTCTGCACCCATACCTTGTAAGTTAATTTCTCTACCTGTTCTCCTCTTATCTAAGATATTATCCTTAACATTAAGCTTACGAGCTTTATCATAGATACTATTACTATAATCTAATATCTCGTTAACTTTGCTTTCGCTCAGTTGAAAATTTGCCATCAGGAACATGCTCCATTAATGATGTAATGATTTCATCTTTCTCTTTGATGCGCTTATACGCATCCTGTAATTGTCCTTGTAACTCCTTTACATTCTGTTTGTAAATATCTATTTCAGTCATAGCACAAGGAGAAGTTTCATCTATAATTCTAATCATAGAATCTTTTCTCCCGAATATAAATACGCATACACTTGGAATGGGTAAGAGGTTGTCCGTAGGTATAGTGTCTCCAATTTAAACCATCCTTTAAATACTGACCACGTACACGTATGGTATACCGATCCTTATTAAAGAATTGTCTAAGCTGTTTTACAAAAGCTTTTCCTTCATCATCATTAGGGATATCTGAAAACACATATCCAAATTGTTTCTTACTCATAGTTTCATTCCTTTCAATATATGAGTTATTACATCTACAGTCATACCATTACCCAACATCTTGTATCGTTGAGTGTTAGATACATGGTTCGTATAGTTATCAGGTACAGTTTGTAACCTTTCACATTCTATTGGTGAAAGCTTACGCCATTTAAGATCAGCAGCAACTACACTAGAATCAGTCTCAAATACTAACTGTCTCCTATGTTTCTCAAAGTAGGATTTAAGATTACCCCCTTTCCAATAGTTAGCATCTAAGCAATGAGATTTATCCCTATCTACTAACCCATCTTCCAAGATATCTTTAAGCTTGATACCTTTATCTTCTGGTTGAGATACAGGAATGTTAGTCCAGTATAAGCGTTGCCTATTCTGTGCAGATAAATTACTAGAGTTAATAGCTATAGGAGATACACCTAAGTACTGAGAAATAATATCCTCAGACTCTTTCTTCATCCTTACATTCTCTAGGAGAAAATACTTAGGCTTAACTTCATTAAGTAATCTAACGTATTCAAAGAATAATTTAGACCTATCATCCTGAAAGTTTAAATGTTTACCTGCAAATGAGAATCCTTGACAGGGACTACCACCTATAAGTAAATCTATTTTAGTTTTATTTTTCCAATAGACTTGGGTAACATCCCCAAGTTGTATGGTATCAGGATAGTTAGCTTGTGAAACTTTGATTGC
>TARA_R100001594_G_scaffold65460_1_pt1 | contig 15011 bp, 7 predicted proteins | sample TARA_R100001594 | Tara Oceans TARA_R100001594 (sample SAMEA2622752) | marine metagenome | biome: marine biome (ENVO:00000447); feature: marine epipelagic mixed layer (ENVO:xxxxxxxxx); material: "saline water (ENVO:00002010), including plankton (ENVO:xxxxxxxx)" | depth 150 m | reverse complement strand
CCGTCTAGACGGTGGGAAAGACCACAACAAAATGATCAAAAAAATTTTCAGCTGAAGAACGTATATATTTAATTTAATTAACCAGATAAATGTCAGTTCATCAAACTACATCGGGCTCTAATACAGCCCAGTTGACGGCTCCAGGTGCAGATAATGGTGCCCAAAGTACCAGTACCGCTAGAAGAGCCCTCTATTTGAAACTGTTTAGTGGAGAGATGTTCAAAGGATTCCAACGCAATACAATTGCAAGGGATCTAGTTACACGTAGAACCTTGAAGAATGGACGCTCATTGCAGTTCATCTACACAGGTCGTACAACCGCAGAATATCATACCCCAGGTAACAGTATACTAGGTAATACTGATGGAGCACCTCCAGTAGCTGAAAAGACAATTACATGCGATGATTTATTAATCAGTTCAGCATTTGTCTATGAGCTAGATGAGACTCTTGCTCACTATGACCTAAGAGGAGAGATTTCCAAGAAGATTGGATATGCTCTTGCAGAAACATATGATAGAAAGATCTTCCGTGCTTTAACAAACGCTGCACGTCAAGCATCTCCTATCACTAAGACTAACTTCGTAGAACCAGGTGGAACTCAGATTCAAGTTGGTGGAGGATCTAATGGATCTGACGCTATTGACGCTGATAAGCTCGTGACAGCATTCTATGATGCCGCTGCTGCACTAGACGAGAAGGGAGTAAGTCAAGAAGGACGTGTAGGCGTTCTAAATCCTCGCCAGTACTACGCTCTTATACAGGGTAGTGATGGTAAAGGTGGATACCTAATCAATCGTGACGAGACTGGAGATGCATTGCAATCTGGTAACGGCATCATTGAGATTGCTGGTATCAAGGTTTATAAATCAATGAACATTCCTTACTTCGGAAGATTCGGTGCTAAGTATGGTACTGCATCAGGAACAAACCCAGGTACTACCGATCCAGGTAACAAGGGTGACTTCGTAGAAGTAGAAATGGTTGATGAAACCGCAGGTGCTAATGCTTCTAAGACTATTAATAGTTATGGTAATGGTACCTCTGACTTCGAAAACAGCTGTGGACTTATCTTCCAGAAGGAAGCTGCAGGTGTTGTAGAGGCAATTGGACCTCAAGTTCAAGTAACTTCAGGTGATGTATCCGTGATTTATCAGGGAGATGTCATTCTAGGACGCTTGGCTATGGGAGCTGATTCACTAAACCCAGCTGCTGCTGTAGAATTGTTCGCTGGAACATCTTCTAAGCCAGCTGCTTGGAGTAACGCTCACGGTCTATAATAACATTCCAACAGGGGAGTCTTCGGGCTCCCTTTTTTTTAATAAAACTTTATGGCTTCCACGACAATTGATACCGAGACCGAACTCTCCGCTGTAAATGCAATACTGGGAGCTATTGGTCAATCACCAGTAACTACTTTAGGATCACTTACAACTGATGCCAGTTCAACAGATGAAGTAGTTAATACATATGAAAACCCAGAGATAGCATTTATATATAATCTATTGAGAGATGCTAATGTTGACGTACAGAATGAAGGCTGGCACTTCAACACAGAAAAGCATGTAAAATATACACCCGATGCAACAACAGATAAAATAGAAATAGGTTCAGATATATTAAGAATAGATGTAACAGATGGTTGGGAAAGAAGAGAATATGATGTAGTAAAAAGAGATGGATTCTTATATGATAAATATGACCATACATTTCTTTGGACTGATATAGAATCTATACACTTAGATGTAGTTAGATTATTCTCCTTTGCAGACTTACCTTCTGTATTTAAAAGATATATAATATATAAAGCATCAACCAGAGCAGCTACACAAATGGTAGGTAATCCACAGTTAGCTCAATTATTAGCTACTCAAGAGGCTTTAGCTAGAGCTACTTGTGTAGAGTATGAATGTAATCAAGGAAACCATTCTATGTTTGGATTCCCTGAAGACAGTGTTCATACAACATATCAACCATGGAGAAACCTTAGAAGATAATGGCAGGAGTCACGCAAACTATACCTCGGTACGATGGAGGTATATCGGAACAACCCGATCAATTAAAATTACCTGGTCAAGTAAAAAATGTAGAGAATGCGATACCTGATGTTACATGGGGACTCTATAAAAGACCAGGTACAAAGAGAGTAGGAAGTGCAGCCTTATCTACTAACAAGTATAGTACATCTGCTATCCCTAGTGGTGGTTCTTGGTTCCATTACTATCGTGATGAAACAGAAGGAGCATATATAGGACAAGTAGATTCGACTGGTAAGATAAGAATGTGGAAGTGTAATGATGGTACAGAAAAGAACGTATGGTATGCTACAGATAATGCAGAATATAATTCTAGTACTGCTGCTCACACTTCAATTTCTAGTTATCTAACTACTTCAAATACAGAAGATATACAAGCTCTTACTATCAATGATACTACATTCTTAGTTAATAGAAGTAAGGATGTATCTACTACTGGTACTACTACAGCTAGACCTGATGAACACTTTGCTTATATAGATCTACTGAGAACAGAAAATGGTAGACAGTATTCGTTAAATGTATATGATAATGATACAACAACTAATATCGCTAAGGCTACTAGAATAAAAATAGCTAGTGATGATCTAGATGAAACAAGTGGTACTGGTAACTGCCCAGGTATAGGTACACAAGTTTTCAAAGTAGATCAAGGTAGTGGTAAAAATCTTATATTCCGTGTAACTGTATTAGGACAACAGTCTACAATAAATGCAGACGAGAACGCATACAGATGTACATACAGTAGAAAAGCAGATTTACTTCATGGTGGTGAGTACTGGTCTACAGGTAACGTAAGTTCTGTAGCATTAGACCAAGCATTAACTACTTATAACTATACAATCAATATAGAAAAGGTAGAGACAGTAGCTGTTAAAGCTAATATCAAAGCAGTAAGACCTGAACCTACACCATTCAACGCTGATACAGCAGTAACAAGTGATACTATATTAGGTGGTATAACATCTGAATTAAGTGGTACTGGTATAACTGTTAAGGTTATTGGTACTGGATTATATTTAACTAGAAGTAGTGCTTTTAACGTAGAGGTAGTAGAAAAAGATCTGATGAGAGTAATGCAAAGTGAGGTAAATGATGTAACAGAATTACCTACACAATGCAAGCATGGTTATATAGTTAAAGTAGCTAATGCTCGCATGTCAGATGAAGATGATTACTATCTAAAATTTGAAGGAGAAAATGATAAAGATGGTCCTGGTAGTTGGGTAGAGTGTGCAGCTCCTGGTATAGTTAAAGACTTTAATGCTGCTACTATGCCTCATAAACTAGTTAGACAAGAAGATGGTGACTTTTTAGTTTCAGAAATTACTTGGCCTAGTAGAGATGTAGGAGATAATACTACTAATCCAATACCTACTTTTGCTACAGGTAATAAGAAAATAAATAAAGTTCTATTCTTCCGTAATAGATTAGCATTTCTATCTGGAGAAAATGTAACAACATGTAGACCAGGTACTTTAGATGAACCTAATTTCTGGTCTGATTCAGCTTTAGCTGTTAGTGCTATTGATCCTATTGATATATCCTGTAGTTCTATATTCCCTTCAGATTTATTTGATGGTGTTGAAGTTAACACAGGATTACTATGTTTCAGTACTAATCAACAGTTCTTACTGTCAACTGATGCTGAAGTAATGAATCCTGATACTGCTAAACTTAGAAGTGTAGCTAGCTTTAACTATAATAAAACTATACCTCCTATTAATTTAGGATTACTAACAGCTTGGATTGATAACTCTGGTAAATTCAGTAGATTCATGGAAACTGCTAATATTGTTAGAGAAGGAGATCCTACAGTCATGGAATCTACTAAACTTGTACCTAGTTTATTACCTAAAGATATAGATCTTATAACTAATTCAAGAGAGAATTCATTAGTACTATTTGGTAAAGTTGGTACAGATACAGTATACGGATATAAGTATCTAATTGTTGGAGAAGAAAGAAAACAAGCTGCTTGGTTTAAGTGGAAGTTTAACAAGTCTGTTAGATATCATTTCATTATTAATGATGAATATTATATGTTAGATGAAGATAACTTCTTACAGAAATTAAATATAGTACAGAATGATGACCTAACTATAACACAGAATAGTGATGAATTTGTAATCAACATAGATAACTGGACTACTGTTGGTAGTGGTAGTTATAACTCAACTACAGATGTTACTACATTTACTAATCAATCAGATTGGATAGATACTGTAACAGGTACTAATGGTACTTTAGTTATAGTTGATACAAATGATGATGCAACTAGAGTAGGTAGATATGCAACTCCTACTATTACAGCTGATGATGACTTTACAGTTCCTGGTAAGTGGACTGATACTTATTATATAGGTTACTTATATACTTATAAAGTAGAGTTTCCTAGATTTTATAAACTACAGCCACAAGGTCAGCAAATAGCTGCTGATGTAAATTCTTCTTTAATATTACATAGAGCTAAATTAAACTTTGGTGATATAGGATTATATAAAACTATACTGAAACGAAAAGGTAAAACAGACTATAATAATATACATGAGTCTAGTATATCAGATGAGTATAATGTTTCTGATGCACCTTATTTGACTGAAGAAATTAAAGCTATACCCATATATGAGAAGAATTCTAATGTAGATTTAATATTAGAATCAACGCATCCTGCTCCAGCTGCATTGTATTCAATGTCATGGGAGGGGGATTATTCACCTAAATTCTATCAACGTGTCTAAATACATTCACCCTATTACATTGGAGGCTGCTATTGAAGTGGCCTCTAACTTACGTTCAGATGACCTCAGAGAGCTCCAAGAAGGCCATGGGTACGATCCCATAGAATATGCTAAATACGCAGCTCAGGAGTCATCTACGGTGTATTTCACGATGCCTAACAGCAGGATTGCTGGTATGGGTGGGATAGGTGAAGGAGGTTTAATATGGATGTTATGTACACCCGTAATCCATAAGTATCCTATTACATTTGTTAAAACAGCTAAAGGTTATTTAAAGAGTAGCAAAGAACCTTTATTACATAATGTCGTGGATGCTAGAAATAAAGTCCACTTGAAACTACTCAAATACTTAGGGTTTAAATTTTTGCGGAAAATTTCTTTCGGCCCTAATCAATTGCCCTTTATCGAATTTTGCCGTGTGTGCAGATCCTAATGCTGGGGCTAGACAGCAAGCCAAAATCCAGCACAAACAAAAAATACATGAATACAAAAATAATGCTGTCAAGTATTGGAACAGAGAAACACGCTATGCTAAGAACAAACAGTTCATTCAAGGTATAGGTGAATCTAGAGTACAGTCTGATATTAGGCAAGGTATCATGCGTAAGCGTGGTCGAATGCTTAAAGGTAGTGAGAGTTTAGAAAAAGAATTCTTAGCCAAAAGATTTGTCAATGAAGGTGGTAGCTCTAATAGGGCTGGTAAAAATACATTTAACTCTTTACTTTCTCAAAAACATAAGTTAGCATTCTCAGCTATGCAAGCTGCAGGTATAGGCGAAGCTGTACGACAAGAAGGAGCTAAGAGATTTATGCAGAAGAAACTCGGTGATGAATGGGGTAAAGCTTCTACATTACCTAAGTTCGGAGCTCCCGTATACATGCCTGGTAAAGATAGAGCTGGTCAATTTATGGGTGCTTTAAGTACTGGTCTTTCCATCGCTTCTCTATTCGTAAAACCTTAAATAATACAATGGCAAATAAACAGAAAATGTCTGCGTTTAATAAGATGCTAGCTCTCTATAATGATGAGCTACCTTCTATCGCAGAAACTAATTTTTTAGAACTTGAAGACGAAAATGATCCTGTAGCACTAGCTAACGCTGCTATTGATTTAGAGATACAGGATGGTAAAGAAGCTGCAAATAGAGCCACTACATTAGCAGAACACCATCAAAATGTTAAAGATTGGAAGTATAGACAGATAGGAAACATCATAACAGGTGTTAAACCCATCAAGAAATGGATGGATGATAATAAAAAGATGAGGGATCTATATGATGATTGGAGTGATCCTGGTGCTACAGTAAGATCTGGTCCTAGCTACTCTATAGAAGATGATCCTAGTACGCCTAACATAGATGAAAGTAAGATAAAAGTACCAACTGTTTATACTCATGGTAAGTATAGAGGTGTAGATATACCTCAAGATGAGGTTAGAGAGAATTTAGATAGGGAAATTGAGATACATAGGAAAAGAGTAGAAGATTTAATAGAGCTTAAAGAAAAGGCTCAAATTAAAAAAGATAATGGAGAAGAGCTTACAGAAGCAGAAACTGAGGCACTAGAAACAAGTCCTCTCGAATTATTACAAATAGTTAATCCTACTAAAGCTGATATTAAACTACGAAAAGGAGACGCAGGTGGAATAGAGTTGATAGACCGTTTCAGTCCTCTGCAGATTAACCAACTTATGAATGTTAAATACAGGTTTGATCCTGTTGAAGGTTTAACAGATATACCAAAAGGTGGTTTGTCTTATATGGATATATTGAATAGTTCTGAATACTCCGCTTGGATCCCTATTTATAAAAGACAGATGTTGGCTGATTATCTATCAGCTTATCCTAAGCATTTACGGATTATAGGTAAACGACACTTTATACAAGAAGTATTCCCAAAGTTAAAAGAGAAGTTAGAAGTTCAAACTGGTGCTCAGGAAAGTTTGAGAATACAACAGCTAATAGCTACGAATAGAACTATTAAATTTGAGAATTGGTCTGATAGGATCAGAGTTGCTACTGCCAGTGGTGGGATGAACGTTTTGTTTAATCCTGAAAATGGTATTCTAACAATACGATCTTCTGCTAATCCTGGAGAAAAGGTAAGTCTTTCTGAAACATTAGGTGACTTTGAAGACTATTTGGAGTGGGGATATCAAAATGGTGAGATGACTGCTGTTGAAATCTTAGATCTCATAAAGCAAGATTTCGATAAGAAAGGTACAAAGAAAAACGATGGAACCTATGCAAAAACTAATCTAGAAGAATTAGATAAAGGTAGATATGGTAGGTTAGTTAATAAATATTCAAGATTAGCAGAAAAAGAAAACAGTGCAGCATTTGCAAAAGCTGTAGGACTGGCCAGAACAGACGTAGAAGCGAAACTTAAAACGTATCTTGATCCTAAAAATAAAGATCCAATAAGTGAATCACAGATATATGAAGATATCAAAAGAATATCAAAAAAATATAGGATTTCTCCTTTCCATGAAGTATTCAGTAATCTTCATAAATTAGGTACTGATGAAGTATACAAAGCCTTCCAAGCTGAACAAAATATACGACGGCAAATTTCTCTGAAACAGGCTATCGATGACTCCGATTTAGCATTCGTAAGGGATGCTGCATTAAGAAGAGAAGCACTAGAGCATAGAAAAGAGTATGGTGGTACAGGTTTAAGTAGAGAAGAAGTGCTAGTTCAATATGATCTAGTAAAAGATATGATAAATGCGGATGCAGTATTAAAAACAAAGAATGAAGCTAGTGGTGGTCAGATATATATGCTGGCCCTAAAAGATTTCCAAAAACTTTTTAAACAATATGATCGAACAACAAAAGCAGAAGGTAACGAATCAGTTAGTCAGAGAAAAGCTAGAATATTAAGTACTGTAATTAAAGATATCCAAGCTAAGATAGACGATAAAAAAAATGGTTATGCTTCAGGCGAATTTGCAGAAGCAATTACTTCAGCACAGCAAAAAGATGCTCTTTTACTAAGACAAAAAATATTAAATAATAGGACAGCTGCTGCAGTTTCCCCACAGTACTGGGATCGAGATGAACAATTACAAATAGCAACTGGATTAGCATTAGGTACAGGTCCAACATATGCATTTATGCAGAGAGCTAAGTGGTTAGGTTATGATGGAGTTGATCTATGGAACAAAAGAGTAAAAGCTACAGCTGCCTTAAGAGAGGAAGCAAAAGAGAGTAAAACCCCGTTGCCAGATGATAAGTTATATATGATAACTCCTAGTATATATAAGAAATCTAACGCTGCGAAAAGTGTTACTACTACAATAGCCATGGATGCAGAAAATCCTGGACATGTAGATCAAGTTTTAGATGCTCTATCATATAAAGAACTTAATACAGTAAGTATAGATGGTGTAGATAAAACTGCAGACTTCGAGATAACTAATACAACTACTGTTAGAGATTTACTTGATCAATTGTCAGCTAAAAATCTAGACGATAGTGCAGTTATAAAGATAGGTCAATACGAACTTAAACCTCAGACAATTGTAACACTTGTAACCAGTACTAATGATAGTATTACTTTTGATACTGTTCTAGATGACGAAGGTCAGAGAAAATTAATGTGGGGTGCTATATTACATAGAGCTAATCAAGCTAGTGACTTAAATACATTAGACCGTAGTTTACATCAACTTACCTATTTAACTAAAGAAGAAAGAGAAGGGTTTGATAAACTAGTTGATGATCTTGTGGGTCATGAATACTTTAAAAACAGACCTTTCTGGTTTCTTGGTACTCTGAATAAGGAAGTAGCTAAGGCTATGATTAACGGAGTAAATAACCAACTTAGATATTAATTATGGAAGAAAATAATCTACAATTCGAAGTAGACAAAGATGCTCTCGATGCTACTACTAATCTACTCACCCAGTCGATAGCACAGAGAGAAAAACAAGAAGCAAGTAGAGACACCATACAAAACAAAGAGGAAATACTAGAACGTGAACAAGAAGATCCTAGAAATAAAGATAACTGGGGTCTTGATGGCGTTACTAAAGAGTTACAGTCTGCGTTAGTAGGAGGTCTACAAGATACTGCTTCTTCTATTCAAACTTTTCCTGAACGTGCTATTGATACACTAACAGGCGAAGTAAGTAGAGAGAAAAAAGAGAAAGGTTCTTACCAACCTGAATGGACACCCTTTGTAGATGAAGAAGATCCTATCATTACAAGAACATGGTGGGGTCAAATGTTAAGAGGTACAGTACACTTTGGAAGTATGGCAGTAGGTGTAGTAGCAGCGGCTAAGGCGGCTGGTATAACAGCTCCTGCATGGTTAACTGGTATGGCTGGTTATAGCTTTATAAGAGCAGCTGGTATTGGTGTTGTATCTGACACTATTTCTCATACAACTGATGGCGAAAATGCTTTAGGTATGATGAGAGATAGATTTGGTTGGATGGATACACCATTGAGTACTAGAGATACTGACTCACCTATGATGATGAAATTTAAAAACATCGTTGAAGGTATGGGTATAGGGATCTTGTTTGATTCAGCTGCTATGGCTTTAGGTAAAGGCGGTGGCTATGTTAAACAACAAGTAATCAATAGAAACCAGAGTGTTGATGTACAGACAGTTAGAAAAGGATTACAAGAACTTAGAAAGCATGAATTCGATGGATCAGAACCAGGATTCAGAGCTAGTAAGAATTCTCCTTTAGCTGGTAGGCATCAAGGGAATCATCTATCAGAAGAAGATCCCTTTGTTGTATGGGAACGACAAAAGAAAATAAGAAAAGAATGGGGTAATGAAGAAGGTGCAGCAGGTAATATAACAACACCTGTTCAACGAGAACGTATAGCAAGAGAAGGCGGCATGACTGCAGACTTAGTAGAAAATGTTCTATCTAAGTTATACAGCAAGGATAAGTTTAAGCAGATAGTCAAGGCATTAGATGGCAACAGGCAAAGGCTAGTGGAAGTGTTTGGAGATGCTGTAGCAGCTCATCAACGTATGACACTAGGCAGGAATGCTGCTGATATGTCCGCTGAAGAATACTTAAAAGAAATCTTTGAAACTAGTGATAAGTTTGATGTCACCGATATAACTGGTAAGAAAGTAGATGAAACTACTATTATTACTGCTAAGAATGTTGTCGTTAGTGATCTAATAGTATCTACATTATTACAACAATTAAGAGATTTAGGTATAGCTGGTAGAGAGATTGCAGATTTTGATAATCTTTTAGATATAGATGCACCAGCTGACCAGATATTAGATACTATGTTAGTAGCTCTAGCTGAATCAAAAAGAGCTAAGTATACATTATCTAGAGAATTTGCTGCTTTAGGAGCTAAACGTCCAGCTGCAATAGAAGAAGCTGTTAAAAGAGAAGTTAAAGATGCTAGACAACAAATTCAAAGTATACTGAAAATAGCTGATAGAGATGAAGATGGAGACTTAATGTTAGCTATGTTCGAAGCTTTCTCCTCTATGCAGAATGTTAATAGTGTAGATGACTTTGTACATTGGGCTCGGAAAATGATCCGAGGTGGTGACATTGAAGGTAAAGCACAGGTAGGTGCTCTAGTAAGAGAACTCCAAGGAGTTATGATACATAGTGTACTTAGTGGTCCTAAAACACCAGTGAGAGCTATTATGGGTACTAGTACTGCAACCTTCCTAAGACCCTTATCACAGGCAATGGGTGCTACTTTAATGTATCCCTTTACTGGAGATGGTATTACTATGAGAGCTAGTTTAGCTTCATTAAATGCTATGATGGAAGCTATTCCTGAATCATGGACACTATTTAGAAGTAAATTAAATGGATATTGGAGTGGTGATATCTCTACAATTAAGACAAGATTCGCTGAATTTACAAAAGGTGATGATAACTGGGAAATATTAAGACGTTTTGCTGAAAGTGAAGAAGCTACTAAAGGAGATAAAGCTGCTTTTGCTCTGGCTAATATGGCTAGAGAAGCAAATAATAGTAATTTTCTAACATATTCTACTAAGATAATGGCAGCAACTGATGATGCTTTTGCTTATATTTTAGGTAGAGCTAAGATGAGAGAGAAAGCTTTTAGATCTGCAGCTGATGCTAAGAGTAAAGGAGCTTTAACTGCTTATACAGAGATAACTCCTGAACTTATACGGTTATATGAAGAGGATTTCTATAGGCAGATATTTGATGCTAATGGAAATATAATAGATGAAGCTACTAAATTTGCTAGAAAAGAAGTAACACTTACTCAAGAACTATCTGGATTCCCAGCTGGTCTTAACCAAGTATTCCAAGCTACACCATGGGCTAGACCTTTCTTCCTATTTGCTAGAACTGGAGTTAATGGTTTAGAACTAACTGCTAAACATACTCCTGGATTTAACTTTTTAGTTAAAGAATGGAATGATATAGCTTTCGCTGATCCAACTAATCTACAGTCAGTAGCTAAGTATGGAATCACAACAGTTGAAGAATTAGCTAATGCTAGGGCATTACAAACTGGTAGATTAGCTATGGGTTCAGGTTTAATTAGTATGGCTGCTTGGTCTTGGATGTCAGGTAATATAACAGGTAATGGTCCTGCTGATAGACAGAAGAGACAGGCTTGGATAGATGCAGGTTGGAGACCTAGACAGATAAAATTAGGTGGTGCATGGGTTGGTTATGATGCCTTCGAACCATTCAATTTAATACTTTCAACTATTGCTGATGTAGGTGATGCTAGTCAGTTAATGGGTGAAGAGTGGACTGAGAAACAACTTCAAACTGTATCATTAGTTATTGCACAAGGTATCACAAGTAAATCATATCTTGCTGGTATGCAACAATTTGTTGATTTATTTGCTGGTAGACCTGGACAAGCTAGTAGAATCGTAGCTGGTTTAATGAATAACCAAGTACCTTTAGCTGGTCTTCGTAATGAGTTAGGTAAGATATTTACACCATATATGCGTGAATTGAACTCTGGTATTGGTGATGCTATACGTAATAGAAACTTATTATTTGAAAAGGGTCCAGGAGAAGATTTACCTATTAAGTATGACTTATTAACTGGTAGACCTATAAAGGATCATGATCCTATAACTAGAATGTTCAATGCTTTAAGTCCTGTTAATTTTAACTTAGACTATAGTGAAGGTAGATCATTCTTGTTTAGAGCTGGTTATGACTTAAGAATGTCAACATACTCCTCTCCAGGTCCAAATAGTATTGATTTAAGTGATTCTCCTCATATAAGATCTCAATTCCAAAAAGCTATAGGTGATCAAAACCTAGAAAAAGAATTGACAAAACTATCTAGGAATAAAAAAGTTATAGAATCTTTATTAGAAATGGAAAGAGATATAAGAAACGGAGATAGAGGAGAATATGAAACCAAGGATTACTATCATAATAGAGTAATACATAATTTATTCTATACTGCTAGAGTTAATGCTTGGGAACAATTAATGTTTAAACCAGAAGTTCAAGCTTTATCTGAAGCTCAATTACTTAAAAAAGCTAACCGTAAGAGGAAGACTCAATCGACTACACCCAAAGTTGTTCCCTTAATGAATATGTATAAATAACTATGGCAACTACAACATTTCATGAATATGACGGGGATGGGTCGAATAAGGATTTCAACTACACATTCCCTACTTATGCATCCACCGAAGTTAAGGTATTAGTAGATCAAGTACTAGTAGACAACTGGACTATAGTGAGTTGGTCAGCTAGTGGTACTAATATTGTAAGATTTGATAACACAACAGGAACTACCAACACAGACGTATGTGAATCATCAGGTGCTCCTAAAGATAACCTTAAAGTAAGGGTGTATAGAGATACTAGCGTAGACGCAGCTAAGGCTACGTATGTTGCTGGTGCTTCTATAAAGAAAGATGATCTAAATGACAACCAAACACAGATACTGAGAGCTCTACAAGAAGAGCAGAATAGAAGTATTACTACAAATGACATCAGAGATGGTGCTGTAACAAGTGCTAAGATCAAGGATGCCACTATTGTTAATGCTGATATCAGTGCTACAGCAGAGGTAGCAGTTAGTAAGCTAGCTGATGGAGCTGCAAGACAAGTACTACAAACTGCTACTGATGGTACCTCAGTTGAATGGACAAGTAATGTAGATCTACCTGGTACACTAGATGTAACAGGAGCTACACAGTTTGATTCTACAGTAGGTGTAGATGGTAACTTTGATGTTAATACTAATAAGTTTACAGTAGCTGCGTCTAGTGGTAACACGGCAGTTGCTGGTAATTTTGATGTAACAGGTATTTCAGTTTTTGCTGATTCTGTTGCTATGACAGATACCTTAGATGTTACAGGAAAGATATCTGGAGAAGCCGGAGCTGATATAAAGAATATACATATAGGTATTACAGATCCTAATGAAATAGACACTCAATCAGGTAATCTTGTTATAGATTCAGCTGGTGGTTTAACTACTATTGATGATAATGTATCTATTTCAGGAACATTAGCCGCTGGAGTAACTACAGTTACAGGTAATATTGTTGTATCTGGTACTGTAGATGGTAGAGATTTACAAACAGATGGTACAAAATTAGATGGAATTGAAGCGGGTGCTACAGCTGATCAAAGTAATGCTGAAATAAGAGCAGCAGTAGAAGCAGCAAGTGACTCTAATGTATTTACAGATGCTGATCACAGCAAACTGAATGCTATAGAAGCTAATGCAACTGCTGATCAAACCTCTACAGAAATAAAGACATTACTTGCAAGTGATAAATTAAACGAACATCACATAGCAGACTATAGTCTACCTAATAGTAAAATAATACAAGGATCACTTACTGGTTCTGAACATGCTACTGGTTTCCTAAATAATGCTAACTATATAACAGCAGGTGGTAGTGCATCAGCTAATAAAGTTCTTGTTTATGACTCAAGTGAAACTACTAACTGGAAATGGGCTACACAGTCAGGATCTGGTGGTGGCGGAAGTTCTATAGAAGTTGTAGATGAAAGTACAAGTTTAACTTCAGGTGCTACTAAACTTACATTTACAGGAGCTGGTGTTACAGCGACAGAACCTAGTGATGATGAGATAACAGTAACTATACCTGGTACAGACACTAACACTACTTATACTACATCATTTGTTGATTCATCTGATGACTGTATTCTTAGATTAACTGATTCTGGATCTGGTACTGATGATCTTAAGTTTGTAGCTGGAAGTAATATAACATTAACCCCAGCTGGAGATAACCTTACCATTGCAGCTAGTGGTGGTGGTGGTAGTGCTTTAACAGTTTCTAACGATGGTTCAGATACTGGTGATGATGCAACAACGATTAATTTCACAGGAGCTGGTGTAACAGCATCAGGTAGTGGTGCAACTAAGACTATTACTATTCCTGGAACAGCCACAAGTTTTGTTGATCTTAGCTTAAGAAATTCAGGTAATGATGGTGCAGCAAGTTATCCAGCAGCAAACTTTACTTTATGTACTGATGCTAGTGATGCTTCTTCTACAGTGACTCCATCTGCAGCTAATCATCTAATTGTTAGTGTAAATGGTGTTATACAGAAACCTAATACTGGTACAAGTACACCAGCTAATGGATATGCTTTAGATGGCACTACTATTAAATTCGGTGCTAATATTGATGCAGTTCCTGATTTTATTATACATGCGGTAGCTTCTGGTGTTGGTACTCCTAGTAATGATACGGTTAATTTAGATCAATTAGCACATGGTACTTCTGGTGATATATTATATTATGGAGCTAGTGGTGTACCTTATAGACTAGCTAAAGGTTCAGATGGACAAGTTCTTAAACTAGCTAGTGGTCTACCTTCATGGGCAGCTGATTCAGGTGGTATATCAAATATCGTTGAAGACACTTCACCTCAATTAGGTGGTGCATTAGATGTACAAGCACAAGAGATTAATACCAGTACAACTAATGGTAATATTAAACTTGCACCTGATGGAACTGGTTTATTAGAAGTTAAAGGTAATACTAATCCTGGTACTATTCAACTTAATTGTGAGAATAATAGTCACGGTGTAAAAATCAAAGGACCAGCTCATAGTGCAGCTGCAAGTTATACATTAACTCTTCCTGATGATGATGGATCTGCTAATCAAGTTTTAAAAACTGATGGATCTGGAGCACTTAGTTGGGTAGATCAATCAGCAGGTACTATTACTGCACTTAACAACCAAACAGCTAATAGATTAACAACTATAGGTGCTACAACCACAGA
>TARA_R100001594_G_scaffold75283_1_pt1 | contig 15036 bp, 14 predicted proteins | sample TARA_R100001594 | Tara Oceans TARA_R100001594 (sample SAMEA2622752) | marine metagenome | biome: marine biome (ENVO:00000447); feature: marine epipelagic mixed layer (ENVO:xxxxxxxxx); material: "saline water (ENVO:00002010), including plankton (ENVO:xxxxxxxx)" | depth 150 m | reverse complement strand
TATCCAGTAATTGTTTCTAACCAGTTAACAAACAACGACTGCTTATTTGGTGACTTTAGTCAGTTGATAGCTGCGTTCTGGTCTGGTCTTGACATCACTGTTGACCCATTTGCAATGTCCAAATCAGGAAGCGTTAGAATAGTAGCGTTACAAGACGTTGATTTCGGTGTTAAACAGCCAACTGCTTTCTGCCTCGGAACATAAATTGATGAAGGTAAAACTCATCAGAGGAGTGATGGTTGCTGGCCTTGTTAAAAAGGCTGGCTCCACACTTGAAGTTGAAGAGAACGTAGGTCGAATGTTAATTAGCAGCAATAAGGCTGAATTATTCGTTGAGCCTGCTGTTAAAAAAGCTGCACCTGCTGCAAAGAAGGTTGCGGCTGCAACCCCTAAAGTTGCGACTCCAAAAGTACAACCTTCTACTCCTAAAAAGGAGACAGCTTAAATGTCAGTTATTCAACAGAACCTCGGCAAAATTAATTTGATCGCAGGTCATCCAACAGCAGCTAGGACGGCTACAGGCCAAACAAGTGGTATTGATTTAAGAGATTATGACGGTGCAGTTGTATTTCTTTTAGATTCTGCCGCTGGTGCTGGTACAAGTCCAACTCTCGATGTGACAATCGAAGATTCTGCTGATAACTCAAGTTTTAGTGCTTTAAGTGGTGCTGCTTTTACTCAAGTAACAGGCACAGCTTCAGCACAGAAACTTTCAATAGATAAGGACAACGCAAAGCGTTATGTCCGTATCAAGTACACAATTGGCGGTTCATCAGGTCAATCATTTACATTTTCTGTAAATGCACTTGGCTTGAAAAAGTACGGCTAATTTATTTATGGCCCCCTTCTGTCTGCGAGGGGGCTTTTTCTTATGGCTTTAACTGAAGATTTAGATATTTTCTTTGAGGATTTCCAAGATACTGTCGTTTATTCAAGTTCGACATACAAGGGGATTCTTGAACAGCCCGATGAGATAGTCGCTGATGGAGTGGTAATGACCACCGACTATCAATTGATTGCTAAAACAACTGATTTGGGCGCAGTTGCTTTTGGTGGGAGTCTTACAGTAAATGGAGCAGCTTATACAGTTAGAAGCGTTAGAAAGATAGATGACGGTGCATTGTGCATCTTGTCTCTCACCAAAACATAGAGGTGACTAATGGCAAGTAAAAGAGAACAAATTTTAGCTGCATTAAAAACGCAATTAGCAGGGACTACTGGGGTCGGGACTCGCATATATAGAACGAGAGTAACTCCTACAGCTAGGAATGAGTCACCAGCAATTGTAATTGAGCCAATAAATGATCAGCCAACAGTTACTTCTGCAACGTATGAGAAGCTTGATTGGACTTTAAGAATAAGAGTTGTTGTAATTGTTCGAGGTGAAATTCCTGACAATGTTGCTGATGCAACGATTAATAGTCTTCATACGAAATTAGTAAATGATCCGACAATTGGAGGTTTAGCTTTAGATATAAGGCCGTCAACTACTACATTTGAAGCAATTGATGCGGATCAGCCTGCTGGAGTCATTTTTTGTGAATATGAAATTGACTACAGAACGGCTTATAACAACTTATCGACATAATATGTTGATACCTAACAACCCACTTCATTTATTATGAATGGTGAAAACCCAGGGGAAGGCGGTAGCTACCTGCTTGATCCAGAAACAGGTGAACGCACTCTCGTAAAGCGCACCTCTCCACAAACATCATTAGAGGGAACAGCCAATGGCACTTCTGAACAGGAAACGAGTAATTCTTCTGGAACTGGAAAGCAGTTACGGAACAGATCCAACTCCAACGGGAGCAGACGCAATCCTAGTGAGGGATCTGTCGATAACTCCTCAAGCGAGTGATGTTGTTTCCAGAGATTTAATTAGACCTTATCTCGGTGCTTCAAGACAGCTACTAGCTAATACAAGAGTTGAGTGTACGTTCAGCGTAGAACTTGCAGGATCAACCGCAGCAGGTACGGCTCCTAGAGTGGGCAAGGCACTCAGAGCATGTGGTCTTAGCGAGACAGTCGCTGCTAACACAAGTGTTACTTACGCACCTGTTTCTGGTTCTTTTGAGTCAGCAACTATTTATTACAACGTAGATGGTGTCTTACATAAGACAACAGGCTGTCGAGGAACATTTAGTATCTCAGCGACTGTTGGAGAAATTCCTACAATCGACTTCTCTTTCCAAGGCATATATGTGGCTCCTGCCAACGCTGCACTACCTTCTGTTACTTATGGAGCGCAAGCAACACCATTAGTATTCAAGAACGGTAATACTGCTGGATTTGAGTTGTTGTCTTACGCTGGTGCGTTACAAAGTTTCTCCTTCGATGCTGGAGTAGAAACTCAGTACATGGAACTTGTCGGGGGAACTAAAGAGGTTCATTTGATAGACAGGCAGACAACAGGTAGCGTTACTATCGAAGCACCATTGCCAGGTACTAAGGATTATTTTGCTGCTGCTTTAACAGATTCAAGTTTGGGTAATTTGCAATTTACTCATGGTGATACAGCAGGAAACATCGTTAAGTTCACTTCCACCAAAGTTGATATTGGTGATGTGAGCTATTCAGAGTTGAATGGCATCGTAATGGCTGATATTCCGTTCACAGCATGTCCATCAACTGCTGGAAACGATGAATTTGAGCTTCAATACAAGTAAATCAGCGTTGATTTGATTAAAAGGGGGCTTACGCCCTCTTTTTTTATGGTTAAAGTAGCAAGGTATCTCTATTTCTTATCAAATGAGTTTTATCAAGAAGAAAGTATCTGCTTATCCTTGGCCTGTTGAAGTTAGAAAACCTTCAGAAGAAGTTATTGGTGAATTTGAAACTCATAAATTTACGATTCGATTTAAGCGATTGGCTAAAAAAGAGTTAAATGATTTTCAAGATAAAGAAGATTATGAAGCTTTAAAATCAATTATTACGGGTTGGTCAGATATAAAAGATGAGGAAGATAATGATATTCCTTTTAGTCAGAAAAATTTAAAAGATTTTTCAGAAGATGTTGATTTTGTTCAAGGAGTAGTAAAAGCATTTCAAACTTTCTACGCAACGGCTGACGAAAAAAACTAACTGATGCTGCTCTTTATTGGGTTTCGGGTGGCAGCGAATCAGATGAACAGGTAGACGAAGATGCCAAAATATTTGGGATCAAACTACCTGAGAAGCCTAAAGAGAAAGAGAAAGGATGCGTTGTGTGGGAACAGAACTGGGAGACAGTATTAATGTTTTTAAGGATGCAAACTCAATGGAATGTTTCCATGAGTGGTTTTGTTGGCCTGAAATATGAAGTTTTATTAGGTGCAGGAGGTTTGTTTGACCTATACAATGTAGACAATCGTGTTGCAATGCTTGAGAACCTCAAGGTTATGGAAGCAGCAGCATTAAAAGAAATCAACAAGGACTCTAAGTAATGGCTGGACAAGTTGGAAAACTGATCCTTGAAACAGGCATTAAAGGGTTTGAAGAAGTTCAAGAGCTAGGTAAAGGTCTTAAACAAATTGCAAAATTAGCTGATAGGACTGATAAAGAATTTTTAAAAGCAGCTAAGTCAGTAAAAGATTTTGCTAATTCAAATAGAAATAGTGTAACTGCAATTAGAGGCCAAATAGTTGCGTTAGATAAGTTAAAACAATCAGCGACAATTGGAGGTAAAGCGTATAAATCTTTATCGAGAGATATTGTTAATTTAAACACTCAATTATTAACTTTAAATAATACAGAAAAGATAGCTCAACAATCTGCGGCTGCGGCTGCTGGGTTGATTGACAGAGATGAAGCTGGAAGGAGGTGGGATGATAGAAGAGTTAATAGAGGGCAATTATTAAGCAGAGAAGATCTTCTTGATAAAAGACCTTTTGTAAAAAGAGGGGATATTTTTGATCAAAGAGTAAACTCCTTTGCGGAGTCTATGAAAGAGTTAAATGTAGGTACTAAGACATATAGAGAGCTTTTAGGTCGTTTAATTGAAACAACAAGAGTTTTCAATGATGCTCAAGTTGCTTCAAGCAACATTGTTAGGAATAAAAATGCAATGTCGCAAGTTAGAGGGGAGATAGATCAAAGAAGAGCAGCAGGACAATCAGCATATTCAATAACCAGAGAATCTCCTTCTCCTTTAGCCATGCAAGGGCCGTGGGATGTCGGTCAATATAAGCGTGAGTTTCAAAACAAAGGATATTGGGAAAAGTTTTTTAAAACATCTTTAAACGCAATTGGAATTACTAGCCCAGATTTACAACGAGCCTTAGATGATGTAGTAATCCCACCAGCCGTTCCAGCAGCAAAAAGAATCAGTCAGGCCGCAGGAGATCCTTATACAAAAGATCCTTATAAAAATATTTTGCCAACAAGTGCTAGTTATAGAACAGAGATAGCAAAACTAGATGATCAGTTAGAGCATCTAACTCATAACAGCGAGGAATATAATACTGTTGCAAAACAGAAAGCAAAACTTGAAAAGGAATTAGCAGCAGCCACTAAAGAAACTATAAAGGTTGAAAGAAAAGGTTTTAGGACAGATAGAAGAACAAGAGGAAGAGGGCAAGTTTATAGAGATCCTTCTACTGGAAACATGATTGGTAGAGGACAAAGTTTTGCATTACCACCAGGAATAGAAAGTGGTGCAATGCAGACGGTTCAAAGCTTAGAAGAGTTTGTAGAACAACAGAAGAAAATAAATATTACTGGTAAATCAAACATTAATACACTTACAAAAACTCGCTCAAAGTTTGAAGAAATAAGAAATACTTTAGATCCTACAAGCAAAAAATTTCAACAAGTCACTAAGGCTATTGCACAAACAGACAAAGCTCTTCTTCGCTTAAGTAATAACAAATTCAGCGGTCAAAACTTAAGAAGAACAGGACAGTCAATATTAGGTGCTGGTTTCGTTGGCGGCCCTGCTGGTTTCTTAGGTGCTGGATTGGGTGCTGGTATTGAAGCGTTACGGCCTGGCGGTGATATGGCTGGTGGTGCGATTACTGGTGGTCTTGTCGCTAGTCAAGTTCTGACACCAGTTTCTCAAGCGATTGGTGGTTCTACTGAATATGCCTCACAAATTGAGAAGGCAAACATTGCATTAAGGGGAATAACTAAGACAACAGCAAATTATGAAATAGCACAAGATGCTATTACAAAAGCAGTTGAACTTTACAACGTACCGCAAGAAGTAGCGATACGAGGAATGACAAGATTAAGTGCTGCTGTTTTAGGTGCTGGTGGAAATATTCATAATGCAGCCGAAGCATTTTTAAACACAACAGTTGCGATTAAAGGTACTGCTGGTAGTGCAGATGATGTTAAGTCAGCAATAACAGCAATGGTGCAAATCTTCAGTAAGGGCAAGGTATCTGCGGAAGAACTTTCGGGACAGTTGGGTGAAAGATTTCCTGCGGCAGTAACAAAGTTTGCTAAGGCAAATAAGATTTCTACGCAAGACTTACAAAAAAATCTTAAAGATGGAACTGTAGGATTAGATATGTTAAGTAAGTTTATTTCAAGTTTAGGAGAGGAGTATGAACCATTAGCAAGGAAGATTGCAGCTTCAAATGAAGAAGCAGGTGCAAGATCTCAGATTGCAATGAATAGGTTGAAAATTGCAGTTGGAGATAACTTGAAAGAAGTTGGAGCGCAATTCCAAATTATTGGTGCAGAAATCTTAGTAGATATAATTCCTGCTCTTGCAACAATTGCAGAACTTGGAGCAACAGCTTTTGGAGCTTTAGCTGCTGTTGTTAAGCTTATTGCTGATAATTTCTTGATTTTAGCTCCTGCAATTGCTACTGCTACTACTGCAATGATTGCATATAACATTCAACAGCAAATAGCAAATAAGACTGGGTTAGTTCTTTTAGCAAGGAATGGAATAGCGGCAATGATAAAACTTATTAGAGTTATAAGATCAGCCACAAGCGCACAGGCGATTTTTAACGCTGTTACTGCTGCTAATCCGTATGTCCTTGCTGCAACTGCAATCGCAGCTATTGCAACTTCTATATGGTCTGTTAAGGCTGCATCTGATGCTTTTAAAGGATCAGAAGAAGTAGGATTGTTAGGAGATATTAGTGGAATGACGCTTGAACAAACAAAGAAAGCTCTTAAAGAAGTAAAAGCTAGTTTAAAAATGTATCAAGATATAATTAATAATCCCGATACAGAAGAGGCAACAAGAAAAGGTTTAAATGCTTATGTAGATGCGTTAGAAAAACAGATTACTGATTTAGAAGTAAGAATTTCTAAGTTAGGAGGAAAGATTGAGTTTGAAGGTTTACAAGGTGGCGATGGAGACAAAGATAAAGGCCCATTTGCAAAATTTACTGAAGAGTTGACTAAGTTTGAGGATGCACTTGAACAAGTAGCGGTCAATGGATTCAAAAAGATGGAAGATGCAATATTTAATTTCGTAACCACAGGAAAACTTGCATTTAAAGATTTAGTAACTAGCGTTCTCCATGATTTAACTCGCTTGATCATTAGGCAATCAATCACCAAACCTTTGTTTGCAATGTTTACAGGTTTATGGAGTAAAGATGGAAATGCTTTTGCAAGCAACAATATTGTTCCTTATTACAAAGGCGGTGTAGTTAATAGACCAACAATGTTTAGATACGGCGGTTCTAAGTTAGGCGTGATGGGTGAAGCGGGGCCTGAAGCAATTTTACCGCTGCAAAGAGGAAGAGGTGGCAAACTTGGAGTTACGATGCAAGGCGGTGGAGGCAATGGAACAACCAATGTTAATTACACAGGGCCAACATTAAACTTTAACGGTGATGAGTATGTTCCAAAATCTGCTGTAGGTAGCATCATAAATGTGGCTGCAAGACAAGGGGCTTCTATGGGAGAGACATCAACGATGAACTCATTGCAAAACAATCGTTCTGCTAGATCACGGATAGGCATGAGATGAGTCTTGTTCCATTAATTACGTTCATAGAAATCTATGACCCAGAATTAGTTCCACCTTCAGGAGATATTTCAGATGCGGTTCAACACCGATTTCAAAATAGTGAACCAAGTTCTGCTGGGATAACTTTTAATGGACAGATATTTCATTTTCTTTCTTTTATTTATCAAGGTGCAACTAGGTCAAAGGATGGAAGCAATCTTGAATCAACTTTGGTTTTAGCTAATGAAAGTAATAATAGAGAAGGATCTGTTGGTGCAAATAAATTATCAATGAGTTACGCAGCCGAGGCTGTTAACAATGGTTGGAGTGTAAGGGTTTCGGTTTGTCAGATGACTGATGCTACTTTTAGTTCAGTTGAAACTACTCTGGCTATAGATATTTGGAAAATAGCTTCAATGGGATATGACAATGCAACGATTGAATTATTATTATCTTCTTCTATAGATGTAGTTGGTGGGAATACTGGTCGTTTTTTAACAAGTAGTTTGGTAGGACACATCCCTGTTACTGGAAGAATAGGTACAAGGTGAAGACTGCAATGTTGTTAGGTTTGCCTTATCGCTTAGGAGCAAATCCAGATCAACATAAAGCTGCTGATTGCGCTTCTTTAGCAGGACAAGTTATTAGAAATTATGGAATATATTTCCCTTTACAAAATCGTGATTGGTACAGGCGTTTAAGAAAAAAAGATTATGAGGTATTTCGTGATGAGCTTAAAAAGTGGGGAACGCTTACAACAGCCGCTAATATTGGAGTTGTAGCTCTCTGTAAAGCAGAAAAAGGCTACGCTTTAGCTGTTTATTGGAAAGGCGGTTGGCTATCATTCGCAGACAAGACGGTTCGATGGAGTCCCATAGGAGGATTGGAGGTTTTAGAACTTTATTACCCTACGAAGTAGAGCTATGTGAATCTTTAGGCATAACTGATAAAGAGTATTTTGAATTTTTAGATTTAATTGAAGCGAAACCTGTAGAGGCAGACATTGTAATGATGCCCAATGCTTTGATAGCAATGGGTTTTGCAAAGTTAGCAGTTCCTACGGCTGCTGGTTATACAATTCTTTGGGGAAAAATAGCTGTCACTCTTGCGATAATGGCAGCGTCATATTTATTGACACCCAAGCCAAAAACACCTGAAGCTGCTCCATCTTTAACTGTTGGAGGTGTTCAAGGTAGAAGTCGTTTTAATCCTACACATGGTTTTGAGTCTCTACAAGATTTAGCTTCATTAGGTTCATTCATACCTTTGGTTTATGCAAGACAGGGTGTAAGAGTTTCTAGTCAGCTTCTTTGGTCACAAGTAAGAACAACACAATACGGTGAAACAATTAATGCAATTGTTTTATTTTCTAATGGTGAGATAGGAGCCAAGCCAAAATTTGAATCTTTGGCTTTAGGAGAAAACTTTTTAGCTGATCTTCCTTTATCAAAGCAAAAAGTATATTTTTCTAGAGGTGCAAGAACTAATGGCAGGTTGCAAGGAGTTTCGGATACTGAAACACCACACGCAACAGATGATGATCAATATCAAGAAGGTTCATCTAAAAACGCAAATAATTATGCTTATCGAGGATATCGAGAATATGACGATAGTGATCCATTCATGGTGAAGCTCTATCAAAATAATTCTTTTGTTTATAAGCCAAGTTTCAGTAGTACAAAAACACCTTCAACAAACAATACTTTTGGTGTCTATGCACCTATGCCTAATGGCAATGCTTATAAAGTTAATTGGGAATTGCTTTTACTAGCAAAAGATGGTGATGACAACGTAAAAAGAGATGCACGATATAAAATGGGCAAGCTTTATCACAAATATCCTAGATATGTAGGGATTACAAATGCTGGTGAATCTGGTTTTTTTAATGCAGTTGGTAATGGTGTTGTATTAACTCCTAATGAAGTTAAAAATGCTATTGATTCTTCTTCAGGAGATTTAATTGTTAATTATCGGATTTATCATGCGTTAGAAGAAACAGCGTGGATTGATTCTTCTATTACAGATATTGATCCAACAAAGAAATGGAATAAATTCTCACCTTGGGGTTCATCAGATGCAAAAAGTGTTGTAGATACAACTAGAGAAAATGTTGATGATGCGATGGCGTTAGGAGAGCAATATATGGTTGGTTCGACTTTAATGACTGTAACCAGCGAAGATAATGGTAACAGGTGGATTTCTGGCTCTCAAGGTTTTCAAAAAGCAATTAAATTGCAAGCAGATGAACCTGGTTATTTAGAGTTTAGGAATACAGATGAAACACGATTACCTTACGAATCTTTAGTTGTTCAGAAAGTAGAACTTGCAACTTTTTCAAATACTAGGAAATGTGATATTACAGAAATAGGGGTAAAAAGCATGGTTTGGAGACAGATAAATGGTTTTCCTAATGTCAATGAGATGCCTAGTCAAGATCGCATTAGAAGTTATGAAAATAAAAATGGTTCAATTCAATTAGGAACTATTAGTAAATATGTTAAACGTCTTAGCTTTTTTAAATTACAAGCAAAGAAAATAAATTCAACAGATAAATTTGTTGATATAAGTAGTACTGCTATTTGCGTAAAAGGTTCTTCTCCTGTTGCTCAATATAATGCAATTACTATTAAATCAATTAATGGCCCAAGTCAATATGAATTTAGATTTTTACCTGTAGCTGGAAATGTAATTCTTAATCGTAATTATTATGATAAAGGTTATGTTCATGTTCTTAATTACTCAGCACAGGTAAGAAGAACAACAAATTATACTTTAGGATTACAAATCTCATATCATGCTGAAATTAAATCGTTACCTACAGATTTAACAATAGGAAACAGTTTTACAAATAATACTGAATGGGATAGGGGAGGGCTGGGTAAAAAATTTGATCCTGGGACAGGAGATCCTCTTCCTGTTACTGGCCCTGTCGAATCATTTGTTCCTCAAGAACATGGAACTATTCCTGTTGATGAAGATTTGACTTGGCAGTACATATCTGGACAATTTTCACCGCCTAACCGATGTACTTATTTTGGAAATGGAGTTAATCAAACGGGGGGGCAGTCAAGTCAGCATACAAACGTAACTAATTACAATTACAAAGGTACTCCTATTGTTGGCAATGCTTATTTCAGTCCAGAGAAAGGTATTGCTCTTACTTCTGTTCGTTTAGGAAATGGAAAGACAAGATGGCATTTCCTTTTTGGAGGGACTTTAGTTCCTGTCTCTTTCTTTAAAGATTATCCCGATAATTACAAACCTTATAATGATAGCGATTGGACTCCTCATCTTGAAGAAGTTGATAGCAATGGCAATGGTACTGGGATATACCATAGATTTAGGCTTGCAAGAAATCCTGCCTCATGGGGTGGAGGAGAAGATTGGAGAGGAGCAGCTAGAGATGCAAATAACAACGCAATTCCTGGTAGAAATCTTTACGCTATTGCTGTTCAACAATCAAATAAAGTTCCTGACATAACAAACACTGTCAACGTAAGAACTACAACAACAACAAAAGGAAGTGGATCTGGTTTAACTGTGATAGTTGAAACAGAAACTGATGGTACTGATACTTTTAAAGAATTTTCAGTTGCTGCCTCTGGAACTGGCTATGAAGATGGCGATACAGTTACGATTGACAATGAATCGCCTAGTCAAACTCTAACAGTCACAATAGTCCCACCAGTAATGGACGCTCCAGAAGAAGATACGCATAGTGATTGGAGAGATGATGGTGGAGATGGCACAGCTACTTTTTATACAAATTACTGGTCAATGGTTAGGCATAATCCAAATAATGCCATAGCTGATTATTTCTTATTTGATTCAGAATCTTCAAGCCATGAAAATGGCCCTGAACATGAATTGACATATATTAATGAGATTGTTCATGCAGGTGATAGTGCTAATCCTCAAATAAATTATGAAAAACTTGCAATAGCTGGGATCAGAATTGGTGCAACAAATACTTTAAGTAGTTTCAATTCTTTCTCTGCTTATATTCAAGAAGGAATAAAAGTAGATCGTTTGGTTACTGACGCTAATGTTGGTATTCCTAACCGTAATGTTCGTGCTGATTATCAATCTTCTGATAATTTTGTAGAAATAGCACATGATTTGTTAACAAATACAGATTATGGTTCGGGAGATATTGTCGGACATGATGGTGTTGATCGTGCAAGGATGATTGAAGGGGCTAAATATTGTAGAGCTAATGGATTCTTCTGGAATGGTGTTATAGATAGTAAGTTTAATTTAAGAGAATTTATATTTGAACATGCAGGATATAACTTCTTAGATTTCTCTATTTTGGGTGGTCGTTTTAGCCTAAGACCAAGCTTCCCTACAAATGATGACTATACAATTAATTACAATGCAACTATTGACAATAAAGGTATTGACATAAAGGCTTTATTTACTGATGGCAACATGAAAGATATAAAGGTTACTTTCTTAACGCCAGAAGAAAGAAAAATGTTTAAAGCAACTGTGATTTATAGAGATGATCAACGAAATAGTGAAAGAATAGGAGGTTTCCCTGAAAATATTGCTAAAACTTATGCTTACAATCCAATCAGACCAGACGGAACAGTTGAAGATACATCAACCTTCTATCCAAAAGCAGAAAAACTGCCAGAAGAAGTTTTTGATTTAAGTAATTGGTGTACGAGTGCAACACATGCAAAAACATTTGCAGCAATAGCTTTATCAATCAGAAAAGAAGTTGATCATGGCATCGTTTTTCAGACCCCACCAAGTTCTGTTTTTGGTTTGATTGCTGGTGATTACATTCGAGTGTTAACAGAAGTAACACATACAAGTCGATTTAATAATGGAAGTATTGATTCGGAGGGTGTTGTTATTTCACGGTCAACAATTAGTGGTTCAATTAATACTTATTGCTGGACACCAGGCACATTAGATGGAATCGAGAAGAAAGAATTTTCTGTAGGAAGTGATGGTAAAAATTCACTTGGCTTAGTAAATAAATTATTTGCTCAAGTTGATACCACCGAAGAAGATAGGATTTATAAAGTTGAATCTATTACTTATGGAGAAGAAGGCTTTATTCAAATAGCTGCTAGTCATGTGCCTTTGATTAATGACAAACTTGCGGTTCTGCACCATGCAAGTCCTGATAAAATAAATAGTATTGATTTTGATAGTCGTTTCCCTGAATTAAGAGGACTTTGATGGCTCAATTTGAACCTACTACTTTAGTTCCTTCGACGAGAAGTTATTCCCCAGGGGATTATCCGCAAGTTGAGTTTGAGGCTCAAAATGGAGTAAAAACTGTTATTCGATATGGAAAAAATCGAACAGGAGCAACTTTAACATTGGGATTTAATAATATTGCTGATGCAGATGCAGCAACTATTTTGTCTAATTATGAAGCTGTTAATTCGGTTTGGGACAACGTAACTTTTGATGGAACAGGAGTTATTGAAGGAGCAGCGAGCCAAATGCAAGTATTTTTTAAGGAAGGAACACCATTAAAATGGAGATATGATGGCCCTCCAGAAGTAACAAGTGTCTTTAAAGGATTGAGTAATGTGCAATGTAAATTTGTTGCTTGCCTCGATTCGCCTTAGAATAGAATGACTGTTTAATTTAGAGATTGTCGTGGGCTACTATTCAGGGGCTGATGGTGTAATGAAAGTTGGCTCAACAACCGTTGGAAGAGTCACAACTTTTAGTTTTACATCAAGCCAAGAAACTTTAGACGTAACAACACTTGGTGATAGAGATCGAAAATTGGTAGGTGGAACTCGCAGCCTTTCAGGTAGTGCTTCTATCGCTTACTACTCAGCTTCTGGAGCCGCTGCTGGAGACACAATGGCCTCTACGTTGATGAATAATTTAATTAAAACAGGTGGTGCGGCTTCAGATACAGTTACTCTTTCTCTTGGAATTAATGATTATGGCGGCACCTATAAAAACATAACAATGACAGTTATTCTTACTTCAATTGCTGTTTCAAGCGCACAAGGCGAAATCTTTAGTGCTGACATTTCATTTGAAGCCGCTGATGCTCCTTCAGGATTTGATCTATAAAAATAAATGCCTGTTTATTTAGGAACTGGAGGATTTATTGAATTAAAGCGAACATCTATGGATGCTTCGTTGAGTGCAACTTTGGCGGTTTCTGATGTAAATGTTTCTCGGAAAAGATTTTCTGTTGATCATAAAGTTGGAACAATTATTACTGGAGATAAATTAGAAATATCAAGAACAGATGGAGGTGGAAACCTAGAACTTGTCTCAGGTCATTCAGAAAAAGATGGTAGTTGGTTCGTTCATGTTGATGATATTGGTGGCATGCGATTGTATTCAACTTTTGCTCTTGCCGTAGGTGGTACGAAAGCAAGTGCTTTAACCTTGGTTGCTCCTTCAGGGACTCAAACAATTAGTTTTAAAACTAGAAATACGTCTTATAGACCATTAGCAAGAGTAGAAGAATATGAGTTCACGACACAGCGAGATCAAGTAGAAATTAATCAGTTAGGAGATACATTCAAACGTCAATATGATTCTGGTTTAATTTCAGGCCAAGGTTCAATGACTTGTTTTTGGGAACATAGATATGTCACTACTGACCATGATTATTCAGCAGGGCAAGAATTTTCATCTTATTTAGCTCGTTTGATTTTACGAGTACAACAAGGCGCAGATTTTCTAGGTCGATTTTTTTTATATCGAGAATCTGCTGATTCTGTTAATAACGCTTGGTATGAATGTGATGCTCAGATTACAAATTGCTCTATAACTGTTCCGAACGTAGGAATAATAAAAACTAATATTGATTTTGTTACTTCTGGTGAGTTTCAACTAAGGGTTGGATCAACCCCTGGTTATTTACTACAAGAATCTACAGATTACATATTGCAAGAAGATGGAAGCAAGCTTTTTTTAGAAGATGATGCAACATAATGTATAAGAGAAGTAAACTGTCCCTAAAGTCCTTGAGTTAAATGGCTGATCTTCAAATAAGTCAATTGCCTGCTTTAGTTGAAGCAGATTTGGCAGCAGGCGATGAACTTGCAATCGTTGATGATAGTGCGTCAGAAACCAAACGAATCACAGCTAAAGCTTTAGTCGAAAAAGGTGTTTCTTTAATTGACGCTGGAAGTATTCCAGGTACGGCACTTGCAAGTCTTGGTGCGAACACAGTAGTAACGGCAAGTATTACTGATGCAAATGTAACGACAGCAAAGATTGCTAATGGAGCGATAACAGCGACACAGATAGCAGATGCAACGATAACTGGAGCAAAGTTAGTTAACGATACTGTTACGGCAACTCAAATAGCAGCTAATGCAATAACAGCTAGTGAACTTGCAGATAATGCAGTAGCTGAAGCAGCAATAGCGTCTAATGCTGTAACTGTTAGCAAGATTGCTAATGCAACAGTTACTTACGCAAAACTCAATTTATCTGATGGTGATATTCCAGCAGCGAAAATTGCAACTAATTCATTAACTGCTACTCAGATTGCAGCAGATGCAATTGGCTCTTCTGAGTTGGCAGATAACGCAGTAGATACAGCAGCGATAGCAAATTTAGCGGTAACAGCGGCGAAAATAGCTGGGAACACAATTACAGCAGCGCAGATTGCAAACTCAACAATAACTGCAACCCAGATAGCTAATGACACAATCACAGCAACCCAGATAGCAGCAAATGCTATTGGGGCTTCAGAACTTGCTGATGATGCAGTTGACACCGCCGCAATAGCAAACACAGCAGTCACCAATGCCAAAATTGCAGATGCAACGATTGCTTATGCAAAATTAAATTTAAGCGATGGAGATATAGCAGGAGCCAAGATTGCAAATGATTCAATTACAGCTACTCAAATAGCTGCAAATGCAGTTACCTCTTCAGAACTTGCAGACAATGCGGTAGACACAGCCGCTATAGCTGCAAATGCTGTGACGGCGGCAAAGATTGCAGCAAATACAATTACTGCGAATGAAATTGCAGCTAATGCTGTAGGTACAAGTGAGCTTGCTGATAACGCTGTTGATACTGCTGCTATTGCTGATGGTGCTGTCACTGCTGCAAAAATTTCTGGAACGCTAGGAACTTCTTCAATTGCTGATGATGCGGTAACAACTGCCAAGATTGCTGATGAT